>Ga0209380_10000037_pt1 | contig 74736 bp, 111 predicted proteins | sample HubBroMetageWFT6_FD_188347 | JGI IMG/M metagenome (GOLD analysis project Ga0209380, IMG submission 188347) | Warmed and freeze-thawed soil microbial communities from the Hubbard Brook experimental Forest, New Hampshire - Hubbard Brook CCASE Soil... | ecosystem: Environmental > Terrestrial >...
AGTTCTAGCGTCAAGTAGCCGAACCAACCCGGTTCAATGACTGTGTTTTGAACGGTTAAACCTTTACGTGCCCATGAGGATTTATCGTGAACAATGCCGAGCACATCCGGCGGCATCGTAAACCGCTCTATGGTTGACACCAAACAGAAACCCCCTGCCCCCAACAAAAGCTTTTTCCTAACTCCTTTGCTATCGAACTCCACGCGAACATCGTAGCCAGCCGGGCCAAGCCCGTAGGTCATGCCTGCATATTCGGTGCGCTCGCAGAAAGGGTCTACGGGGCGGAGCTGGCGGAGCGTGGTGGCGGAGAGGATCATGGCTTGGCAACCATGATTAACAAGCGACGTTCTTCCGCGATCATGCAATCCTCCCATAGCTTCCGGCTTGCCTAAACCCCTTGCGGGCGAAAGTAAAGCGGTATTTTCAAGTGTGCGGTATGGCCTTCAATGCTTGCGCCGCTGCTTCAAGTTCGACTGCTGCGTATTCGATCAGGCTGCGCCAGACGCGCTTCTTGACCACCATTGTTACCAACACACCTGCGGCGCGGAAGGCGTGGTCGGCTGCTTGGCTTACTTGAGCGCCGGGCGTCATTCGCAACTCCTCCGGCCTATTTCGTCAATGGCGCAAGTAAGTTCATCGGATGGCGCGCTGGTAAGCAGCGCGCCGCGCTTGCCATCGCGGTTGAAAGTTGTGCACCCCTTGCCACCGCCGGCATGAACCTTGGAATAGATTCCTACGAAATCCGCCCACGGCATTGAGCCATTGACATTGCAGGTTTTGGAAACGGCGCTATCGACATACCGTTGGGCGGTCAGGAGGACTGCTACATGCTCGTCCGCTGTTACCTCATCACAAACCTTACCGCGAACGCTAAGGAACTGCGCGCCGTAGTCCTCGAAAGTATCTACGATGCGCCCTTCCGGCGTCATGATTGGGCGCTCGGTCTTGTAGGCAAAGACCGGCTCTATGCCGCTGCTTACGTTGTCGGCGCACAAACTGATCGTTCCGGTTGGCGCAATGCTTGTTAGATGGCTGTTGCGAATACCGTGTTTGACTATGCCATCCTGAATATCAGGGGGGAGTGTTTGGATGAATTTTCCTTCGGTGTAGGGACTAGCGAACAAGGGGAAGGGGCCTTTTTCCTTCGCCAGTTCAATGGACGCGCGGTAGCATTCATCGCGTATGGTTTCCAGAACCTTTGCCTCGAATTCAAGAAAACCCGGCGATCCATATTTGTTTCCCAAAGCTTCGCCCGCATTTGCCAGCCCCATGACGCCTAACCCCATGCGGCGTTTGTTATACGCTTCCTGCGCTTGCGCGGGCCAAGGGTACAGGGAGCGGTCCACCACGTTGTCCATGGCACGGACTACTGCTAGGATGTCGACGCGTAGTTGGTCGAAGCTGAAATCATATGCAGGATTGGTTGTTGCAGGGTTAAGGCCGTTCGGTGACAGGTACTTCACCAGATTGAACGATCCCAACAAACAGGCGCCGTAAGGTGGAAGTGGCTGCTCCCCGCAAGGATTACAGGCTGCGATCTGTTCGCAGTACCAAAGATTGTTCGTCTTGTTGACGGTATCGACGAAGAAGACACCGGGCTCGGCCCATTCCCATGTCGAACGCATGATCTTCTGCCAAAGGTCAACGGCACGGACTTCGCGGTCGGTCTGGCCGCCGAAGCTTAGCGGAAATAACGCATCGTTGGCTACCGCTTCCATGAACGCATCGGTTACGGCGACTGAAATGTTGAAGCCTTCCAACGCGCTGGGAACCTGTTTGGCAAAGATGAATTCCTCGATGTCGGGATGATCAACCCGCAAAATCCCCATCTGTGCGCCCCGGCGGTGACCGCTGGACTGCATCGTAAGCCCGGTTACGTTATATAACGACATGAAAGAAACAGGCCCGGTGGCGTCCGATTCAATTTGCTTTACGCGGTATCCGCGCGGTCGCAGTGTCGAAAAATCGTATCCTATGCCGCCGCCGAGCTTCGCCGTTTGTGCGGATTCGGTCAAACGTTGCATGATCGATCCGTCGCCATCTACCAGGCTATCGTTGATAGTCCCCGATACATAACAATTAAAGCTGGTAGTTCGCCTCGTAGCGCCAATGGAACCTTGTATCCGGCCGCCGGGGCAGAACCGCTGTTCGAGCAGAATATCGCGCAATTCATGGTAATGATCGCCATTATCCGCAAGTCCAAATGAAACACGGTTGGCATACTCTTTGAAGCTTTCCCGGCGTCCCCGGTACTTCATTCCGTGGTAGCGGTCGGCGCTTTCGGTGTGCATCTACATCTTCTCCATGGTTGCGCGCGGGATATCGTGCGGCTCGGTTTGATGGCTGGGGGCGGGAATGCTCCAGTAGGAAAGCTCCTTGCCTTTGATAACGGCAGTATGGTTCTTGACGCCGCGCCGGGCAAGCACACGGTAGAGTTCGCGTTCGCTGCTGACCGTAGCTTTATGGCGGTGCATGTAGTCCATAAAATCCGTTGAACAAAAGTAGGTACGTCCATCGCCATCCGTGTAGGGCTTCCCCAACAGCAATTCGTCCAAATTGCGCCCGATAACCCTGCTGGTACAAAAGCGGACAAGCAGCACCCACAACTGACCTTCTTTGGTAGCGTCCTCCGGTACGGGCGTCCGGTTGGCTTTCGCCAGCCTTTCGCCAACAATTTCGCGCCAGGTGGAATCCTTCACGAATGCCGGCCAGACGCCAAGCTTCTCGAAACACACCTTCTGGAAACGGCGCTGATCCATAATGTCTTCGGTGGAAATTTCAAGCCTCAACCCGTTCACATCCCACATCCAAAGCGGTGGATCGGTATCCAGAAGATCAAGATCGCCGAATGTTACTTGCGGATCGTCCGCCGATCCCGCTACCCCGTACTTCCGGGTAAGGCATACCCCCCTGTTACAGACCGAACAAATAGGCTCCTGGCGGCATTGAAATGAGTAATGTTTCTTGGAAAGTGATTTGGCTATCGACGCCAATTCGCGACTGGTCAAGGGGGGTTTCATTAGGGTGTTGTAGGCTGAAAAATGCTTTAACCAATCTTCCTTGTAACGTTTCTTCAAATAGACTGCTATGTTGAACATGCCGTTGTTCTGCCAATCGCCAAACCCTATGCGGGCGCGCGTTTCAAGGCAGGGCGGGGCTTCTTTCAACAGGTCGTCGTAGCTGTCGCCGTGTGTTGGGGTTTGGAAGGATTCCAGTTCGGCGGGTGTGATTGCTGTGGTATCGACAAGGCTTAAGAATTCTTCCGGCGTAGCGGCACTAGCATCGGGTTTTAGGGCATAGCGAAGTGTGCGGTCGCCCCCATTGTAAGGAATGTTGATCCAGTTTCCGGTATCGGCTTCCGACGCCAGCTTGGATTGCTTGGGAAATACCTCGACGCCGGGGTAGCCAAGCAGGACGGCCCATTCGGCAAGCTTGGCGCGGACCAGTGCTGCCGGGGCTTTGGGTCTGCAAAACAGGTATAGATGCGCGCCCCCACTTTTCGTTCGGCATAGAATTAGAGGAAGCTTATAGCTTGTTATGTTGTTCAGTAGTGCGGCAAGGTCCAGGGGGTAGACATCTACGTCTATGGCACCGAACGATGTTGTACCTTCGTCGTCGATTGGAATTATGCCTAGCCCTAAGCGGCCTTCAAGGTGGTTGCGCCATAGTTCGGTTGTTACAGGTTCTTGCGTGGTCCACGCTTTACCTTTGATCTTGCCTTCGCCATCGGCCTTGGCGCCGTTAGGTATTTCATACCGCCCATGCGCGCGGGCAAGGCCGCTGAAGGCGGCTGCAAAGCCGTGGATGGTGGCGGGGGTTAGCATTTAGTCTTGGGGTAGGATCAAGCGGGCCAGCGACTCGGCTGCTGTATCGAGAGACCGAATGCTCGCATCCGTATCGTTCGCCACGATATATTCGACTAGAAACGAATTAACCGCGCGTCGAATAGTCTGCACTTCCTCCACCAGCCTGCGTGCGGTGACGGGGTTGAAGGCGGCGATGTGAGCGGCCGTGCTTTGAAACCGCTCGCCATGATATGACTTTCTGCCACCACATACAGGCAACGAGCAAATGTGTTGATAGCCCATGCCATTCCAGTTTTCTGGGTCCTGGCGGACGTTCCAGTTACCGAATTCATGCCTGTCGCTTACGACCCATGGGCCTTCAAATGCCTTCCCCGCCTTCTCCAGCAGTTCCGCCAGTTCGGCGTCGGTCAGGTGTGTATCAGCCATCGAAGTTCCTCACATTGAATGCACGCCGTTGAAAGGGGTTTGGTCGCGTGCCCTTGGGTGTTAGCGCAATCCGTGCCTCCAGCCCATCAAGGCTGACGCGGGCGCCCTGTGTGTCCACGCCGGGTTCTAACCCGAGAAACTCGAATGGTAGTCCACATTCCGCGCATTTGATGCGAATATCAGCAATATATCCAACTACACAGGATTCCGTAGCATTGTCAAGCAAACGACCGACATTCACCATAGCCTTGAAGTCCTTGTGTTCGCACTTGGTCAGGGGTTTGAGTGCGGCGGTCATTGTTTGCGTGCCTCTGACCAATACTCGTCGTCAATTTTGCGATACACCGCGTCCGATAGCTTCTTCGCTCCTGTGATAGCTACGAAGCCTCTGTCATCAAGCGGAATCGTATCTTCCAAATCCCCGGCGTCATTGTGCAAATCAAGCAGGAATGTTGCGGACGCCTGATCCACTGCATGCTCGCGACACTTCTCAAACTCGGCCTTCATCTCGGCAAACGAGTCACGCTCCAAGCCCATGTTCGTGTGCCTAGCGTTCTGGTCGCTGTCGATGTAAATCATTTTCATATAGGCGCTCATGATTTCTTCCCCTCCTTCCCGGCGGCACCGAATGCAGCAAGCGCGTTGCGGGCGGCCGTCATTGCTTCGTCAAGCGCATAGACGGCGCCGCAATTCGTTTTGGGCAGCGTCGCACCAAGCCGGTCAGCGTGGCGCGCATAAGGTCCGTCTGGCTTCCCCTCGCCGTTCCATCCGGCGACAATCTCACGGACACCGGCGAGCGCCTTTGCGGATACTAATGCCGTCAGCGCCTCCGCCAGCCCGTCGGCCAGGTCGGCGCGGATGTAGGCCGTTTGTAAAACACCTCCAGATTCCTTATAAGCCGTGGTGTATTCGTCGTTGAGCGTGGCGATCCACGTGTCATTGGCCCATATCCGCGCGGGCGCTTCCGGCTTCGCTTCGTCAGACATTGCTCTGGGGGCTCATGATTGTGGAACCGCTCCTGCGATTGCAGCACGCGTATCGGCAAACAGTTCGTCGCACTCTCGTTCATAGCGTGAGGCATTCCATGCACCGCCGTCGAGCGCAGCCCATCGTTGCGCAATTCTGAGAAGGGCAGGCGCACCAGCGAACAGACACGCATTCGCTATCGCCTCATCCTTTGTAATCTTGACGGTCGATTCATCGCAGAAATTAAACTCCGCGATGTCATCATTATTCGAGCCGCCGTAGACAAAGACGTTCTTTTCCCACACGGTCACTTCCCACGGCTCCGGCGTGGGATGGTCATCGTGTCGTAGAGGCCGCGTAGTTATCACGTCTGAGCACTCCCTGGTAGTCTGGTAAATCCATCGAAAGCCGCCAACGCCTTATCAAGCTCTGGCATGAACTCGGGGAATGGCGGCTTACTGTTGCTGACAACCTTGCGCGCGGCGGCAAGAAGATCATCAAGAGCATCGCCTATAGGTATTGGCACGAAGTATTCTGTGCCGCCTACTAGCACATTCATGGTCACGCAATCTTCGCTCATTCTATTATCTCCGCGTCGGTGATGCTTGTGCTTGTCGGGCGCTGCCGGGTTTGCTTCGTCAGCCATTGTTCGGGTCCTTTTCGTATATCTCGCCGTACCCTTTGCCAAATGGATACTTTTTGATTTCAAGCGCCTCGTTAACATCGGGTATGGAATCGTCTGGCAATGGCGGCGCGAACAGAGAAGTACCGATGCGGAAAAATGCCCAAATCATTTCGACCGGCCACCACCAATATGTTCCAACTGGGCCACTCACTTTTTTTGTCAGATGAATGCCCATGCCATAAGAACATGGGAGCACGTCCTTATATCGACAAAACCAGTGGAGCAGATGCTTCTCGAACTTGGCTTGCAACCATTGTTCCCGATACTCGGACGCAATAGACGCCTTCGTGTGAGCGTGCGGCGTATCGACCCCGCAAATTGGACAGACAGAACTACCTATCAAGTCACTCATCGTTCGGGGCCTTTTCGGTGAGGGCGCGGATGGAAGATATACACAATTTAGCCGTCGTGACGGCTTGGTTCGCGCGGACCAAGATCGGCCTGCATTCTCTGGTAGGTGCGGATACTTCCCATTTTGCAGCATCTTTCTTATAGCTCTCTGCTATGATTTCTAGCCGTTCGATTACTTCATCCACCGTCTCCTTCCTCACCCGGTCGAGGTCGGCGCGGAGGCGGGCGATTTCTTTGCCATCCCAATCTTTGGGCGGACTCCACTTCAACACTTTATTCTCGCCCTCCAACTCTACTATCCGCGCTCTCGCCGCATCCCTTTCCGCCCATGCGGTGCGGAGATGGGAAATGAGCCATGGAATGTCATCTGGAACATGGGCGTAAAAAGTTGCGCGTGTTCTGAGATATTTCTGCGAAAGTGCTTCGCGGGCATCAAATACAACAACGCGATCCAGCGAGCCGGTGCCGTCCGGCTGGCACCATAATTCGTAAGAAATGCCTCCGTCAGATTCGTCGCGGCGCTCCACCGAACAGGCCGCAACATGCGCCTTCTCAAGCCTCGCCTCTATCTCCGCAATCCGTGCGGCCTCTGCGGTCGGATGCGGGGCGGTCATGGTCGGTCGCTCTCAATTGAAATCCATGCCCAATTAGCAAACGCCACCATTATTGGGACACCAACGAAAAGCGGCCATATGTGTGGGGTACTAGACCTATATCCACACACCATCTCTATAACAGCCGTAAGCGCAATACCACCACAAAGCCCCATGATATTGAGCAAAACCTTTTCGACTAGCGACACTTTCATTCTATCCTCCTGCTGTGGGTCTTGGAATTATTTATGCTGACGGAACGACTGAAGAAAGCCGTTCCGTCAGCATTCATACTTAGAACGGGATTTCTTCGTCCTCGCTGGCGGCGCCGGCTACGTCGGCGCGGGCGCGGCCGGATTCGAGCATCGCGTTGAATGCCTTTGCTTCCTGGTACAGGGGGTCGGACGTGCGTATCAGGCTCTTGATGTATGGTTCTTCGGTACCGTCCGGTTTCTTGGCGTCCAGTGTTAGCGACCAGCCGTAAAAATTACCTTTCTTGTTGGATTCGAAGTTGGTAGCAAGGCGCCAACGGTGCGCCCAAATTGGCGGCTGGATAGGGGGGAGCAGGTTTTCGGTTGTGCTGCGTGGGTTGGCATACTTGAACGATGTTTGGCGTTGCATGAACGCTTGGTACTTCTTGATCTGCGTCGATTTGAATGGAATTACCGCGCGGAACGGGTGGTTGGTGTGGGGATCGATAATCAATGCGAACAGATAGAAAGTTTCGGAAAGCTCGGTGCCGTTCAACGCCTCGCCCTTTTCGTTGCGGCTGGTAACGCCGTAACTCAAACGTCCGAAGCGCCCTTGCTCCGCCTTCAAGTCCTGGATCAACTGATCATCGGGTTTGTGAATGGCAACGAAGCCGCCGCCAAGATTGCGGGGCGTGAACTCCACGTAGTTATGATCGCGGTGAACAGGAATGAAAACAAGCCCCGGCTTGCCATCGTACAACTCACCTGTGCCTGTATTGAAGATCATTCCGGCCTTGGCGTTCGGCAAGCCCCCTTGTTCAGGGGGGTTGGCTACTTGCGGGCTGTTGGCGGCCAACGGTGTAAGGAAAGGTACTTTCAGCTCGTCGGATGTGACGTTCTCCATGCCCGCACCGGCGTCGGTGCCGAAGTCTACTACGGCAAGGTCGGTGCCGGCGGCGGTGGTTATTTCTTGCCCGGTTTTTGGATCGACTTCTTTCAATGTTGCTACTGCTTGTTCGATGCTCATCTTTGCTTTTCCTTCGTTAAGCCATCTTCTGGTTGCCGCAGACGGCGGGGCGGCGGGTGGTTCAGGGGGTTACTGCTTACCAATCCAATACACGATTCGATCTTTGATCATCTTACGAATTTCCACATCTTCTTTGACCATGTTGGACGCCATTAATTTTATGGCATCTTTCACATCAGAATCAATTGCGGAACCCGCTTCACGAGCAATCACGTCTCGAACCGCTTGCCGTGCTATTTCTTCAAATGCGCGGTCAATCAAGCTTTTGATTTCCCCGCCAAAATCGTCTGGACGCGTCATTTGTATAACTCCTTCGTGGTGGTTCAGGGGGTTGGCTTGATGGTTTCAAACTTGATTGGTATTTTGTTGATGGTTGTCCCGTCGTTCATCAACGCACAATCGAAGCGTTTGCCTACTATAAAGTCTCTAAACTCAAAGCCCATTAGGCAATGTGCTGCGGATGCTTGGTGGCTTTCCGGAAACGATAAAGTAATTTGTAACCCATTGGAATTTATCCCGTTCATCTCCAGCCATGTTTCAATGGCTATTACGCCCATGGTTAATTTAGTCATTTCTTCACCTTAGACCTATTCGGGCAATACATGCTTGTACATCGCTGTCAAGCGGAGGGCCAACATAATCCTGCAAGCGACGGCGGATCGTATCAGCAATCATGAGCTTGGAGCCTACGTACGTTGCTTGTGTGTACTGTAGGCACAGATTTTCAAAATCGCGTTGTGAGCCCTGCTGATAGGTCATGCTTTGCCCGTATGTGAGACGCCGCGTTTCTTCGGCATAGGGCATGGCGTGCCGGTTGAAGAACAGAGCCCACCCGCCGCCAAGCGTCGCCAGAATCAGAAAGATGATAAACGCGTAAAAGAGCCACGCTGTACCTGTGGCCCCAGCTTCAATATCTTCGCGCATTGTTGCCCTCCTACGGGCAATCTTTGGCCACGACGGGGCCAGTGAGTTTGAACGGGGATACAGTCACACGCGGCTCGACGTAAACCGGCACAACTTTCTGAGTTGTCGGATCGAGCATCTGGACCCATGTTCCTTCCGCATCGGCCGGCATGTAGAGACCATTCGGCTCGGCTTGCGTCATGAGCATGTCGCCACTATATTGGCCGAGGCCTGCGCGCACTTTCATTTGCGGATTGGAGAACTGGACGGCGTAGGGTATACCGTACCCTATGGACTGCCCCATGCAAATCAGGCGCCCATCGATCCCCTGCATGTAGGTCCATGTCGGAACGTTCTTGTCACGAAGTTCGTAAAGGTCTTTGACTTGACGTTTCTCGGCCCAGTTTACGATGGCTGGAAATCCTACTTCGCGATCCGCTTCGGCGGTTGTCTGCGTCTGGACCTGCTGCATGTGTTGATCGGCGGTTGGTGTTGATGGTTCATCACAAGATGCAAGTGTGATGGCCAACGAACCGATAAGTAGTATAAAGCGCATGTTTGTTCCTCCTTTGATTGTTACTTCTTCACCTTGGATGCTACGAACTTGGCGTAGGTGGCTTTGAAGACACCGAACAGCTTAGTGGGAACGGTTTCTTCGGGGTCGCGGCCTTCGGCGGCGGCCTGTTTTATTTGCTCGCGCACAAAGGCGCTGAAGGTTTGAGGCTCGATCCACGCCTTTTGGCTAAGGTCCAGGGGGCGCTTGCGTCTAGCGCAATCGGCAAGGAATTTCTTGGCCCATGCAATATCTTCGCGTCCAAACAATATCTGGATGCGCCGTTTGATCAGATCGCCGTGCCCTTGCTTTTCCAATAGCTCAAAAGCTTCGTCGGTCTGATCCTTGGGAATGCTGGCGTTGATAATGGTGGCAAGATCGAAACGGGCACCGCCGGGCAACGGCCATGTTTCAAGCCGCGCAGCTATCATCGCGTTGGGCAGGTCGTGCTCGACAGTCTGTTTGTATCCGGCTTGCTTGTTAGCGAGTAGTAGCTCAAGCTTGGCTATATCATTGCTGTATATTACAGCCGCTTCCGCGTAGGCGCGAACTTTGGCAATATCTTCGATTGACGTTGCAGTTTCTTCGACATCAGCAACAGGTAGATTCTCGTTCATGTTGGTTCTCCGGTTCTAGGGTCCACAATACCGCGTGGACGGGGCGGTAGCAACGGTATTTATTATCCCACAGCAGCATAGTCAAAGTACCACCTGCCTTCTGCGCCGCTACCGTAGCGGCCCATGCGATGTACAGGGGGTGGCCTATGGGGAGAAGATAGTCGGTAGGCTTGAAGCGGGCCAAGCCGTCCCAAAGCATATCGATAATTCGTTTAGAATCGCCGGGTACGTCGCCAGGCGGAAGCAGGTATACCAAGGAGCCGAATCCTTCCGCCGGGATCAAGTCGTAAATGCGTTTCATTTGTCCGGTTTCGGGGTCACGCTTCACCGGCTCGTTTACTACATAGACGATGGGCATGGGTGCGGTGGTCCTTATGTTTGCTCTTGCGCCTTGGTAATGGCTGCACGCAACTGGTCTTCGGCGGCAATGGCGTCGTCCTGCGCTTGCCGCGCGGCGCTGCCTGGAGCGCCTATAGGGCGCAGGCGAAAGGCCGGGTTGGTGCGCAGCAGGGTTTCGGCTGCTGTTATTAGGTCGGTCAGGGGGTTGATTTGTGTTGACATTACTTATCACCTTGCTTGGGAGCGGCGGAGAGTGGTGGTGCGGGAGACGGCATCCAGTGCGATGCAATTTCCTCAATTTCATCCCCGTATTCATCAATCCAGCACGGATTGAGAACCGTGTCCCATGTCGCAATCACTGGGCTGGCGCGTTTGTCTGCATTGAGGTGCCCCGGCGTGACCCAAATTATCACCCACGTCCCATCCTTCGGCGCCGTCGCAATGTCCTGCCAGCCGTCTGCGCCGGCCTGCCGCGAGGCGAGCGTAAGGGCATGTTCAACCCGTGAATAGATGTCTTGATATTGTTCGTCTGTTGCGCAACCGCGTATCGGACGGATGATTTGCCTGATTGCATCATCCGTTATCACAGTTTTCCATGGCCGCGAGGCGAGGGCCGCCGCGGCTTCGCGGAAGAGTTCCGTCTCACATTTGTGCGCGGTGCCGGTCTTCTCGTTGATATGGACCTCGCGACCTTCTTTCGTCAGTTTGAATGGGAGCCCGTGCAAGCAGTACCGGCATTCCTTCGCAGCCGCTTCCAGCCGCGCGATCAGATCGTCAGCTATTGTCGTCATGTTATTTGGCCCAGCCTTATCCACTCGTTTTGGATATTGTATTCAGGCCACTCGACAAACACCGTGCCGTCTTGCTCGTCCACCGCAAGAATGCGCGCCATGCGAGTAAATCCGATCCCGAGCCAAGCACGGCGAAGCGAGCCAATTTTTGCCAGATCGTCAGCCATTGTCGGGCTCCTTTGCGAGGGCAGCGCGGATGGCAGAGATTGCTACACTGCACGTGCAAATTGCATCTGCTGCGGCGCCCTGTGCGGCCACAAGCTCTTCCTTGGAATAAGCCGATTTGTTATCCGCCATACGTTCGAATCGCAGACTTGCAGTGCCTTCGTCGTCCATTGCCATAAGCAATTCCTTCACGACAATACAAATCTCCTTCATCCGCTCCCGCGCCGCAGCGAGTTCGGCTTCTTTTGCCGGGAGGAGGTCTAGAAGCGTGGCGCGGTCTAATTGTCCTTGAAGACCATGTGTATGGAAGCGCGGCTCGTTATCGCGGTCGGCGTTGAAACGGACGAAAGCAGTGTGCCGCCTGTGAATTTCCGCGATTACATCGGGGTTGGTCATGAAATACATCCCTTAATCTGTAGTTCAGTGCAGGGCGGCTCAACATTCCACCGATGCATTTCTTGCCCCACTTCGGGGATCGCAAATATCAGGAAAAACACAAGTGCCAACCCACGCCCTGATCCTATGAAAATCGCAAGCATAAGAACCGACAACCCTGTCGAGGCAACGCAGATATCGAACGGACTCATGATCCTGCCTGCTCGGGTTTGCGGAGCTTCATGATACTGTCGTGTAGCGATTCCATCGGATCGGATGAAATCGCCCCCAGCTCGCCGTCTGGGGGCGACGTAGTATTGGCCGAATTCCTCTCGGCACTGGTATCCCTGTCTCCGGGTCTCTCGGTATCGGCCTCACCTCCATTCTCTGTTGTGGTTTCGGAATCAGTCGCGGCGGCAGGATTCGAACTGCCGCCGCTGGCCCCGTCAGGCGCGGAGGTGGATGGTGTGTTCATTTGGTTAGCCTCCTGCGCTCTATGATCAGGTCAACGACGGACTTCTTGGCGCGGTGGGCTTCGGCAATATCGTCGTCTACCGTACCTTCCGCGATCAGGTCTACAATTGCGGTGCCGCGTTGAGCCAGGGGGTCTTCGGCGCGGTCGTTGCCTTGGAGGTATACGAGCAATGAGAAAAAATGAGAAAAGTTGAAGATTGTCTTGGCGGATTTGAGTGTTAGTCCGCGCCCTCCGCTGTTGGGGTTGCCTACCAACGCGCCGGCAGCGCCGTATTTGAAGGCTTCTCTGGCTTGGGTTTTTTCATCCTGACTTGTCTTGCCATCGTAGCGAACCGGGCTGCGCCCCATTTCGGTGCATAAGTTGAGTACGTCATCAACATCCGTGGTGAACCGGCACCAAACAATGAACGGGTCGCTGGTTCGGGTTATCTGATCCTTGAGGGCTTCCAAGCGAGGGTTGGCCAGGGGGTCGATTATTTTGGCGGGAGTTGATGTTTCAATAGCACCTACGCGGTCGCAGGCTTCGCAGCCGGCGCCTTCGCAAGCAGTGCAGAGGGCGAATGCTTTTTCGGATGGCCACCTGTTGCTACCTACCTGTTGAAGCCGCATCAACCTTGTCAGGACGTGGTGCGCGGTAACGGTCGTCATATCGCGAAGTTCGGCTTCGTAGTTGTTGGAAAGCTGGTCGTAAACGCGTCGCTGCTCGGACGTCAATTCGAATCTGATGTGACAAATAATTTGATCTGGCATGTTCGGGAAAGCTTCCTTCCGGGTGACGCGGAATGAATGCGGGGCTATCTTTGACGCCAGTTCATCGAGATTTTTGTATTTCTCAAGTACAGGGTATTCCCGTCCGGTAGCTCCATTATATCCGGTGGACCACTCGGCATAACGCTGTTTGAAAGCGAAAAAAGATGTGTAACCGAGAATTCTTGGATCAAGGAAACTGAATTGGGTGTAAAGGTCGAATGGGCCTTCTCCAGAGGGAGTTCCATCCATTATCCGTCTGAATTTGACGTTAGGGTGGCGCCCGAGACGGAGCATCATTTTTGATCGTTGTGTGCCGGGATGTAACATAATTAGTGTTGTTTCATCGGCCGCAAGAAATATCTTTCGAAGCTTCAGGAACAGTGCGATATAGGCGCGAAATGTTTCGGTGATTATGGCTTCTCCATTAACCGATAATACGGCTAACCCCTTGAAATATAAAAGGTTTTTAAGGTCTTCCTGAAAGGTTTTAGTGCGGGCTTTTTGCGAGTTCCAGGTCACTGATTTGTAAGGAATCCGGTCGGGCAGGTGGGTTGGTATTTCGTCTTTGGTCCAATTTATGTGTACACCGGATGGAAGGGCTACCACGATTAGAGCGTCGATTATTCCTTGCTCATATTGGTAAGCGACTGTGTCAATAATTACCTTCGTTTTTCCACACCTCTGCTCCATCAGGCAGGCAAAATTAGCCTTGTCAAACGAAATGTCGAAAGCTGCCTGCTGGTGTGCCCAGGGGGTTGTCTTGGGGGTGTAGTCCACGCTGGTTCTCCGGTTCTAGGCGCATGGTAGGCATAGGGGCGGGCGGTTGTAAAGGGTTATTTTGTATTAGTAGTTAGGGCTGGTTTAGCTGTTCCAATGGCCGTCTATATCGGATTCGCGGATTGAGCCACGACGTCTGGTGCGCCTGAGTCGCTGTAACCAACCGAGCACATGTTTAAGCAGCGACATAGACGTTCTTTCGCTTACCGAGTACCGCTTTCGTGCGCTTGATCGAAGTGGTTCGCTGTGCCTTGCGGAGTCGTTTGTGCATGAGGGAAACCAGTTCGGCGCGCGTCTTGGGGCCGACCACGTTGGGATTGCCGTCAAGGAGGATTGTTTCCGCATAGTAGGCACCCGTATGCCCCGAATCGGCACGGATTGCCGATTCAAGCTCCTGATCGGTAAGCGTTATAACGCGGTAATAGTACAGGGCTACGCTCATTTCGGTGGTTCCCAATTAGGGGGGCCATAAAGAACTTTTCCGCCTCGGGTCCAGAATTTGCGAATTTTGGTTGTGCCGGCGCGGCGGGCTGCTTGCCGGAAACGGTTTCTGGCTGCTGCTTGGGTGAACTCGTTCCATAGATCGCCTTTGAACAATTCTTCGGCATAGTACAGGTCATCGTGGCCAGGGTCCAGGGATACGGTGGCAATTACATGCTCCAAAGGAATGTTCGTCGGCGTAAAACGGCGGCGCTGCGGAACCGTGGAAATATCGTCTTCGACAGTGATCATTTGCTCATGGACTTGAAAACCAAGTCGGATAAGCAGGGGGTATGCTTCTTGCATCATATCACGAAAAAGATCGTCTTCGGTATTGATGCGGATGCGACCTTCAATCCAAACCAGGCGGGGCGGGTATAGTTCGGCGGGTGGCGGGCTATCCGTGCCGTGCATGATTCCCCAAGGGGGATCGGGGTAGTGGCGTTCGCGAGCCATAGTGTGTCCTGTTTGTTGGTCCCTGTATAACGTCACACGACCACGTTTTCTTTACGCTTATTAAAAACCTAAAGCAAGTAAAAGAAAACGTGGTCGTGTACGCGCGCGTCATGTTGCTAGGTTGTACCACCATGAACCATACAACCACAAAACCATACACGCTACGTCACACGACCACGTTTTCTTTGCTTGCCTTAAACAGCTAAAAATAAGAAAAGAAAACGTGGTCGTGTGACGTCACCCAAAAGACGGTTTCGGTTGTAACCCCCTGTAATTACAACTTAGCAATTTAGGGCTTGCAAAGCCGTTTGCGGTTTGCTAGGGCTATGCGATAGAGCCGCAGAACCCGTTTCGATCTTGGATTGTTTTTGGAAACAGAGGCGGCAAATTGCAGGGTGCATGGTACGCGATGTCGATCAAACCCATGATGGCCGAGGTAGCGCAGCGCGGATTGGCGCGGCAGGGGTTTGCGAGTTTGTTTCCGAAAATCAAAACACGAATCGTTCGTCGCGGCGAGGTAATCGACGAGGAAGTCGATTTGCTGCCGGGCTATGGGCTGGTTTGTTTTGATGCGGGCGATCCGGATTGCCGGTGGGAAGATATCACACATACGCGCGGCGTTCGGCGGCTGCTGCCGGTAAGCGACCGGCCAATGAAAATCCCTTCAGGTTTTGTCGAGCAAATGGTAGATCGAATTTCGACGGTCGAAACCGTCAATCTGGATGCGCAGCACAACTACGTAGTTGGGCAGTTGGTGGATATCCTTTCGGGGCCATTCACGAATTTCCAGGGTGTGTTCATGCGGCGCCGTAACAAAGGTTGGGCCGAATTGGAGGTTTCCTTGTTTGGAAACATCACTCGCGCTACAGTGGCTTTCCACCAGATACGGCCGGCAGTGGATCAGACGGTTCATTGACCAAGTGTCGTATCGGTGGGCATACCGTGCGGGGCGACTTGTGCGGAGGCGGTAGCTATGCCTCAAACTATTGAAACCAACAAACGTCCGACCGGACGACCGCCTATGTATAATCAGGCGCTTGTTGAAGTTATTTGTTCTCGTATAGCTACAGGTCAAAGCTTACGCGAGATTTGCCGATCAAAAGATATGCCGTCCATGACGGCAGTGTTCAATTGGTTGGGAAAATATCCACGCTTTGTTGAGCAGTACACCCGCGCCTGTGCCGCGCGTAGTCTATATCTTGCTGAAGAAATCATCGATATTGCTGATGATGGCACAAACGATTGGGTCACGCGTCAGAACAGCGACGGCGAGGACTATGAAGTACCAAATAACGAACATATTCAACGCTCGCGCCTTCGTGTTGACACACGCAAATGGCTGCTTTCAAAGCTAATGCCCAAGGTTTATGGCGACAAGATCACAAACGAAGTTACGGGACCGGACGGTGGTCCTGTCGAAATTCGTGAAATCGAACTCCGGATCGTCAAACCAAACCGGACAGATATTACAGATTGATGTTGCAGAAATTTTCCTTCCGCTCTTAGCGCCGGTACGTTTTAAAGGTGCGCATGGTGGAAGGGGAAGCGGGAAATCCCATTTTTTTGCGTCCAAACTTGTACAAGAGTCGCTTAGGCGCCACACAAGAGCGGCCTGTGTCCGTGAAGTACAGTCTTCAATAAAAGATTCTGTTAAACAGCTCCTTGAGGATAAAATCCAGAAGTATGGTGTACAATCGAAGTTTGTTATAACAGATACCGAAATTCGTGGTCCTTATGATAGTTTGTTTGTATTCAAGGGGTTACAAACAAACACCAAAGGCTCCGGTTCTGCCACTTCGATTAAGTCGCTTGAAAGTTTCAATCGTTGTTGGGTTGAGGAAGCCCAATCGATCAGCCGCAAATCGTTGGAAATACTAACACCAACTTTTCGCGAAGGCTCTGAAGAATGGTTCTCGTGGAACCCGAACAAGGCAACTGATCCGGTCGATAAATTCTTTCGCGATAACGCTGGCGATCCTGATTTTGTCTGCATCGAGGCCAATTACAGGGACAATCCGTGGTTCCCTGAAGAACTTCGCAAAGACATGCTACGGGATCGCGCACGCGACCCCGACCGCTATGCCCATGTTTGGCTAGGCAAGTATGAGAAGCTTTCCGAAGCCCGTGTCTTTCGCAATTGGGTTGTTCGGGAGTTCCAAACCCCACCCAACGTCCGCTTCCACTACGGCGCGGATTGGGGCTTCAGCATTGATCCGACTGTTCTTATTCGATGTTTCATTGAAGGCCGAACACTCTATGTTGACTTCGAGGCATACCAGGTTGGCTGCGCCATTGACCGAACGCCGGCGCTGTTCGATACGGTTCCAGACGCAAAGAAATGGCGTATAACGGCAGACAGCGCGCGCCCTGAAACAATTGATTACATGAACCGGCATGGCTACGCGAATGTAGTTCCTGCCATCAAGGGTGCTGGGTCGGTTGAAGATGGTATCGAGTTCCTGCAATCCTACGATATTGTCGTTCACCCGCGCTGTGTTCATACCGTAGACGAGCTTTCGTCTTATTCATGGAAAGTGAATGAGCGTACCGATCCGCCGGAAATACTTCCGGTGTTGGAAGATCGGAAGAACCATGTAATTGATTCACTGCGGTATTCGGTCGAAGACGCGCGAAGGGCACCGATGGAAATTAGTAGCAACCTTTTGGATAGATTATCAGGGCAGCGCGCGGCGTTTCCTACGGCACGCATCATACCGGCAGGTGAAACGGTGCTTGATCAGTTGCGCAACATAGGCCCGCGCTATTGACACGTCGCAAACCACCACCCAAGCTTAAAGTAAGCCCCCCTGAACCGACGCCCAAGCCACAGGGACTAGAAATTTCCGAGGCGTTGATAGCGCGCCTGAACGGTAAGCGGGTTGTCCATAGCCCTGAATTCGACGCGGAAGCCCTGCGTCCATACCCTCCGCCGCCCGGCGTTGTGCCGAAAGGCTGGAAGCAGAAGTCGCTTCCTATGGCGATGGATTCGAGTGCCGGTTGTTCGGCGGTTACTGCGCTATCACCGACACAGTATTATACGACCGGCGTCTACTCGCAGGGATGGACTTTCGCTGGCTACGGAATTCTGAGCGAATACGCTCAAATAGCTGAGTATAGGGCGATTGCCGAAACCATCGCCACCGAAGCCACACGCGAATGGATCGAGTTTCAGGCCGTAGGCGATCTGAGCAAAACGGAGGAAGAAGCTAAAGCAGAAAAAATCCGCAAGCTTGAGGACGCTGTAAAGCGGTTCGGTGTGCGCGATCTGTTCTGCAATATCTCCAAATACGATTCATTCATGGGCCGGGATCATTTGTATATCGATCTTGGCACGGATCAGAACGACCGCGATGAAATGGTCAAGACCATTGGCGACGGCCGGGAAGCCATCAGCAAAGCCAAATGCAAGAAGGGTGCGTTGAAGAGTTTCAAGCGGGTCGAAGCTATTTGGTGCTACCCTGCTAATTACGACGCTGTAAACCCCATGTCGGATGATTGGTACAATCCATCGACGTGGTTTGTGATGCAGCGCGAAGTACACAAGAGCCGTCTATTACGGTTTGTATCGCGCGAAGTACCAGATATTCTGAAGCCTTCTTATGCGTTCGGTGGCCTTGCATTGTCGCAGATGGCCAAGCCTTATATTGACCGTTGGTTGAAGGGTGTTGGCAGCGTTTCCGATCTGATCCACGCATTCAGTATTATGGTACTGGAGACCGATCTGCAAACATCCGTGCAACAGGATGGGCAGCAACTGTTTCAACGCGCTGCTTTGTTCAACCTTTGCCGCGATAACCTTGGGCTCATGCTGACCAACCAGGGGACGGAAGAATTCAAGAATGTGAGTTCGCCGCTTGGTACACTGGATGCTTTGCTGGCACAACTACAAGAGCACATGGCGGCGGTTTCTAAAATCCCGTTGGTCAAGCTGCTAGGCGTTTCGCCGGCCGGTCTACAAGCCAGCAATGAAGGCGAGATCAGGGTGTTTGAAGATACCATTCACGCTTATCAGGAAGCGTTCTTTCGCCCGAATTTGCAACGGGTCATCGATTTCATTCAGCTTTCCGAGTTCGGTCAGATTGACGAAAAAATTACTTTCGGCTTCAAGAAGCTCCATGCACTAAGCGAAAAAGAGCAAGCCGAAATGCTTAAGGCCAAGGCCGATACGCACGCTGCGTATGTCGATATGGGCAGCATCGACATTATGGAAGTTCGCAAAGCCGTTGCAGCAGACAAGGATACGCCGTACCCTGGCTTGGATGTGGACAAAGAACCGGAGCCGGCGAACTTCCCTGAAAACGAAATGGGCGAACCTGTAGGTGCGCGGCATATTTTAGCGCAGGCCGATCCGGCGGAAGCGAAGGAGGCAGCATGAACAACGATGGCCCCAACGACGAAGACGAGGAGTGTGGCTGGTGCGGCGAGGAACACGGCTTGCGCTGCCCCTATGTTGCTGCAATGGAGTATGACAACAAAGGCAAGATGCGGCGCGTCGAGTTCTTTCCTGTGTTCGAGCAGGTTGTCGAAGGCAACATTTCGCGAACTACAATCAGCGGCGGGAAGCTAAACTAATGTGTTCAGTAAGCGCAATCATATCGGACTTTCAGCTTCATCAACCACCGCTGCCGCAATGGCCACTTCCGGCGTTGCTTGAGGCACAGCGCGTCATTCAATTGTTGGAATCGATTGATAAGCGGCTTGAAGCACGTGACTGTTATGAGCCAACGAAAGCCGATTTTGTGAAGTCTCTTGAAGCACGCATCATTGAACTTGAGCGTGCTCAGCGCCCTGCATGATCCAACTTTGTCCATACTGCGCCAAAGAGCACGACGGCATCTGTCCGCGTGTAGCTGCAATCAATACGGACCCTGAAGGGAATGTGGTGCGTGTCGAGTTCTTCGAGCAACAACCTGACACACCAGTCCAGATCGAAAGCGACGATGCACTTCGCAAACGGCTGTTGCAAGTAGTAGGTGATGTCAGCATCAATACAGTGAAGACGAAGACTGCCATGGGCAGGGGGCTGGATGAAGTGGCGGGCGCTTATGGAATTCAGCGGCGTTGGTTGTGATTATGAAGCGATGTAAACAATGCCGAAAAGAAAAAGCTGAAAGCGATTTCCTTCGTCTGAGAAAACCCGGCTGGCGCGTTGTAAAATGCAACGATTGTGCTACGGCTAATATGGCGAAATACTGGCGCGGCGTTAACAAAGACCCGAACAAAGTCGGTCGAATGAACGTCGACGACTAGATAATCAAATTGATATGCAAAATTACATGCAAAAGCGCAAGGAGCGCATTCGGGGGCAGCGTCAAGCGCGGGCGGAAGCGCCGGAACGTGAACGAGCGGCTGGTGATAATACCGAGAAGGAAGATGGAAGTACCCCCAAAGTTGATACAACCAGCCGCTCGTTAACGTCCCGATGACTTCGATCAAACGCCGCAATCCCAAAGCCAACCTACTCCCCCCTGTTCGCCCGAGCTTGGGGCTTGCCGCGATCTACAAGCGCCGACTAACAGCCATGATTGATGACATGCACAAATCAATCGATTATTGGCTACGCGCCGCTTACAAGAAGAACGAGCCTATCATGGCGCAGGACGAATTACCGGCCGAAGCCTTGCGAAAGGCCGTTCGGGATTTGGCGCGGCGATGGCAGAAGAACTTCGACGCCATGGCACCGGAGCTTGCCGCGTATTTCGCCAAGGCCGCGCACAGGCGTTCGGATGCGCAGCTAAAGTCCATCCTTCGGCGCGGTGGGATTAGCGTTCGGTGGACCATGACCAAGGCGCAGCAGGATATCCTTGCCGCTACGGTCGCGGAGAACGTAGCGCTCATCAAATCGATTCCACAGCAGTTCATGACGCAGGTTGAAGGCTCGGTGATGCGCAGCGTCCAGACTGGACGCGATCTTGGAACGCTTAGCAAAGAACTTGAGCAGCATTACGAGGTTACGAAACGACGCGCGGCGTTCATTTCTCTCGACCAGAACAATAAAATCATGGGCGCATTGCAAAGAGCGCGGCAACTTGAATTGGGTATCACGCAAGCGGTTTGGTTGCACTCGCATGGTGGCAAAGTTCCCCGCCCCACGCATCTTGCCAATAGCGGCAAGAAGTATGACGTAGCGAAGGGTTGGTTCGATCCCGATCCGAAAGTACAACAATTTATCATTCCCGGAGAGTTGAAAAATTGCCGTTGTGTAGCCAAGCCTGTTATTCCAGGGCTTAGCTAATGTCCACCATACCGCCCGACACACGCGCGGCACTCCGCGCCATGCGACAAGAAACAAACAAAACATTCAAGGAACTTGGCGATCAATTCGGTATTTCAACGTCTGCGGCGTGGATGATTGTAAACCGAGGACAACGCTACAAGAAGGGTACGCTAAGCGCGGCGGATGAGCGCTACACGGAATGCTGGCCTTCGCGAACGCGCAAGCCACCCCCTGTACCAAATGCAATGCCGAGTATTTCGCTGGCGCGGTTGATGGCGGGGCGGTAGATGGCAAACACGATACCACCAGAAAAGATCGCTCGCATCCGTGAAATGACGGAGCGAGGCGAATCGTTGAGGGCGATTGCATCTGCGCTCGATATTCATACAGCAACCGTCAGACGATATCGTAGGTACTTTGTTGAAGGTACTGATCTTGGTCTTTGCGAATGCGGTCGCCCGAAGCGTCACACAGGTTTTTGCCATGAGCAATTCCGGTTGCGACAACTAACAAATCAGGCAAAATGCGGCTGTGGTGAGCCTGCATTTCACCGTGGCTGGTGCTGGTACAGATTTGCACGCAGCCCCGCGCGGCAAGCCACCTTGGCCAAGATGCACGGACGGCCGGTCGAAAAACGGAACATCGATCTGTTCAAGAAACCCAAGCAGGCACAAGCATTGCCGTGGGATGGTATCAAACCCCTTGATCACGCGAGGCTTACCGCAGGACGTTGAAACACCAAATTCGGATGGACGGTTCCACCCCTTCACTAGTTCATCCGGATTGCCGGGGCTTCATTGACACCTCCTCTAAGGAAAGCTCCGGCAACCGAAATTTTTGCAGGAATAGATGCCTACAAAATCCGCCGCTCAACACCGCCTCATGGAAGCTGCCGCGCACACTCCTGGCGGCTATGGAGGCGTGCCGCAGGCTGTAGGCAAGGAATTCGTTGGTAAGGATATGGCACCGCGCGATTGGCGCGGCATGGTTCGTGGGTTTCTGAAATGGGTTATGGAGGAAGAACAGGAGCCGGAGCATCAAGGGGAAGACGCGCAACCGAAACTTGCTGCTGGCGTGATCTTGCGAACGCCCGATGGCAAAGTGCTTTTGCTGAAGCGTTCCGACAAGGAAGCAAACTACAAAGGACATTGGGCATTGCCTGGTGGCGGTGCAGAACCGGGCGAAGCAGCCATGGACGCCGCGATCCGCGAATGTGCGGAAGAGACGGGTTTTCGTCCCGAAGGCTTGAAGCTACTCGGTAGTGTCAAAACGCCGACGGGTATGTTGTTTCATACTTATGAAGCAGTCGTCGATGCGCCTTTTGCAGCAACGCTGAACGAAGAGCACACGGAACATGGCTGGTTCAGCAATGACAATATGCCAAGCCCCATGCACCCGCGCGTGGCAGAAGTGTTAAAAGCTGCGCCGCAAGCCCACGACTCTTTCGCCTTCGACCGGGCATCTGTTCGCCGCTACGACGTAGACGGACGTTTGCATGTTGAGAAAACGCCGATCTCGAAAGCGAATGTGTGCGAATATCTCGGGTCCGAAATTCCCAACTACGAAGAGTTGGGGTTGGACCCCGCGCGGAAATACAAGCTGTTTCGCGATCCTGAAGAACTGAAAAAGGGCGCAGCAACATCCAATAACATGCAACTAATGTTGAAGCATGTTCCTGTTGATGCTGACGATCATAAACCCGATCTAATTGTTGGTTCGACCGGCACAGACGCTATCTTTGAGGAGCCCTACCTTTATAACAGCCTGGTTGTTTGGGCGCGTGAAGGTGTTGATGGAATCGAAGACGAGAGTCGCAAAGAAATTTCGGCGGGATACAGATATACGCCGATTATGGAGTCTGGTCATTATAAGGGTCAGGCTTACGACGGTCGGATGACTAATATCATCTTCAATCACTGCATTTTATGCGAAAGAGGACGTGCAGGTTCCGATGTGGTCGTCGGAGATTCCGCACCAACAGAGAAGGAGAATCAAATGACCACGAAATCTGTACTTGCCAAACTGAGCACGAAGCTGAAGTCCGTTCTGGCGGCTGATTCCAATCTACCAGAAATCGAGGGAATGTTGGCTGTACTCGCCAAGGACGCCGAAACGGATGCTAATGCTGGCATTCCGGCCGGTGCCAAAGCCGAAAAGAAAGAAACAGCGGGCAACGACGCTAAGACTGAAGAGGACGAAGAGGAAGAGTGGGAGACTGCCAAGGACGCCATGCGCAAAGGCGGCATGGACGAATCCATGGTGGAAGCCTGCGACGCCCGCTTCCGTGGTGGACGGGACGCTCGCCGGGCGCATGATGCGCGCAGCCGCTTGGGGCGCGATGAAACGCCCGAAGAGGAAAAAGAGCGTATGGAAAAGGAAAAGAAGGCCGAAGACGCCCGCAAGCACGCACGCGATAAGAAACGTGCGCATGACGCTGAAGAGGCTGAGAAAAAGAAGGCTGAAGATGCTAAGCGGGGTCGCGCTAACGATGCAGCCCCCCTGACTCGTCAAGCCATGGACGAAGCCATCGAGGCAAACACCAAGACCATTCGCGCGCAGCAGCGGGCCTTGCGCGAAGCCGAACGACATGTGCGCCCGTGGATCGGCAACATTGCACTCGATTCCGCCGAAACAGCCGATGACGTATACAGGCTGGCACTCAAGACCGCGCGGCCGAATCTTGATTTGAAAGGTGTCGATCCTTCCGCCTACCGCGCCATGTTGGAACTAATTCCACAGCCGCGCGGACAAATGGCGGCGGATACCGATGATGGCATGGCGTTCGATGCTTCGGTAGCAGACAAATACGGCAAGCTGTTCCCGGACGCCGGTCGTCTGACGAACTAATTATATCAACGAACAAAGGAGTAATTACTATGGCGCCTCCCGGCGGATTCCAAACTTCGATGCAGCAAGTTCCTGCCGTAGGCGTAGCAGGCGACTTTGCAAGCGCAAATGCATGGATGTCGGCTGTAGCCGGCCCCAGCGCGCTCGTTGCCGGTGCAGCGGGCGTTTATGTAGGGCGGTTCTGCTGGACCGCGCCACCCCCTGATCCGGATGATACTAACGCCATTGTAAACAGCTTTGGCGCGGGCAATGTGGCGGGCTTTGTTCACCGCGCACAGCAGGCACTTATCACCGGCTTCTTGCAAGACGCATCCATGCTGATCCCGCCGGGATACCAGATGGGCATCATGGTACAGGGCGATTTCTGGATCGTCAACAGCGGTACGGGCGAGGCTGTAGTTGGCCAGAAAGCCTATGCGAACTTTGCGAATGGCTTGGCTACTTTCGCCGCAACAGGTTCGCCAAGCACAGCCGCGTCCGGCTCGGCTTCAAGCATTGCTGCCGAAACCAATTCATTTACGGCATCGATTAGCGGCGATGTAATGACCGTCTCCGCCGTAGGCTCCGGTACGTTGTATCCGGGAACTACGATCAGCGGCACAGGTGTTACGACCGGCAACCAGATCGTTTCGCAGATTTCTGGTACGGCAGGTGGGGTGGGAACCTATCTGGTATCGATCCCCGAACAGTCGGTGGTCAGCGAAGCGATCAGCGGCACCTACGGTCTGCTTACGGTTGGCGGTACGGTCGTTTCCGGCTTTGCTGTAGGCCAGACGATCACCGGCACCAATGTTGTTGCCGGAACACAGATCACCGCGCTTGGCACCGGCACAGGTGGCGCAGGTACTTACGTCGTCAATAACAACACGGTCGTAAGTTCCACAGCCATTTCAGCCTATGGTAATGTCGAAACCAAATGGTATGCGGCATCCGGCGGCTTGCCCGGCGAATTGGTCAAAATTACTTCCTGGGTCGGTTCTCAGGGCTAATTCTCTCGCAACGAAAGGAATAACGCAATGTTTCAGAACATCCAGGAAGCGAGGGAAGCCTTCCGCGCGGTTCATTCCGGCCACAACGGGGCCGGCGAACGCTTTGGTATCTACCTTCCCGGCGTGCAATCCTTCCTGCCCGACTCGTTCAAGAGCGAGCAGAGGGGATATAGCATGGCAATGGACGCACAGCCGTCCCTTGTTACTGACCCCAATTCGGGTATTCCCTGGTTCCTGACCAACTATGTAGACCCTGCGGTTTACAAAATTCTTCAGGCGCCTGTTGAAGCAGCCAACATCTATGGCGAACGGCGCACAGGGAATTGGACTACTACGACAGCCATGTTCCTGACCGTGGAACATACGGGCGAAACGTCCAGCTACGACGATTATGTCAACAACGGCGAATCGAACGCCAATGCAAACTTTCCCCAACGCCAGAATTATCTGTACCAGACGATCAAACAGTATGGTGAACTGGAAATAGCGCGGGCGGGCGAAGCGCGCATCAATTGGGTATCGGAACTGGACGGCTCGGCCGCAAACAACATGATGCGGTTCGAAAACTTCATGTACTTTTTTGGCATCCAAGGGCTGGAGAACTATGGTGGGTTGAACGATCCATCCTTGCCCGCATCGCTTACCCCGGCCACCAAAGCCTATGGCGGAACGACATGGTTCAGCGGCAATCAGCTTAAGGCTACGCCGAACGAAGTGTATAACGACATCCTGGCGGTCTACACCTCGCTGGTTAACCAGACGGATGGTTACGTCGATTCCAAATCCAAGCTCACGCTCGCCATGAGCCCCGGCTCGGCAACGGCGATGAAGGCGGCCAACAGCTTCGGCGTCAACACCTACGAGTTGTTGGAAGAAAATCTGCCGAACCTTACTATCAAGACGGCAACACAGTACAACCAGACTTCCGCCAGCAATCCGCAGGGTATTGCGGCGGGCAACTTCATGCAGATGATTGCTGATGAAGTGGGTGGCCAGAAGACCGGCTATGCTTCATTCAGCGAAAAGATGCGTTCGCATCCGATCATTCGCGAGATGTCGGCGTTCAAACAGAAGGTGACAGGGGGCGGATTCGGAGTTATTTGGCGCATCCCAATCGGGGTCGCTTCAATGGTTGGTATCTAAGGAGACTCTATGCCAGACAACAAACAACCTGCCGCGCCCGCAATTCTGAAGGGCGATGAAATCCCCAACAACGGTACAGTAACGGTCGCGTGCAATGTTGCCACGACCGGCATTGTTCTTCAGCTTTACGAGTTCGAGGAATCCGAAGAGCCGGTTCTTGGCGGAGGCACGCGCGTCCGCAAGGTAGCGGTTGCTGTTGGCGATCCGATCACGATATTTGGTACATCGGTCGCCAAGGGTGTTGTTCCGCGCTGTGAAATCCTGATGGGCTATGCGTTGACCAAGAATGTCGATGCACAGTTCATCAAGAAATGGCTCAAGGACAACGCGCAGAGCCCATTGGTCAAGAACGGTTGTATTCACGCTTGGGCAACCAACCGCGATAACCGGAACTGGACCAAGGAGAACGAATCCCGGCGCAGCGGGCTACAGCCGATTGTTCCCGGCGTGGACGACAAAGGCCGCCCCCTGGACCTGCGCGTTCCCCGGCGCCGCAATACCGGCATTGGCAACGTAGGTGCTATTACTCAGGGTGTTGCATCGTAAATGGGCATCCAGGTAACATTAACCTACGGCCCTTGGATTGCGCTGTTTCCGGAGTTCTCGAACACCGTAAGCGAAGCGCAATTCAGCCTATGGTTGATTGTTACCACAACGCTCCACCGCAATGACGGTGGCGGCCCGGTAACGAATGCGCAATCGCAGACGACGCTGCTCAGCCTTGCGCTTGCGCATCTTTGTTTCATCTATCTTGGCACAAACACCCAACCCGCTGCGCAAACGGTAGGTCGCATCAACAGTGCGTCGGAGGGTAGCGTTGCCGTTACCACCGATTATGGTGCTAATGTCAGTCAAAGCATGGCGTTTTGGATACAAACAAAGTATGGCGCGCTTTACTGGCAGATGACCAGCGTTTACCGCACTATGCGATGGATTCCAAACCCACGCCCTGCAATCACCAGCAACATCTATGGTCCCGGACCTGGCCCGTGGGGCAATGGCTGGGGCGGCTTCGGATGGCCTAATTTCTGATGGCGATCAAAGGTGGTGAAAAGCTTGTTCTGTGGATGAACAAGATGGCAGCACAATTGAAAAAGCCTGCTGTTGTCAGAGTAGGCTTTCTGGAGTCTGCTACATATCCGAACGGTACTCCGGTTGCGATGGTGGCAGCAATACAGGATTTTGGAACCGGAAAGATTCCCCCGCGTCCATTTTTCCGTAATATGATCGCAAAACACAAGAAGGAGTGGGAACCTGCGCTTGCGTTGGGTATCAAACGCAATGGCTACGATATCAAGAAAACCTTGATGCAACTTGGTGAAGGTATCGCCGGTCAACTTCGCCAGAGTATTGTAGACACGAATGCACCGGCGCTAAGTCCCATTACCGTCATGCTTCGCGGAATGAAATCGCACGATCAATCTTTGGTTGTGACAGGTAAGACGGTTGGTATTGCGGCACAGCGCGTGCGTGACAGCAAAACGAATTATGGAGCATCAACCAAAGTTCTGGTGGACAGTGGGCATTTGCTCAATTCCGTTGACTACGAAGTAACAACGCCTTAACAGGAGACCACAATGGCAGGTCAACTCAACTACAATAACCAACCGCTGTGGAGCCCTTCTATTGGCGATCTCCCCAGCTTTACACAAATGTTGGCGCAGTCGGACCTATCGCTTAGCGAGGCGATTGTTCCTGCCGCTATTACCACAGTAGGCAACGGAACGATTACCGCTACCGCGCTGAATGCCGGCGCAGTTGTTCGCTCAGGGCCAACCGCCGCTTACACGGATACATTTGACACAATCGCCAACATCATTGCATCGCAATCTGGTGGGTGGGTGTCAGGGGGTGGCTTCCAGTGCATCCTTAAGAACCTGACAGCCTTTCCGCAAACGCTTTCGGCGGGGGCTACGGGTATTGTTCTGCCGACAACGATTATCGTCGGCCCGTGGCAGGAGGCTATTTATTCCTTTGTGTTTGGCGGTACAGCGAACGCACCGACTATTACAGTATACCATCTTTCCACGGGTTCCGTTGCAGATGCGGCCGGTGTTACATCGCCGCAAATTACATCTGTCACGACCGTTGGTGCCGCTACGCTTGCTGCCGCAGCCATTGCGCAGGGAATCATCTCGCGAGGCGGTGCGCAGTCTAACGCGGCATTTGTCGATACGACCGACACCGCAACAAACATTATTGCGGCCAATCCGGGCCTGATAGGAAAGATTGGTTCCTCTTGCCTGTTCTATTATCAGAACGGCACCAACGCGACTGTTACATTCACCGGCGGAACTGGTGTCAACAGTGCTGGAACAATTGACACCATCGAAGGTAATTGTGCGGCGCTCTACCAGATCAACTACACCGCCGCTGCTACGCTTGTTTTCACGTTGATTGCCAAGTGGAACGTGCCCACGGCACCGAACGGAACCTTCGTAGCAAACGGCGTCACACCTGTTACGGTGGCGGACAGCCGCCTTACTGCAAACTCGGTTATTATCGTAACGCTCAAAACGGTTGGCGGTACGGTCGGCGCGATCCCAGCGCCGAAGACTGTTACGCCGGGCACCGGCTTTACGATTGCCGGAACAGTCTCCGATAGCAGCACCTACAATTACTTCATCGTCAACTAATGAACCTGCACGGGATCGTAGCGGGAAACATCAGCGCGGTAAACCCGTTCGTAACAGTAGTGATTAGCGCCTCGGCCGGTTACGCGACGCTTCCGTCAGCCGAGCGTGTTCCGCAATACAACAACACGCCCGCACAAGCGCAAATTCAAGCGATGACCGGCGGCGATCTTCGGCAGATTGAAGGACTCAACCTGAATGGTACGCTGCGCAAGTTCTACTTTTACGGTGATGTCGAAGCTACCGTTCGCGCCGATCTCAAGGGTGGCGATATCATTACAGATATGGAAGGGCAGGAATGGCTTGTAAATCAAGTGATGGAAACATGGCCCGATTGGTGCGCGGTCGTGGCCACCCTACAGGTTCCTACGCCATGAGACTTGCTGCGCTTGTCATGGTCTTTCTGGTAGCCCTATTAAACCCTCCTGCCTTCGCGCAAACCGGAGCCCCGCCTTCCCCTGTAGGTGGTGCGCAGCTTTGCAATAGCTGCTATACACCGTTTGCGGTCGGAACAACATCAACACCTATAGCATTCCCTGCGTCGATCCCGCCTTACTCGACCGTAACCCTAAACAATACAGGGACGGTCGATGCTTATATTGAGCAGGGTCAATCGACGGTCGTAGCAACGCTGGCAAGCCCTGTGCTGCGCGCCGGCACAAGCATTGTTCTCAATGCCACACAAGGCGGCTATTTGGCTGCAATTACGGCAAGCGGTACAACTAACATCGATATTTTTCAGGCAACAGCGTCCGTGCTGTTGCATACGTCCTCGGCAAATGGAGGCGGTGGCTCGCCTACGGGCCCGGCCGGTGGCGACCTAAGCGGTACTTATCCCAACCCCGGCGTAGCCCGAATCCTTGGCCAGACGCCAAGCCCGCTTGCCACGGACAACGCTGCGCAGGCTACAGCCTTCCTGAACCTGTTCTCTGCTGGCACACAGGGCCTTGTGCCCGCCAGCGGTGGCAGCAGCACGCTGCTCTATTTGAACCAAGCGGGGCAATTCACGAGCCCCCCTGGTTCTTCCTGTGGCGGCAATGCGTGCGGGACGTTTGCCACGCAGAACTATGCTACACCACCAATTATCGGCGGCGTGACGCCGAATGCGGCCTTCTACAGCGCGCTCACTGACACCGGCATTACAGGCTCTATTCAATGCCTTCACGCTAATTCAGGGGGGTTGATTTCGGGGACAGGTAGCGATTGTGGTTCGGGCGGTGGCGGCTACCCGCCCGCAGGAACTACAGGGCAACCGCAGTACAACAACAATGGAGTTTTCGGAGCTTACACGGCAATCCCGTTAGCCTATGGAGGGTCGGGACAAACGACCGTGGCCGGTGCGCTTGGCTGTTCGGGCTTCAATATCAATTGCCTGACGGTTCAAGGCGATGCCAACTACCAATTGCTTGCGACAGATCGCGCTGTCGAACTTGGAACGCCGTTTACAACTGTACGCACTGACACGCTGCCATGTGCCGATTTACTTAGTGCGGGTCAGGGTCTGCAAATTTATGATCCCGCACAAAACATCAATGTGCTGGATTATTTGAACGTCATTCCCAGTTCGTCATGCGGCGATACCCTGAATGGGTCCGTGAACACTATTGTAAATGCCTACTATGCCGGCTCGCGAATCTTTGCCATTAGTAACGGCATCAATGGCTGGCAGGTTGTTGTTTCGGCGCCCCCGATCTTCCAGCTTGATTTTGCCCGCGATTTTGGGGGCGTCGTTACAAAGGTAAACGGCACAAATTCATGTACGATAACGGCCAGTTCTGCCAATATCTCTTGCTCCGGTACGCCGACGTTCACACAAGCTGATGTTGGTGATATTGTAACAGCCGACGCATGTGCATCGGGTGGTACGCTTTTCACATCCTATCTGGTTTCTGTCACGGCGGGGACTGGCAGTGCTGTGATGCACGATCAGCCCGCCGTAAATTGTTCGTCCATGAAAATGATAAATCAGATCAATGTGGCTACGGGAGGCAGTGGTTACAAATTCGGTGCATTTGAAACATTGGTCGGAGGGTCTCCGGTTGCGGCACAGGTCGGAACGCCAGCGGTACTGGGAGCTAGTTCACTTACGATCAGCAGTGGTGGTTCAGGGGGCACCAACGGATGCACGGCGCTTACGTTGAATGCGGCCGGGCGCGCGTTGCAGGGTTTGCAGGCGACCTTTGCGGGAACTATCAGTGGGAATGCCTTGACATCCGTTTCCGGGGTGTTTCTGACGCCGGGAAGTTACACGTCGTTGACAGGCTACACCTATGACGGTTCTGGCTATTACGACAGCATCCCTGTTACTGGTTGCGGTCTTGTAGGTGCGACGGTGAATGTTTCGTTTGCTATACAGGTAGAAAGTCTTTCTGGAGCAATAGGCGTTTATCCGATTTCGTCCATTCCATGCGCGACAATGATTGCCGATACTACAACGTCTACCAGCCATGGCACAGGGGCTACGTTCTACTGTCGATCATTTGCTCCGGTACAGTGGATCGGACATGACAATATAGCATCGATGCAAAAAATGGCGACTGCCGAAAGTGCAGGCAATGCGGCGGGTGCACCAATTACAGTTCAAGTCAATGGATTATTTGGTACATCAGGTCTCAACCCTGCTACGAATGCCATTCTTGGCCCCGCATCGGTGATCGGCACGGGACCATTCATTTCCGGCTTCTACCATATTCCCAATACAGGCGGCGATATTCTACCGATTGTTGACTCCAATCCGAACGGTAGTGAAAACCCGTTTTCGTTTCTGATGCAGGTTAATCAGTCCGGTACATTCATTCGCAACCTGACATTTTACGGTGACACGACTTCGAGTACATGGGATCGTGATGTAACAGCCTATGGTCCTATGAAATGGGCTACATTTCAGGATATTGTCGGGATTGATACAACAGGTCATATTTTCGGTGTAGGTGGTGATAGTACGGGGTGTGGCGTCATCGAAGAGTCCAACTTCGATAACATCCGTTCTTACATAGTTGGTAGCACAACCTACAAAGACCCCGCACTTGGCTTCGACGCTGTAGGATGCTCACCGGGCTCGAACAATATCAGCTTGATCCGGCAACGCTCATTCGATGATCCGTATTTCGCCCTCACTGTGCGTCCCGCCACAGGGAGCACGGGGAACGGCTCGCACGACATCACAAACACGGACCCGAAGTATGAGCGGTCCGGGCTCGACGACGCACGCACGACAGCGGGCCAAATCCTGCTCGGCTGCAATACCGATTGTCTGTTAATGCAGTGGCCATCCACGACAGGAACGCCGATCAGTGGGAGCGCGAACGGTGGCGTTTCAAGCGTTTTCATTACCAACGCGATATTTGCCAACCCATCCGTCAATTCGTTTGCTGTGATCGTCGAGGGGCTTCAACAGTCCGACGTAAGCCAGATTTACATAACAGGAAACATAACTGCGGCAGCGCATTCGCACGGCGGAGGTTTTCTGTTCAACGCTTGTAATGCGGCGTGCATTCTCAATGTGCCACAGAACAGTACCGTCGATTACAATTTGCTTGCTACGTCTTACCCAAATGCCGGACAAATCATGTCCGGTTCCATTGAGTACGATGCACATGGATACAATCCCGTTTTTTCGGCGGATAATGGGATCAACATTGCTTGCGATGGCGGCAATGGGGTTTTGAATGCGGGCGGTGTTTGTGTGATTGGTGTTGGCAATGGTGGAACGGGGGCTATTACTCCGCAAGCAGCGCGCGCCAACCTCAATATCGACGGGCTTACCTACCGCAGCAACAACCTTAACTATCAGATGCTTGCCACGGATCGGATGGTAGCACCAAGTATTGCGCAAGCGGATCGTACATGGTCGTTGCCTTGTGCCGCTTCCGTAAACCCAGGTCAAACCTTGATCGTTGACGATTTCCAGGGGCTCGTCAACGGAACACATACGATCACAGTTCAGCCATCTGCGTCCGGTTGTTCGGATGTGCTGAATGGTGCGAACAGTGGGGGAGCCGGTATTGTAATGAGCACTGCATATCAGGCTGAAATCTTTGCCAGCGATGGCGCATCGCGTTGGACGCTAATCGGTGTGCAGTAAGTGCTTGTTATATCACTCAAGCCCAACCAGACCGACATCAATACTCTCCTGAGCGCGTTCCTTTTGACGGTAGTGCCGAGCGGTGTGGAGGTTGTCCTTGGGCAAGACAACAAAGTATCGGAGCCGCTTGGCCCCGACTTCCTCGTCATGACACCCATCCGCCGCGAACGCATTTCGACCAACGTCGATACCTACGCAGATTGCTACTTCACAGGCTCCATTACCGGTTCAGTATTGACGGTCACATCAACCGAGTATGGGCAGATCGTTCCCGGAACTACCATATGGGGCGAAGGCATTCTGGCGAATACGACCGTCGTTCGGTCCAGCGCACCTAATGTCTGGTTGCTAAGCAACACGCAAACGGTCGTTTTAGAAAGCATGGCAGCTGGCACGCAAGCCTTGACGCAATCGACCAAGATCACATTCCAGATCGATGTACATGGCCCTAATTCGGCTGACAACGCACAAAACATCTCGACGTTGTTTCGCGATGAAGTAGCGGTCGATTACTTCACAGCGAGCAATCCGGCAATCACCCCCCTGTATGCCGACGATCCACGGCAAATGTCATTCCTGAACGATCAGAACCAGATCGAACGGCGTTGGATTGTAGAGGCGCTGGTTCAAGCGGATCAGACAACTACCATCGCATTCCAGTTTTTCGATCAGGCAACTATCACACCCATCGATGTGCAGGCCGCTTACCCTGCCTAAAAGGAGTAACAAATCGTGTCCACGATACCTGCAAGCGACATCGCACAAATCATTCCCGGCGTTCTTCCAGCAGGCGGCTCGTCATTCTCGCTTATTGGATTGATGTTGTCCTCCAGTTCGCGTGTACCGATCAACGGCACCGATAACCCGGTTATTCTGGCCTTCGCCAACGCGCTTGCTGTTTCGTCCTACTTTGGACCGAATTCCATCGAATATGAATTGGCGTCGACCTATTTCCTTGGTTTTACCAATTCGCAGGCGCTTCCCGGAAGCCTGCTCATTGCTCAATACAATAGCACGCGGGTTTCGGCCTTCTTGCGCGGTGGCAACGCGTCCGCGCAGCTTGCTGCGTTGCAGGCTATTACCAGCGGCGCGCTGGAAGTCATTGTTGATGGCTTTTCGTGGAAATCGACCAGCATCAACCTTTCTTCCGACAATACATTTTCCGCCATAGCGGCTACCGTTCAATCCGATTTGGCGCTTCCAAGTTCCGCAAGCGGCACAGGCTCTATTGCTCCGAACGTCAATCCTGGCAGTTCGAACAATATGGGTGTTATGACGATTACGGGTGGTGTTACAGGAACGATTGCCGTTGGTCAGGTTGTAGCAGGCTCTGGAGTTTCCGCAGGAACTTACATCACCGGCTATGGCACGGGAACTGGTGGTGATGGAACCTATTACGTTAGCATTTCGCAGACGGTCAATAGTGAAGCCCTGACGTTTACCGCCAGCGCGGCGTCGTTTACAGCATCGATTGCAGGCAACACGATGACCGTTTCGGCGGTTGGTTCCGGTACGTTGCAGCCGGGCATGGTTGTAACAGGTGCGGGCGTTACCGCCGTTACGACCATCAAGTCGCAGCAATCCGGTACGATTGGCGGTGATGGTGCATATACGATCTACCCGTCGCAGACGGTTAGTTCCGAAGCCATGACCGGCGCTCCGGGCGCCATTGCCGTAACCTACGATTCTATCGCGGAAGCATTTGTCATTACGTCGGGAACGAATGGCACGGTTTCAACGGTTTCGTTTGGAACACGCTCGCTTGCTACGACGATGCTTTTAACGCAAGCCACAGGTGCTGTGCTTTCGCAGGGCGCGGCTCCAGCCGATCCTGTCGGTTTCATGACCAACGTGCAGCAACAGACACAGAATTGGGAAACGTTGTTCATGACATTCGATCCCGATCTGATCTTGGGCAACCCGTCCGAACCGCCTACGCAAAAGCTGTTGTTTGCGCAATGGACCAACAGCACCGACGACGCTTTCACTTACGCTTGTTGGGATCAGGATATCTTGCCTACCGAAGGCTTGGCTACGGGCTCGTTCGGTTATTTGAACGGGATCAATGGTGCCAACAATTCCGGCATAGTACCAATTTCAACTAGTGATCCCAACAAGGCCGCTTTTGTAGCCGGCACAATCGCCTCGGTGAATTTCTCGCAGACAGACGGCCGCACGGTGCTTAAGTTCCGGCAACAGACCGGGCTTGTGGCTGACGTTACCAGCCAGACCGTAGCTAACAATCTTCGTTCCAACGGCTACAACTTCTATGGTGCATGGGCTACACGGGCCAACAATTTCATAGGCTTTGCAGACGGCGTTATTTCCGGTCCGTTCAACTGGGTCGATTCTTACATCGATCAGGCATGGCTGGACGACGCGCTCCAGGTAGCGCTGATGACCATGTTCTTCAATATCCGGTCGATTCCGTTCAATCAGCCCGGCGCATCGATTGTTCGTACCGCTTGTTTGGGTCCGATCAACGCCGCACTCAACTTCGGCGCCATTGTGCCGGGTGTAGACCTTACCCCCTTGCAAATCCAGACTATCAACAATGCCGCCGGCAACCAGCAGGCGGGTGCCATTGTAGCGAACACGGGTTGGTATTTGCAGGCGGCTATTACCACGGCTTCGGCGGCGCAGCGCACGGCGCGTGCGGCAACAGGAACCTTGTGGTATGCGGACGGTGGCTCCGTACAGGAAATCTCGCTTAACGTCGTTGACGTTCAATAAGGAGCACCATCCATGTCTATTACCGCTGCCAATGCACTAATAACCCTTGCCGTAGAGTCGGTATTTCCTAACGCCGTCCAGATTCAAGGCTTTGCAGCCGATGATCTATTCGATGCTGAAGATATGGAAATCGTCGAAACGCTCATGGGCGTGGACGGATACCTTTCGGCGGGTTACGTTAACGTACCGTTCAACATGAACATCAGTCTACAGGCGGATTCGCTTTCCAACTTCCTGTTTGACCAATGGTTCGCGGCGCAGCGCGCGGCGCAGGACGTGTTTGCAGCGGATGGCGAAATTGTCTTGCCGAGCATCGGCACATCGACGATCCTTTCAAACGGATATCTTGTCAAATACAAGCCGGTGGCTGATGCCAAAAAGCTGCTCCAGCCGCGCAAGTACATGATCCGGTTCAACAGCAACCAGCCCATCCCGCTCTAAGGAGGCCCAATGCGGCGTGAAAAGGATGTAACGATCACGGCGGAAGGCCGTGACAAAGGGAAGGTGTTTCACCTTCGCGAAATGCCGGCCGCACAGGGGGAACGATGGGCCGCACGCGCGTTGCTGCTTATGGCGCGTTCGGGGCAGGATATAGGCCCTCTGGATAGCCGCAGCGGCCTTGCAGGGCTTGCTGTGGCGGGCGTCTCGTCGCTGGGGCTCATAGACTTCCGCGAAGTAGAACCCTTGATGGATGAAATGTTTCAGTGCGTTACCATCAAGACCGATCCCAAGACCGGCGTTGTCCGCCCTCTCCTTCCCGAAGATGGTATCAATTCCGACATTGAAGAAATTGCAACCCGTGTTCAACTTCGCAAGGAAATTCTGGAGTTGCACATGGGTTTTTCGTTGGCCGAACTCCGATCAAAGGTAGTGAGTTCGGCGGGGACGACATCCGTGGAATCATCCAGTACCCAAACATAAGCTATGCCATGGGTGCGGTTATTTCGGCGGACAAAGCCAAGCTCCATGAACTGCAAACAATTTACGGCGGTGTTGATCTTTATGACCTATTGGAAATCATAATGGTCGATTCCCACAATCGCGCTGTGGCCCAGCAGCATTACGCGAAAGAGAACAAGTAGTGGCGTCAGTTATTGACTCCCTTGTTGTAGAACTCGGTTTGGACCCCTCCAAATTTACGGCGGGGCAAACGAAAGCGTTGGATGCCTATAAGAAGGGTAGGCAAGCCATTGAAGATGAGAATAAGAAAATTGAAGTCTCAATGGCGGATGTTTCGACATTTATTTCCAAGCTACGTGATCAGGCTATTGAGCTATTTGCCATTTTCACTGCCGGCCGTGGAATCAAGGATTTCATACAAGATACGGTCACAACGACAGCAGCTATTGGTCGGCTCGCTTATCAGTTCGACGAATCTGTTTCCGATCTTGCTGCATGGCGCAATGCGGCGCAGCAAACAGGTGGTAGCGCGGATGATATAACAAGTTCGATTGGATCATTGACGAATGATCTTCAGCAGCTTACCTTAACCGGACAGTCCGCCACCATTCCATATTTCCGCGCGCTTGGCATTGGGATCACAGACGCTAAAGGGCGCATGAAAAGCGCCACGCAACTTTTTCTTGAAATCAATCGAGCAGTGCAGGGCATGGACCCAGCGCGCGCACGCTCGCTCATTATGGGGTTGGGGCTAGGGCAAAGTGCGGTAAATCTGCTGACACTTAATCCGTCGCGCTTGCAAGCGATTCTAGAAACGGCTCGCAAGTCGGCACCAACACAAGCGGACATCAAAGCCGCGCAAGCCTATCAACAGGCGTGGTTCCAAATTCAACAGCAGTCCGAAACTGTTGGGCGCACCATGCTTACAGATGTAGCACCAGCGTTGCTACAAGTCCTGGGTTATTTGAAGCAATTCTTTACCTATTTGCAAACACATAAAGACACTGCCACGACTATATTTTATGCAATGGCTACGGCTGTTGGTGTCCTTAGCACAGCAATCGGAATTGGATTAGCACGCACTGCACTTGGTCAATTGGCTTGGGCCTTTAAGCCCATCATCTATATATTCGATTTATTCCTTGGTACGCTGATTCCCGAAGCCCTTCTTAGCCTTGCTACTCTAACAAGTACGGCACTTCCCGCGTTGAGTGAAGCGTTTTTTGCGCTCGGCGCTGCTATGGAGGCAACCCCCCTTGGATGGTTGATTACAGGGTTGGCGGCCATCATTGGGTTAGGCTACCTGGCATATAAAACATGGAACGTTGCGCCGTCGAAAAAAGGTAGGCAGCAGTACAACGAGCTTACCGGCCAAAACGACACCTGGGTCTATGAAAACGGAACGTGGAAGAACAAAGGATCAGGAGCAAGTGGCTTAAGTTCAAACGCATGGGTTGCTGCTAAATCGGCACAACAAAAATACGGCATTCCGGCTGAGGTAACATACGCACAATGGCAATTAGAAAGTGGCAGTGGTAAGCACACACCTCCAGGCTCTAACAACCCATTCGGAATAAAAGCGTCGCCAGGACAACCCGGTGTAAATGCTTGGACGACTGAAATAGTAAATGGCAAAGCTGAACGGGTGATGGCACGCTTTGCTAAGTTTGCTTCTTTGGCAGATGCTTTTGAAGCGCACGCGCGCTTGCTTGCTACATCATCGAAATATGCTGCTGCACGCAAGCTTGAAGATAATCCTTACGCTTTTGCAAATGCCTTGACAGGTGTTTATGCGACCGACCCAACTTACGGTGGAAAACTTGGTCAAATAATTGCTCAGATTAGCGCGCAATCTGGTGGTGGCAATTCCAGTTCAAATGCTACAACAAACATTGGCGAACTGCACATCCATACCAAAGCCACGGACATGGCAGGCATCGCCAAGGATGCACGGACGCAACTGGCACGCAATACCTTTGCCGCACAAGCGCAGGGCGGAGGTAATTAGTGTCCAGCCCCGGACAACTAATGACGGCCGATTCGGGCTCGCTCCCCAATGCGCCCGGACAACCGGCATGGGGCATCTACCTTGGCGGCGCTCCTGTCATTACAGCGGACACGACCGTTTCTCTGGAATGGTCGAAGGATTGGACGGTTTCCGACTTCCCTGTTGAAACAGGTGCCTTTCAAAGTTACGATAAGGTAGAGCTGCCATTTACCGCCAAGCTGCGGTTCGCGGCCGGTGGCTCAGTTTCGGACAGGCAGGAATTCCTTTCATCCGTTTCCGCCATAGCCCCCCTGGTCACGCTCTACCAACTGGCCATGCCCGAGGTGGGATTTTACCCCAGCGTCGTTGTCCACCATTATGGTTTCGACCGGCGCAACGATAGCGGCTTGGGTCTGCTGATCGTTGACGTATACGTCACGGAAGTCCGTGCGACCGCTACGGCGGCTTTCACCAATACCGCCAACCCTGGAAGCGCCAACCCTGTCGGTGGCGGCAATCCGCAGGGTATTGCGGCTACTCAGCAAGAGCAAAGTGTATTCAATACCAATCTTGATAATATCAACGCAAACCAAGGCTTTAATCAGGGAGCAGATTCTTTCAATGGCGGGGCAGGGTGGTAGATGCTCATAGTTCCTTTGCAAGCCGTGCCGTCGCAGATCGTCAATGTGAATTTGGCGCAACAGGCTGTGACGCTGAACGTGTACCAGAAGCGAACGGCGCTCTACACCGACGTTCTTGTTGGTGGAGTCCTTCTGATGGGTGGTATCATATCCGAGAATTGCAACCGTTTGATTCGATCATTGTACCTAGGCTTTACAGGGGATTTCGTCTATCTGGATTTGCAGGGCAATGCTGATCCATATTACACGGGGCTGGGGGATCGTTGGCAATTGGCATATCTAACACCCACCGATTTGGGCGGGGCCGGGTAGCTTGTCATTCGTTCAGCGCCTCCTGAACATCGAATTTACGCTGGCGTCCGGAAATTTCGCGGAAAGCGGAACAAATACCGTTACCCTATCGGGTTTACGTGCGAGCGCGCATGTGGTCAAATCAGGCCAAATACGCGATACGCTTGAACTCGATGTCTACGGCATGACACCTTCGCAAATGCGCCAGCTTTCGACGCTGGGGATGCAGGTTCAACTACAGCCGCGCAATCAGGTAACGGTTATGGCGGGAGATGTTGTAGGCGGAATGCTCAAGGAGTTTTCCGGCACGATCTACAACGCCTATACCGATCTTGCCGGTATGCCGGATGTTGCTTTTCGCTTGTCCGCGCAAACGGCGCAGTTCGATGCTGTTACCAATGAGAACTCGAAACTATACCCAGGAACGGTTGCCGTTGCCGATGTGATGCAGGATTTTGCAACAACCCTCGGGCTGCATTTTGAAAACAACGGTGTAACAAGCACATTGTCCAACGAGTATTTGTGGGGATCGACGTACCAGCAGCTTGGCAAATGCGCCAAGGACGCAGGGATTTCATTCACCATAGATTCCAAATCAAGCATATTGGCGATTTGGCCCAAGAATGGAGCGCGGACCTCATCGGGGCAAATACCTGTTATCTCTGCCGCAACAGGCATGGTCAAAGCGCCAACATTTACGGCACAAGGTGTTGAAGTAACCTCCCTGTTCAATCCGATCTTTTCTATTGGCGGCCAGGTGCAAATTCAAACAGAAATAGAAATTGCGCAACCTGCTAACGGAACATGGGCTATATTCAAGCAAGAGGACCACCTTGAAAGCATGGTCCCCCATGGCGAATGGTTCTCGGTGCTTGGTTGTTATAATCCGCAGTATTCAGCGCCGTTGCCCGAATGAGCAGCGCAGGCGCTATAGGGCAAATGTCGCCGGACGATACGGCGACCGATTTTACCGCGATTTCGTTTCTCATCAGGCAAACATTGGCCTATGTTCGGACGGCACAGATTGTTCAAGTCAAAGCCGTTACGACCACGGACACTGTAGCAGGCTCCGGTTACGTTTCGATCCAGCCGCTTGTGAACCTAACGGACGGGCTTGGAAACTTCGCAGGGCAGCACGGCACACTACAAAACATCCCCTTCCTGCGCTTGCAAGCCGGCACAAACGCGATCATCAACGATCCGCAAGTTGGTGATATAGGGCTGGCGGTGTTTTGCGACCGCGATATTTCCGCCGTAAAGAATGCGCTGGCTCCAAGTAACCCAGGATCGTTTCGCCGCTTCGATATGTCGGACGGTATTTATTTGTTCACGATTCTTGCTGCTACACCTACGCAATACCTTCAGTTCATTCCGGCAGGTGGCATGACTCTGGCCGATAGCCTCGGCAACCTCATTCAAATGCTGATGGATGGTATCGAAATAACCACGCTAACGCTGACCGTTGACGGCAATTTGGTCGTTACTACAGCACCAAGCGGAACCTTTACCAGCGCGGACGGCAAGACGATCACTGTCACCAGCGGAATCATAACAGCAATCGTTTGAAAATGATGCTGCGGACAGGATATGAATAGCGAAGAGAGTTTGATAGAGCCGAGTTACCATAAGCCCCAACCGTCCTGAGACGGAAGACCAAGCGATTCAAACTCTCATCGCTAAATTAAGCTCGTAGCACAGCATTTTTGGAAAGTCAAGCATGACCACAACCTTGGCGCTTTGGAACAACCCGGAGAACCTGCCCGGTCAACCGGCTAATTGGGATTTGTACGTCGACAACAATGGCAACATTGCGATCAACACGGGAGGATTGCAGCTTGCGCAAGACGCGGCATCCGCGATCAAAACATTTTTGGGCGAGGTCTACTACGATACGAATTACGGGGTGCCATACTTCCAAACGATATTGGGGAAGCTTCCGCCCTTGGCGCTTGTTAAAGCCCTATTCGTGCAGGCGGCATTGACGGTTCCCGGCGTGGTGCAAGCACGCTGTTATTTAACTTCCTTCAACCATCGGACCTTTTCCGGGCAGGTACAAATAACGGATGAAACAGGCCAAGTCTTTACAGCGAACTTCTAATACATGACATCGCCCGCGACCAACATTCCGCAACCCTATTGGAACACGGCAACCGGCTTTGTTGCCCCCCCTGAATCGGCCATTTTGGCCGGCGCTATTGCCGATCTACAACAGGCGTTCGGCGGTAGCCTTAACCTTGACCCAAATGTTTCCAGCACGCTTACTACACCGCAAGGACAATTGGCATCCGAAATTGCTGCTACTGTAGGCAACGCGGACGACGTTTTCTGCTTCTTCACCACACAGGTTGATCCCGCCTATGCCACCGGCCGGATGCAGGATGCTATTGGCCGCATCTATTTCATGGAGCGCAATGGTGCCGAACCAACCGTCCTGAATATCGTTTGTTCAGGGGGTAACGGGGTTGTGATCCCGTCCGGCGCGGCTGTCATCGATTCGGCCGGAAATAATTATACAACATCGGGGGGCACAATTCCCGGCACGGGAATGATTACCCTGGAATTTTCAGCGGTTATCCCCGGCCCTACAATGGTCCCGGAAACCGTTACAATCTACCAAGCTATTTCAGGGTGGGATTCGGCAACAGTTTCGGGCGGTACGGTAGGTACGGCAACGGAAGGCCGTGCGGCTTTCGAGTCGCGGCGCGAAGCATCCGTTGAAGCCAACGCGCTTGGCATTATGGGTGCCATTCTAGGTTCCATCGCCAATTTGCCTGGTGTACTCGATTATTGGGGTATCGATAATCCTACAACAGGAACGGTCGTTCTTTATGGCGTTTCGATAACTGCCAATAGCATGTACCTTGCTGTGGTCGGCGGAACAGACAAGAATGTGGCAAATGCTATCCTCGCACGGCGCCCTCCGGGAACGCCGATGGTTGGTAACACAACGGTCAATGTTGTGTATAATCCATTGGGCACTGATGGGCAACCCTTGTATGAAAATCCGCCAACCTACGCAATCATTTTTGAGCGACCTACTGATGTGAACATCTTGTTCTCGGTGGTGCTGGTCAATAGCCCTGCGGTTCCCTCGAACGGCGTGGCCCTTGTGCAGAATGCTATTGTGAGCGCTTTCAACGGCGGCTTCCCTGGACTTACGCGGGCGCGCATAGCCAGCCTGCTTCTTTCGACTAACTACGTTCCTGTCGTTCAAGCATTGGGGCCATGGGCGCAAATCCGTTCATTAGGCATCAATTCAGCTAACACGCCTATTGTCACAGCTACAGCGTCGTTTGCCACTAATGTGATGACAGTTTCTGCCATTTTGACCGGCGGCAATGCGTTGGCTATTGGACAAACAATCGACGATAGCCTTTCCAACGGCGAAGTAGCACCGGGGACTATCATTACCGGACAAACGGGGGGGACGACCGGCGGTGTAGGCACCTACACCTTGAGCCAGCCGGTTGGAACCATTGCCAGCGAAACAGTCGCCGCACTGCTGCCAAATCAACTATCCGTACAGGTGTTTGGCAATCAGGAGCCGGTTCTGAACGCCAATAACATTGCGGTTACGGCTACATGATCCCAAATACAGGACCATCGTATCCGCCGCCCCCTGCCGCCGGCAGCAATGCCATTGGTTTGTACCAGATTGGAATTTCCCCGGTTGGGTCGATATCGATCTTAGATCCTGAACAACCAATCATTAGCCAATACGCGAACAGCCCGGCCGTCGACTCGTTGCTCTACTCATTTGCAGCGGCACTGGATCAAACGCAAAACTTCGATAGATTTTACGATAACATTTGGAACATTACCACAGCGATAGGTTATGGGCTCGATGTGTGGGGACGGATCGTTGGAGTTTCCAGAGTGCTCTATATTCCGCAAGGCAGCGGCCCGTGGCTTGGGTTTGCGGAAGCGGATGATCCTGCACATGAACAACCCTTTGGGTTTGGCATCTTCTATTCCGGCGAGGAGCTGACCAGCAACTATTCCTTGACGGATGGTGCCTACCGTATCCTCATCCTTGCCAAGGCCCTGTTAAATATCACGAATTGTTCAATTCCAGCCATCAACCAAATTTTACAACTCTTGTTTGCCGGGCGTGGCGATTGTTATTGTACGGATGGCCAAAACATGACCATGACGTATTATTTCAATTTTGTGCTAACGTCGGTTGAAACGGCTATCGTTACGCAATCCGGTGTTTTGCCGCGCCCTGCCGGTGTGGCGTCTTCTGTCACCATAGTTCCGTAGGGACAATCATGCAAGCATCAAATATACCGTCCTACAAATGGCTGTACGTTTGGGCTATTGGAACGACCAGCAGCTACATCAACCTCATTCCTGAAACAAACGTCAATCCGAATGAGGCATCGCAGTATCTTGGATTTCCACCCAACACGTTTGTGGCGACCGGCGCGGGCGGTGAACCGCCATCCGGCAAGGATTTCAATGGTGCATACCAGATGGTCACAGCCTGGGAGCAGTGGTATCAGGCGGGTGGTATTTTCATTCCCTTCGATGGCGGATTTTCGACACAGATCGGCGGATACCCGGCTGGCGCAGCCCTGCAATCCGAGTCCGGTCCCGGCCTGCTTTGGGTCAACAGTGTCGACAACAACACAAACGATCCCGACAGCAACGAAGGCGGGTGGAATGCGGTTACATTACTTCCCTTGTTTGGCCCCGATACGGGAACGGCAAATGCCGTTGTTGTGACACTTTCGACTAATTTCTCCAACTTGTCGGATTTCAATGGTCGACTGATTACAATTCACAAAGGTTCTTCAGTAAACACTGGCCCCGTAACGATTACATTAAACAGCTTTCCAACGAAGCCTTTAGCTCATTCGGATGGTTCTGCGATTGGCGCCAACGAATTACCAGCCAACGCTTATTTCACGGTAGTCTGGGATAATGGATTGGGTATATTCGAGCTTCAGAGTCTTGGTTATAAACTGGGCACCGCAGCTACTAAATTCTCATCAAGTCTAGTCGATACTATTGTTTCATCCGTAACAGGTGTCCCCGTTACGAGTGGAAACATTCCAGTATTCTCGGATACGAATGGTACGGTTTCGGACTCGGGAGTTGCGGCGGCATCTCTTGCAAGCGGGTTGGTGGTTGCTTGGGCGATCACCGATGGTTCGACCATCTTTGCCAATTTGAACATCAATAGCATATCGAATTCAGGAACCGGCGTCTATGTCGTTGGCCTTGCCATAGCGCCCGCGCATGGCGGCGCGATCTTCTATTCTTCGGGAAGCGGTGGCGGGTCCGCCGTTTGGGGTGGCTCAGGCAATGGTAGTACAAGTCCCGATATTACCGCCAACACATTCACGCTCACAACAAACAATGCTGGCGGATCGGGCGGGCAGCGCGCCAACATTGCATCGGCAGGCGTCTTGATCGTGTTTGGTACACCTTGAAAGAACACCGGATGAAACAGCTAAAGTACGCATTACTGACCGGCATGGCATTGCTCCTTTGCTGGCTTTCCGATCCAGCACACGCACAGTCGTCAACTAACGCTTGCGCAGGCATTTTTTACTACGGCAATGTTCTTACAGCCGGGCAATGGCAAGCGTGTATCGCGTCACTACAACCCGCGCTCAATTATACGCCGGTCAACAAAGCCGGCGATTATATGACCGGTCCTTTGGCTATAACGCACATCAACGGCGGTTCCGGCAAGCCCACGGTTGCGGCGGGGACGGGTGCAGGAACAAGCCCCACCGTTACAATTCCAAACGGCTTCGATTCCGATTTCACACTGTCGGTCGTAACCGGCACATCGCCAACAGGTTCCAATACCATTGTGGGAACGGTTACATTCTCGGCATCCTATGTGACTAATCCGCCGCTTTGTACCTTGACGCCATCCAGCGCCACCGCAGCCGCGTTAAACGGCGCTACGCAAGTTTATTTGAACTACATATCCGGACCACCGTATCCGTCCGAGATCATGTATTCGGGATCGTCCGCGCTGGCGGGATCGACTACTTACACATGGACCGTTCACTGTTTCGGCTAAAGGAGCGCCACGCATGAAGCGTCTACTCTACCTTCTCTGGCTTGTTGCCGGCGCAGCATTTGCACAACCCCCTGCTCCGCAGGGAACGTCTGTTGTGCAGGGCAGTATTGTGTTGTCTGTTACCATTGCCGGCGAAAACGCCGCATTGCCGGTAACACCGGGCGCAAGTTCTGCGGCGTTAACTTACTACAACGCCGGTTCCAAGACTGCATATTGCACGCCAGTAGCAACAAGCGGAGGATTGGCAACAACTTCATCGAAGGCTGTTCTTGCGGGCACGTCTTGGACTGAGTGGAATACGAACTATTATGCCTATATTTCGTGCATAACTGGCGGTTCGGATAGTACGACTGTTTACGTGTATCAGGCCAACGGGCCGATTCAATTCGCCGTGATTGGGTCAGGTAGCGGCGGCCCAAGCGTTACCTGGCCACCCAGTGGTGATGCAGTTATATCGACTGCCAGCAATTCACCAAGTGGTGTTGCGGAAGTTGATGGTGACTGCCTGCTTGGTTCCGGGGGTGTTTGGACAGCCGGTTCCTGTAGCTCGGCTGGGGTATCGAGTTTCAATACTCGTACCGGGGCTGTAACGCTTCTTAACACTGATCTTTCAGGTGCAGGAGGGTTACTTGCTGCAAACAACCTTTCCGATGTAGCAAATGGCTACACAGCTCTTGGAAATCTCCATGTCAGTTTGACTAGCGCCAAGACATTCACGATCACAAATTCTCTCACACTGGCCGGGACCGATGGTTCGACGCTGAACATCGGAACAGGCGGAACGCTGGGATCGAATGCCTTCACCAGCACGGCGTATGCGCCTCTGGCATCACCTGCACTGACCGGCATTCCTACGGCCCCAACTGCTGCCGCTAACACAAATACGACACAGCTTGCGACAACTGCCTTTGTAATTGGGCAGGGCTACGGAACCGGCAACGCGCTATTCGGTACAACGACCGGCAACACGACAAATGATGTCATGTGCATGTCGAATACGACTGTCGGCGTGAAGGACTGCGAGACAGCACTTTCCGCTCTGGCGCTTCTCGCCAGCCCGACGTTTACTGGCACGCCATTAGCTCCGACCGCCGCAGTAAATACAAATACGACGCAAATTGCTACCACAGCCTTCGTGATCGGCCAAGGCTATGGCACTGGCAATGGAAACGCGATTTTTGGCACGATAACAGGTAACACAAATAATGACGCCGTTTGCATGTCGAACACGACGGTCGGAGTGAAAGATTGCGGTTCGGCGCTTGGAACTGCCGCAGCACAGAATACGGGGACATCCGGTGCGACGATCCCCTTGCTTAATGGCACGAATACATGGTCTGCCGTGCAGAGTATCAATTCCGGCGATCTCTCGTTGAAGGGTGCGACATCGGGAACTATTACACTCAACGCCGCAGCAACTGCCGGGTCAAATACGATGACGATACCGGCGAATACATCGACGTTGATGTGTGTGGCGTGCGTGCAGACGCTAACGGCTGCGCTCACATTCGACGATGGCACTATTGCTGCCGCGTCAGGCTTCACGTTCGGGGCTGCTGTTGCCATGGGCGGATTCAACATAACGGGCGGCAATAACATCCTGTCGAATAATAATGCCGGTTATGGCATCAACGGTGGCAGTTGTATCACTTCCGCCACCACACTCTGTATACAGGTGGACAAGGCGCAGAACGCTGGCATAGGGACGCACGGAGTAGCTGGCGACGCATCAATTATCACCGGCACTGCTTCTGCTGCTGAGCAGATGTATTGGGGGACCGGTACATGGTTTGCCCCCGGCATCACGCCGGGGTCTTCGGCACAGACTGGCGATGTTTGTTATAATACGACAGGTCTGCAAATCTTCTTGGAAAGCGTATCCTGCCTCGTGTCGCTTGAGGACGATAAGGACATCGCAGGGGATATCAATCCTGCGATAGCTTTGTCTGAGATTATGCGCATGAATCCGTTCTATTTCACGTTCAATCAATCGAAACATCCGACTGCGGATACTGAGATGCAAGCCGGTCTAGGTGCGCGGAATTTGCACAGCATTGATGCACGTCTGACATTTTCCGATCACGGGAAGTTGCAGGGTGTCCGCGATAAGGCTGTTGAAGCCGTCCTTGTTGCGGCACTACAAGCACAGCAGGAAGAAATTGACGGTTTGGTTGTGGTTGTGATATTGCTTGTGGGGTGGAACGTTTATTTGACGGTGCGAAAATGAACTTCTACACCGACGTAATCCAGAAACACCCCCTGTACCATTCGCCCAACCGATGCGCGGCGTTAGGGCTGCTGGAGCCTATCATGCGGCAAGCCGTGCAACGGTTCATGGCGGCATCGCCTGTGCCGTTGATGGTATTTGAAACCTACCGAAGCTCGGAACGTCAAATAGCCCTGTTCAACGCCAAGGCTACCGAACTGCGAACGGTTGGTGTGCACCATTACGGACTAGCCTGCGATCTGGTCAAAGTCGTCAACGGCCAACCGTCATGGAAAGGTGATTTTTCGTTCTTTGCTCCGCTGGCGAAGGAAATGGGGCTCATTTCCGGTCTGAATTGGGGACAGCCGGACTCGCACCATTCGTTTATCGATTCCGATCACGTCCAAAGAATTACGGTTGCGCGGCAGGTTGCTTTGTTTGCCGGAACATGGTATCCGGACGACGCATACGATCCCTATAAGGATGGATAGCGCCATCAAACAAGGAGACCCATGTAATGACAAATGTTAATCAGATTATTGGTGGTACGCTCAAGAGCGGTGCCATCAGCAACTTCGGACAGTTGGTAGTCGAACTGAGTTCGGACGCCGTTGGCCTTGCCGATCAGGAAGCGCAGGACTTCGACAACGCGCTGGATACCTTGACGGAAAAAATCGAAGCCGGCGAAGCGCCGTCGCAGGCATGGAGCGAAGTTTGGGGTCCGTATGAAGCTAAAGCTCGCTCCGATGCGTGGAAGGCCGCCATGGGCGCATTGAAGCAATGCGTTTCCGCGTTCGATACCTTCGTCAACGCGCTTGGGAGCATGTTGTAATGCCTAACCCCGACCAAATCGCAGAACAGCTTGCCGCGCAAAGCGCCGCCGCACTTCCGAAGTGGAAATGCCACAAGGAAGTGTGGGCGGCGAAGATAACGGACCAGATGCCGGCCGGAATTGGGTCCGCAGGTCTTGGCGCATGGACGCTGGACAATGGCGGCTATGTCACCGTTTCAGAAGCCCTTCGCGCACGCGTTCCGTCCGGCACCAGCCCCGTCGGTGGCTACTACGTCCGCTATGCTGACGGCTTCGAAAGCTGGTCGCCGGCCAAGGCATTCGAGGAAGGATACACGAGGCTATGACGGACATTCAAGAAATCGGCTGGGCCGTGAAGCAGATGCGAAATGGCTCCAAGGTGCAGCGCGCGGGATGGAACGGGAAGGGGATGTTTCTCTATCTCGTCCCGGCCAACTCCTACGCAGCGCAGACAGGTGCCGCGAAGGGCTATTGGGGCGAAAATGCTCTTGTGCCCTACGGCGCCTATGTCGCCATGAAAACCGCGCAGGAAAACGTCGTCCCGTGGCTTTGCTCACAGACCGACTTGCTTGCGACCGATTGGGAAGTCGCGGAGTGACCAGCGTGACCTATTCATTCGAAGTTACGGCCGCGACCAAGGCCGAAGCGAAGCAGAAAATCGCCAAGGAATTCGACAACGTGGTTGCATACCAGCCTATCCATGCCGCCGACCGTGCGCCGGCTCAGGCTGCTGGCGAGGCGTTCATTGATGCATTGATTGACCCGCCTGATGGGCAGGAAATCTATGTGAACATTTACGGTTCTGTGGGCTGTCGCGGCGAAAAAGACATTACCGGCGCGAATGTGTCGGTGAGAGCATTGCTGACTCCGAAGCGATAACGAGATCACCATCCCGATTCTCCCCCTGAGAATGACTACGGCGCGCGGTCGGGATGGTGTATGTTCATTGAGCCGCGCGCCGGTTCTCATTTGGAGCAAACATGGGTAATTCCGCAAACCCCGCAATGGACGGCGTGTTTTCGGCTGTACGGTCGTTATTGATCGGCATCGGCCTTGCACTTGCGGCCAACGGGGTAGCAACAAATTCTCCGGTGTACAGGGGGGTACAGATCGCGGCGGGCAGCATCATGTTTATTGGCCCTGCAGGGTGGTCGCTGTATTTAGCCATCACGCACGCCTTGACGCAACGCAAGGCGGTTGCGGTTGGTGTTCAAGCGGGTATCAACCTTGTCGTAGCAGGGCAGGCGCTTACGAATGGCGGCAAGTTGATTCAAATTGCCAACCCGGACGCAACACCTCCGAAACCTGTTACGGAATACTCCGCCCAACAAATCGTGCGCAACTTTGCTCCCCCGGCGAAGTAATATGCTTGCTTTCCTCGCATGGCTCTGGAACCTGATCACCGGACGCGACCAGCAAGCCACATCCGATCAAGCACTAGGCCGCTCCGAGCAGGCGCAAGCCGATGCAACCGTAGCCGCGCAAGCGGAAGCGCGCATAGCAGCGTCCGAGGCTCAAGGGCCAAGAAATATCGACGAAGCAATTCAGCGGGCGAAGGATGGGACGATATGAAACGCGAGACAGTTTTTGCGACTCTTCCGGTCATTTATCTGTGTGCAGCTTTTGCAGCGGCTTGCGCCAGCGCCCCGACAGCCGCGATTCCTTCCGCCCCCTTGTGCTTGCCGGTTCCGGCGTATAGCAGCGCCCAGCAAGCCGCGCTGGCGCAGGAATGGACCGCGTTGGCGCACGAGCACCCGGCATGGGTTACAGTGCAGGCATTCATTCCCGATGCAGTGCGTTTGCGCGATGCGGCGCGTGCTGCTTGCAAGTAACATCTATGGCCACGCTGCGGCGGCAATGGTAATAGGCACGGCGTAGGAGATCGAAATGAGCGACGTGAATTCGACTGCGGCGATAATCATCAACCGAGGCCGCCGATACCCGCACGGGTTCAACCATTATGACGATGGTTGGAACGCTTTCGTTGACGGTAAACCTTTTGTCGCCGTGGGGGTGTCATGGCGAGATGGGTGGAAAGACGCTTGCGAAGCGAAAGCTGTAGACAAGATTTAGCCCTCGTGAGGAACGACATGGAAAACGATTGCAAGGCTTCCGAAATCAAAAGGCTCACGACCGAACTGGAGCGCGCCTACCGCTGCATTCAGGGGCTTTACCATGCCGCCGGTGATGGTGCGCACGTCCCGGACAACATCAAGACATATCACTGCATGACCATCGGCGCGGCGAAGAGGTTCGTTTTCGACGAATCGTTGGACGGTGCGGAATACTTTCTCGGCAGGCAACTTGACGTTCTCCATGCTGCGCTTCGCCTGCCTGCCGGTCGGAAAGAGCCTGCGGATGAACACGCCGAAGCGCCGGCAGCGTAGACGAACCGTGGGGCGGCGATGGCTGAAGACACACCCTTCAATGCCGTAGCGGCCAGTCACGCGGCTGACCATCAGCCACCGTTGCCACCGACCACGACGCGGGAAGAGGATATTGTTACAGCAGGGCAGCGCAAGATCAATCTGATTTGGGAGTACACGCAAGCGGTAATTTCGATTGTCGTGGTCCTGTCAAACATGGTTGTTGCCGTCTGGAACGGTATCATGGGGAGGCCCATCGAGGTTCCGGTCGTGCTGTCTTCGTCGCTCTTTTTGATAGTCGGATTCTATTTTAGCCGGACTAATCACGCGGCCATCGGCGGTGTTGGGCAAAAGCCGGAAGGCGTGTATACGGGGCGATGATTCATGGCGCACGATAACGGTTCGCGGAGTACACATGATGAACTTGTGGCATTGCGAAACCGCGTGCGGCTGCTAGAGGATGCTTTTAGCGACTTCAAGCGGCAGGTTGAACACGATGTGCAAGACATCAAGAATCGGCTTCAACATATTACATCGGAGTAGGTATGCCGGATCAGGGGGACGCTTGCGATCAGTGGGCGCGCGGCAAAGCCGCCGAAGCATTGCAGGCCGCACAATCGCTAGGCCGGGAGATGGAGATACGGTTCGAGAATATCGACCAGCGCCTTCACGATTTCGCCGCTGCTACCAGTGAAAGCGAAACGCGAACCAACAAGAGTCAAACCGATGGTGAGAACCGCTTGAAGACCGAGATGGGTGCAATCGAAATCCGGCTCCTGGCCGCAATCGGCAAGATTGAAACTGCCATGAATACGCAGAGTGCTACCTATAGCAACAGGTTTTGGGATACAACGACCAAGATTATTGTAGGGCTAGTGGGTGTGCTGTGGGCAATCGCTTTTGCCTATGTTGGTTCAGGGCAGGCGCACCATTGAAATGGCGGACACCCATAACAGCCAATCGAGTTCGTCGGCATACGCGGCCCCAACCTTTTATTTTACCACGCCGCCGGAAGCTGTGAACCGAATCCTGGGAACGCTGATCGGCGCCATGTGGGTTTCCGGAGCTGCGGTGTTTATTTCGTTGCTGGTGGGGCTTGGCTGTTATATCAAAATAGCCGATCTTGATAAGTTGTACCAAAAGGAAAACATGAACTTCGGACTTTGGGTTGATTACACCAACGAGCTAAAGGGCGAACTCGTTGCGCATGGAATCCCAACCCCGCCCAACCCATGTACTAGCAAAGGAGCGTGTCCTTAGATGGCCCACCACATCATCATTATCAAACACCCAAGCGGCACACAGCAATACAGCGCCAGCGGATCGGACATGGATACCATGATCGCTGCCGTCACTGCCTCTTCGGAAGCGCCATCTTACTTAGCCCCTGCGCTTACCTGGACCGAGTATGGCACTGGCTCTACACCGTCTAGCACCGGCTCGCAAATCACATGGACAAATAACGATTTGTCGCTCGAATGGGAAACCGATACGTCGGACTTGTCCTCGGTCGTTTCCGCCTTGAATGCATCCGGCGATACGGCGCTTGCCAACTCATTGCAGGCTCTACTTAACTAAGGAGTCCCCACCATGGCATTAGGTCATGTTCTTTTCATCCTGCTGGCGATCCTGTTTATCGCCTGTGTCTTCGGCCTGCTGTGGTGGGGATTCTCGCGTATTTGGCCTCTGATCCCGCTTCCCGAACCAATCAAGACCATCCTGTACGTGCTGCTTGTGGTTATTGTAGGGCTTATCCTGCTTTATGCAGCCTACGATATTTTCACGGGCGCGTCGGGTTGCTTGGGTCTGCGCTGCTAAAAAGGCACTTGCGTTCTGCCCAAAGGTATGGTTTGGTTTCCCTACTGTGATGTAGAGTTTAACGAATGCGCCCGTATTGGCGTCAACGTAAACAGCAGGAGACCCACAATGCGGCGGACGTTCAAAACCGCCTGATCTAACACAAACATACAGCCTTCGCTCGAAGCCCCGCCGGTTATGCCGCGCGGGGCTTTTTGTTTGTTAGCCCTTCACGTTCACAACTTGACGCAGTCGGTGTACGATTTCCACAAGATCGGTCTGCGCGGCCATCACGTCACCGATTGGTTTGTAGGCGGCAGGACTTTCGTCGATCACGTCGGCATCAAGTCGCGCCTCGATGCCCTTCATGGCTTCCGCATGTTGCTCAAGGGTGATGGCTTTCTTTGCTGCGCCGCGCGACATTGACCGACCGGCCCCGTGCGAACAGGACTGAAACGATTCCTTGTTGCCTTTGCCGCGAATGACGAAACTGCCGGTCCCCATTGAGCCGGGGATAATGCCTAAATCGCCTTCGCGCGCTCGAACCGCACCCTTGCGTGTCACGATCACGTTTTGGCTGAAATGGTTCTCTAGCGCGACGTAGTTGTGATGGCAATTCACGGCTTCGGTCGTGATGGTAACGTCGCGGCCAAGTGCTTTTGTAGTGGCTTCTCGAACCGCTTCCATCATCAGACATCGATTGGCAAGTGCATACTCCTGCGCCCAATCGACGGCTTCGACGTAATCCTTGAAGTCCTCCGTTCCGGCTGGAAGGTAGGAAAGCTCGGCGTCCGGCAGTGTGACGAAATACCGGCGCATGTGCTCTTTCGCACGCTCTATGAAATACCGCCCAATTTGATTGCCAACACCACGCGACCCCGAATGCAGCATGAACCAAACCACTTCGCTTTCATCAATACAAATTTCAATGAAATGATTTCCAGTACCAAGTGTCCCAAGGTGGCGCTGGTAGCGCGCGCCCCATCGCGCTAACATGGGGTGTTTTGCTCCTATGGAGGCAAAGCCTTCGTTCATTCGTTCGTTGTTCTTCACAAACGCTTCGATGCGTGGTGAAAGATCGTGCCATGATCCACGATCATTCTCACCACCATTGTCGGTTCGGCCATGCGGGACAGCAGCTTCGATAGCAAGCCGAACACCATGCAAATTGTCTGGTAAATCGCTGGCGACCAAATTGGTCCGTGCCGCGACCATACCGCAGCCGATATCGACGCCGACCGCTGCCGGAACGATTGCACCCTTGGTCGCGATCACGCTTCCTACGGTGGCACCCATTCCCCAATGACAGTCAGGCATTACCGCGACGTGTTTGAAAATGAATGGAAGACGCGATACGTTTTCGAGCTGCGCCATCGCCTGAGGCTCGACTTGAACACCGTCCGTCCACATTTTGATCGGAGCGGCGCCTTCTGAAATATGTACGTTCATGGTAGCTGTTCCTTTATAGCACAACGTACAAGCCAATAGCCATCGCCATTAGCAGGCCGAACGCTATTGCGTCAACGCCGATGGTCCACGAAGTAGTGGACCATCGGCGTTGAGCCATTGCATGAGATTGCACCCTTGGGGCGGTGCCGTCTGCCACCCTAAGACGAAGCTCTTCCAGCTTCGTCTTAGGGCGATTGTCGTTTAGGTCGTTTCGCATCAAGATCGCCTTTCGTGGTTGCGCCTTCCGGCGGAGGTGAGTTAAGTAAGCGGTGCAAGTCTTTCATGGCTGCTCCCATGTTCTCATAATGGTCTTTGACAGCATATGCAACATAGTTATGCATCAAGCGCAAGTAGACTTTCCATTTGGCAGATGAACGATTGAAACAAATCTCTGCTACTTTGACCGCGCCAATGTAGATATGATATTCGCGTGGCTTTTCAGTACGAAGCGTTGACATTACCCACATGTTTCACCTGCATTAAGCCGCTTGATGATTTCTTCTGCCACGCGCACCCAACGGCCGTTATAGCCACCGGGCTCATCGAATACGGCGTCGTCCTTCGCATCCAGAACAATGTGGTCGTCAACGACGCGCCAGGGGGTGGGATGGGCTTCGAATAATGACTTCGTTGGAACGCGAACGCGGTCGTCATGCCGCCCCCACCAGCCGTAAACGCCGGAACTAATGCCTTTCGGCCGGCGGTCCATAGCGCGCCGGAAGGCTCGTGATGGCTCCGTCCAGTTATCGAACGTCAGCCCATGCTCCCACATTTCATCGCCTGCGGTTAGTACATCATAGACAAGGCGTTCATCGTCGCATGTCAGCACATGCCGGGCAATAGCATCGCGCGCATAGAAATCGTATTTGAGTGTTCGATCTTCTGTTAGTTCCATATAGGAACAAACGTTGTACGTGCGTACCGTTGGTTTATGAAGTTCTGCTACTTTGAGGCCGCGCCAGTACAGGTATTTGGATCGGTCGGGAAATACCTGCACGTTCTGGTCGGCTTCGCGGACAGCGCCGGGCAGGAAGATATCGGCACGCTTTTCCCATGCTTCAACCATTTCTGGATGCTCGATAACGATCAACGTCTTACCATCGGCGCCTTCAAGTGGCGCGTCGGTGGCAAGCGTTGTTCCGCTTTCGTCGCGCGTGTTGGCTTCCAGTTCCCGGAATGCCTGCCACATTTTCCAGTTGCGGCCATAGGAAGTTGTATACGGTAGATCGGTGTAGCGGGCTTTCAACAGGTTGAACCGTTCGCAGCGTATGCGCAACCCTTCAAACGATTGTCCCCTGAACTCTGCCAACTTCTTCTGGAATGTGTACTTATCGCGGCCGATCCATACAACCGGCTCTGCGCCAAGCCGTACCAGCACGGCCATTGCATATTTGAGCCCGGTTCCGAAGTAACCAATCGGATTGGCCGTTTGTGGCTTTACGCTCACGCCCATCATGGTGAAGGCGCGCAGGTCTATTAGTCCCGGCGTAGCGAATACGATTGCGGTCATGATGAATACTCTTCAACTTTAGCAACTAAATCAGCAACCGCGTCCATGAACTCATTAGCCCTGTGCGCTGTTGAATGAAGTGCAATATCATACGACTTTTTTAGAAGCTTCAACATTTCTGGAGCGACACTAATCAGTTTTGCGTCTGCGCGGTCTCGTTCGGTAAGCGTGCGTATACAGACAATTGTTCTATTCCCTTCTTTGATGTAGTGTGGGTCGAAATCACCGTTTTTTCGATGCGTGCTCGCATTTGGGCGCTCAAGACGCCACGGTCTCGGCGTATAGTTCATCTTTGTCATTTGATTCTCCTTAGTTCCCTGGCTGCTGCAAAATGTTTCTCAGCTTCAGCGAGCAAGACAGCGGGGTTGCGGACGCGCCCGGATTTGGCGGCGATCTCGTAATCGCGGCCAAGGCTCTCATGCTTTTCCGCGCGGACTTGCGCTTCGCTGCGGTAGGGCCGGGCTGTGATTTCTTCGAGGGTGTTCATGGGTGGAATAACCTTTTGCCTTTCTTGAGCCGCTTCGCGAGCTTTCCGCCCTTATGAGGACGATGTTTTCGTGGGCGCCGTTTGCCGCCAATATCCACGCATCTTTGCAGGTTTGGTCGCGTGGCTTCGACAGGTCCACTGCCAAGTAACAACGCCGCAACCGCAGCCATTCCAAGTTCACGTCTCATCACGCTTTCTCCTCTATGACCCGTCGCATTTTGGACATTGCTGTTTGCCGGCGGGACTCGGCAATATCGAGCATGGCGAACGCCATGCGGCGTTTGTGCCGGCCTTTGCAGGTAGCAAAATGAATCGCTGCCGCAACATAGGTGGCGTCCGCCAAGCGATAAGCGTCCTGCGCGGAGCGTAATTCATCCGTGTTCATGTTTGCGCATCGCTTCTTCAAGCGCCTCCCGCGAATCGAATTCCTGGCCCTCCAGCCGGGCTACCGCCGGCCGCCATCGATAGGGCACGCGCCAAAGTACAATCTCCGCTAATTTCCAACGGCGTGTTCCGGCTGCGAATTTCCTGTCCATCCCCGCTTGTATACAACGAGCGGCAATGAATGTGGAATAGGTTGTTGCGTGGCGAAGCTCCAAAACAACCGGATCGCCTTTCTCCATCGGATCGCATCTAACACCATCTTCTTTCCTACGATCAGACACCGAATTAGATTTCGTTTCATAAATCAGATAATCAACCGGCGTTAACGTAACAAACAGTGGCGGGCTCTTCGCGAACGCTATGGCGCGGTCGGTGGCTTTGGTCGTGTCGACCTCCTCTGCTGAAACAGGATGCCAATCCAACCTCGTGCGTGCTCGTCCCGGCGAACCGCATCAAGCACGATTTCACCTGCTTTGCATGGTGAATGCCCAGCCTTGGTAAGCAATTTGTAAATCCGATGGTATTTCATTGTGCCCGCTCCTCAGTGATAAAGATCAGTTCATCCAGCGTCCGCGTGAACGCTACATATTGGAGGTTTGTCTCCTGCATTTGCTGCCACTCCTGCCGTGCCCACTTGGACGGCATAAGGTCCGGCCGCAGGATGGCTACGCGCCGCCACTCGCGCCCCTTGGCTTTGTGCGCGGTTGAAAGCGTCAGCACGCCATTGGCGTCTGAAAACATGCCTTCCAACTTGGTGATCAGCTTGGGGATCGTGCGCTCGGTTTCGGAAAGCGCGCCGATAACCGCTTCGATAGATGCTACACGGTCGTTGACCGTTTCGGCCTTACCCTCTTCTCCCCGCGCGGTAAACTTTGCTACTTCGCGGTCGCGCCAGCGCGCCAACTTGCTCTCAAGATTCTCGATACCCTTCGCCCGCTGTTTCTTTATCAATGAAACAAGCCCGGCACCTATGTCCTTGCCGAGTACCGCGCAGCCAACCCCCCTGGCTATCAGCGCAAAAGCCGTAGTGATCAGGGGGGCTGTGTTGCGGCATAGGATGGCGTCGTGGGTGTCGAGCTTGGTCGTGGCTTCGCTCAGCGTCAGGTAGGATATCGTGCCTTGCGCGGCGTTGGGGGCGGTTTCAAAACAAGGCACGTTGCTTCGCACCATCTCACCTACCGATGTTGGGCAACGGTAGGACACGGTTAGCGGCAGCTCGGTGCAGTTGAACTCCGCGCGGATCAAATCCATCGCGTCGTGGCTGGCGCCCGTGAAGCCATATATGGCTTGCCGGTCGTCGCCTACCGCCATGAGCCTACCGCCCGGTTTCAGGGCCAGCTTGGCAATGGCGCGGCGGACGGGGTTGGTGTCCTGCGCCTCGTCAACAAATACCCAATCGTTCTGCCACAGCCGCAGGCGCCATAGTAGCGGGAGGTAGAGCATATCGTCGAAATCGATATCACCTTCGCGCGCCGCTTCGTTGGATCGACGCAACAGGACGCGCGCCATTTCGATTGCCTGCTCTTCGTCGGCGTCTTCCGATTCGAGGTATAGATCATGGTGGGCAATGAGGTCGGCCCACTTGCCACCGTCGAAAGCTACCAGCGCGCCAACGCCTTCGCCTTTGGCAAAGGCAACTAATTTGCAAACGAAATCGGCATATAGGTCGAAATCTACATCACCGACCGTTTCGCGCAGGATGCGGCGCAGCTTGCCGGTATCGAGTCTCAGGTCGCGGCGATTCAGCTTTTTGCGGATCGCGTTGAAGCCTACCGAGTGGAACGTGCTGGCGCGGACTTTGCTCAAATCCACGTCCGGGATTTGCGCCAGTGCCGCCATGACCGTGGTCGTCTTGCCGCTGCCGGCAACCGCCTTGACAATGGCGCTGCCTTTGCCTTCACGTATCCAGTTCAGGATGTTTGCTTGGTACACCGACGGCGCGGCGATCTTGAGCGACCGTTCGCCACTGGCTGCTGCGTTGAGCCGCGCGCCAAGTTCTTTGGCTATGGCGCTGTTGAAAGCGAAGAGTTGGATGGAGGTCATGCTGACCTCGCAAACAGTTTTTCAGCGGCTGACCGGGCTCGTTCAAACTGTGTGGGGGTTCGCATTGGGTTCTCCGGTGGCGCTGTATCAGATATCTTCGTCATCGCATCTCTCCCGTGTTGACAATCGCAACCTAAAGAGCCTTTGGGCAAAAGTAAAGCCCCTTATCCCATCTTTTCGAGCCAAAAGGCAATTATTTTTTCGTTCCCTTCCCGTTCCATCTTGTGCACCGTGGGCCGCGAAACGCCTAGCGCCGTCGCAACGCCGCCTAACCCAAGGCCGCTGCGGCGGCGGGCAAGGGCTAGGAATTCGGGCAAGCCCGGCTTGGCGCGGGCCAGCGGCCCTAGCCACATGGGACAGGGGCCTTGATCGGTTTCCGCCCGCCACAGCCCCCCCCGACTCAAGCCTAGCGCCTTGGCCGCGTCTGCGACGCGCATTCCGGCTTTCTGGCGCCTGCACCACAGACATTCGCCGGGCGTCCGTGGCTCTAACTGCTCTATTTGTTTCTGCACAACCATTCCAACCACCTTCCTGCTTGAATCCCTTCCGTCTTCAATGCCGCATTACCTAATAGCTCGTTCCTTGGTATACCATCCGCTAACCGTTTGAAAAGCCAAGGGGGTAGGAAGAGGAATGTTTCGCGTTCGATGCGCAACAAAGTAGTAGCCCGACCCCCGGCGCTTTCCCACGATTCCTGCCATAAGGCTTGAGTTCGCACCCTTTCTGCGCACTCAAGCCGAACGGGTGTATCCGGCCGCTTGGGCCACGCGTCCAAACGCTTCAACTCCACCAGCCCCTGACATGTTTTGCCACGGTGCCAAAGCGCGTACAAAACATCCGGCGTTCCCGGATCGGCGCTGTTCTCCAGACGGCATAACCGCCCGAACGGGTGTAGCGTGCGGTGGAGTGTTGCCCATAGGCCGTGTTCTTTCGTGCTCATTGGTTCATCGCCAAGATCGCATTGCCAATCATTTCCGGGATTTGCGGGACGACGGCGTTGCCGAGGCAGCACAATCGGTCCACGTTAATGGAAACCCCATCAGCCACTCGACAAATATCGGGTTCGGAACTCCAGTAATCTGCTCCATACAAACCAAAGCATCTTCCAATCGGTGGTGTGTTGTTCGTCCATCCATTACTAACTTCTCGGCTGCTGTTTTTGGGTTTCTTGATCCGCGTCTTGCTGCCCGAGGTGTTGGTAATATTCCAAGGCTTTTCGCGATTGCCCACCCCAACTTGTTCGGAGTTTGGCGCCCGTCGCCGCTGCAAGTCAAATTCAGATCGTTCGTCAATGGGCTGGCTTGCGGGGTAGGCAATAATCCAGATTCGGTCCCGCCTGTGAGGGGCACCAACGGCGGAAGCCGGTATGCAGTGCCATTCCGCATCATACCGGAGCGCGGCCAAGTCTCCGAGAACGCGGTCAAGTCCTCTAGCAAGCAGGGCTGAAACGTTTTCCACGATTGCGTAGTCCGGTCGTAGTTCGCCAATGAGACGGGAATACTCCGACCATAAACCGCTGCGTGCGCCCGTAATGCCTTCGCCGCGTCCCGCGCAACTGATATCCTGGCAGGGAAATCCTCCGCAGATAACGTTTGGAACAATCCCGGCTCGTCCAAGATGTTTCGCCGTGAGCGTTTTGACATCTTCATAGCACGGAACCTTGGGCCAATGTTTCTTCAGCACGCGTCGGCAAAACGGATCAATTTCACAAAAAGCAACTGTCTTAAAGCCCCCTGTTCTTTCAAGTCCAAGGCTGAAACCTCCGATACCGCTGAACAGGTCAAGAACATTATACTTATACACTATTGACCCGCCGCCTTAAACAAAGCTTCCTTCTGCGCTACCGTAAGTCTGTTCGAACGGTCCCATTGTTCGCGCAGGCTGGCAATGAAATCGGCAAAGCTGCCGCGCGGGTCGCTTTCTTCGATGGCCTCGAAAGCATTATTGATTCGTTCGGCTTCCGGATCGGCCCTGCGAAGTGTTTGTGATGGTTGATGCTGCGCCATTTCTACAGGTGATTCCACCTTTATCAACCTATCGAAAGCACTATTCCAATCGTAAGCGTGCGCGCGCAACAGGGCGTTGGCCTTCCGCAAGGCGCCCAACGCCTCTTCGTCGTTGTCGCTGAGTGTTAGCTGCATTAGTTTGCGAAGCTTGCGAAACGAGTCTACAGACATTGCCATGGATTAAGTCCAATAAATAATAATGATGGCGGCAAGCAAGCTCACGGGACCGCAGAACATGCCTACGATGTACCATGCGGCGGCTTCAAGCGGCAATAAGGTAGGGAACTCTAATCGTTCTATCGCGATGACACTCCCTAACAAACCAGATAGAAGCCAGGTAAAGATCATTATAACTAACATCGGTTCTCCCTTTCCAGCAAGGCGCGGTGAACACGCATACAAGCCCTTGCATCGGCAAGGGCGCCGTGGGCACCGGCAAAACCTTCGCCGCAGAAGAACTGGTGGGCTTCCGCAAGGTTGGGAGGCTTCCACTTATCGAAACCAGCCGCTTTCATGCGTGCCGTTGGCGGCAGGTTCATAATAGGACCGGCAGCGCGCATACAACAGAACGTTCGCGGTCCCGGCTTGGGCTCGCGCTTCAACTTGGCCGCTTGTGCCGCCATGACCAAATCGTCGAAATCCGCATTGAACGCCACAACCCCTTGTGCTACCGCGCGCATGTTGTAAAAGACGCTCAGTACCGTTACCAGTGGCAAGCCTATGGCTAGTGCAATTTCGGTCGTTATGCCGTGAACCTTGGCCGCTTGTTCTGGAATCTTGTAGCTCTCCGGCTTTACGATCAGGCTAGCAATCTGTACTTCATTGCCAGCATCATCTGCCAGGATCGCACCTAGTTGAACAAGGTGCGGCTGCGCTGCGTGGTCAGGGGGTAGCGTTGGCTGAACGAACCCAGATGTCTCTGTGTCGTAGTAGAGAATCATTGCATGAACTCCATTATGTGGTCACTGCGAAGTGTTCGTGGCATCATGCAATCAAGCAAGCGTTCGCGTAATTGCTCGTTGGATTCAAGTGGCTTTCTCTCCAGCCCATAAATTTGTGCCATCATACCAGTCAGTTTCCAGTAATCCGCTTCGGTAAACGGAACGCGGCTGTACTTCATCAACGATCCGACACGCACAATGGCCGGAGTACACGCGACGAAACCGACAAGTCCTGTAATAAGACCGCGCCGTGTTTGCGTCATGAAAAAATCCTCCCAAATAGTCCTATAGAGCAACAGCGTTCATGCCGCCTTCTTTAACCCAAGTTTTTCGTTGATGGCGTCTAGCCGCACGGCAGGCAGGTTTCCAACGATGGTAATTGGGATCAGGTTTTCTAGGAACGGGGCTACTTCCGGCCAACGTTCGACAAGCGCGGTTGACGTAGTTGACCCGTAGATAATTCCTTTCACCTCATTGCGCAGTCGCGTGTAATCGTCTTTCAGGTTTTCGGTAGCCTGCTTGATGGACCAATACTCTTGAAACAACGAATCAGGTTCGTTGATCGTAAAATCACGGTTGTGCTGGTCTTCTGCAAGGAATCGGCGGCGATCAACAAAGCTGTTTGCTTCTTGCAAACGTGCTGCGCTGAATTTCAGGTTTTGGGGATGACCATCGAATCTAAGCTTGGCCCATTGATCACCAAAATTAAGTCCGATCTGATCTAGTTCTACCAGCCACCCCGATGGCAGTTCGGCCATCTTGGTACGAATTGCAGGCGTATAGAATCTTTGATAAACTTTATCAGCCAAGGCGATTCGGCGCTTCAGAATAGTATCCGATTGAAAATCGAATTTTCCTTCCAATAAGCGCGTTACGATAGTATCACGAGTCGAGTTTGTAAGTTTGAAGTTTTTCATGCTGCGTCTCCTTTGGTTTGTGTCACGAACAATCCCCCCACGTAGCCCCGCGCTCGCGTTCTACAAGGACGGGCACTTTCAGCTTGACGGCCTGTTCCATGATCCGCGTCAGTTCGCGCCCGGCTTCATCGCCGGCGGGCGTGCGGGGAATGGACGTATCGAGTTCGTCGTAAATGGTCAAGTAATAAGGGCCAAGCACGTCGCAGATACCTGCTTCCCACGCATCGACCATTGCCTTCTTCATTATGTCGGCGTTGCTGGATTGCATCTTGCGGTTCAACGCTGCATAGGATTTGTAGAGCCTGATATTTGGTCCATATTCCTGCAAGGCTTCTTCGCGGCGCAATGGTGGTTTATTGTCCGTCCAGTTGTTGACTGGCTCCCATAATGAAAAATGCTGCCTGCGGCCAAGAATCGATGTCACATAATGGTTCTTTTCCGCCCAACGCTGCGCGGCGTTAAACGTGGCAAGCGTAAACGGAAGTTTGGTTTCATATAATTTGATGAAGTCTTCGGCTTCCGCGACCGAGCACTTAATCAGCAAGGCCAGCTTGCCCGCGCGGGCGCCGTACCCCTTGGCGAAGTTAATTCCCTTCACCTGCTTGCGTCTGTACTTATCCTCCGGATCAATACCGCACATTTCCGCGCAAAGCTTATGGTAATCGGTTTTCGGGTCTTCCTTGTACCGCTGCCGGATTTCTTCTGCTCCCTGCCCTACCGCAAAATGTGCTAACAAACGGTATTCGATTTGTGACATGTCATCGCGCTGCCAATCGCAATCCGTTTCAGGAAGGAAGATGGACCTGACTAGCGACGCTAGAGGAGCTTCGGGATCATCTCGGTCATCAACGCGCGCCGGAACGTTGGCAAGGTTCGGGTTGGCCGCTGCTATGCGCGCAATCGTTCCTCCACCATCGTCTTTTAGTTGTTTGAACTCGCAGTGGATGCGCCCGTTGATCTGATGCCCCAGGATGTGTCCATCAAGGAACGTGTTGATGATGGTATTGACGCGGCGCCCTGCTGCGATGGCATCAATCAAAGGGTCGCCTGCATGGGCTTCAAGGAATCCTTTTGTTACCGAAGGTTTCTTGGACTTTGGCGTCATGGGAACTTTGATCCCGCGCGCTGTTAGATGCTGTGCGAAGCTTTCCGGTGCCATGAGTTCGGCGGCGGGGCTGGACCAGCGCCGCATTTCCGCGATCCATTTATCGCGCTCTACCGCCAGTTTGGCACGCAATTCGTCCGCACGGTCAACATTGACCGGGACGCCACGGCGGCGCATTGCTACCAGAATCGGGATCAAACGGCTTTCGATAGAGTAGATGGTTGGAAGCTCTTCCGCCTCCAGTTTCTTTTGTTGAAGTGGAAAGATGCGCAATGGAAGGTCTACATCGCCTTCCGCGTAGGCACCGACATACATCGCAGGCAACCGCCAAAGGTTGCTCTTTATTTGATCGTCCGTTGTCCAGCCCTGTGTTGCGGCTGCTGCAACAAGCAATGTTTCTTGCTTGCGTTCTCCCAAATAATCATGCGCCAGCGCATTGAGGTTAAACTCATAGCGCCATTCATCGAGCAACGGTTCGGCAATTTGTACGTCGTCGAAGCCCGCGCATCCGGCAAGCGTGACGCCATAGTTCGCCAGCCAATCGAGATCGTAATCCAGTTTGGCACCAACAATCCGCCCCTTGAATGCATTTAGTTCTTCCCGTGCCCATCGCCATACGACATTTTCGTCCAAATTTCCGCCGCCTTCGTGCCGGGTGGGGAAATAGAAGCGGCGGCCGTCATCGGTGCCCACGCCAAGCCCCACCACATAACAGTCGGGGCGGCGGCAACCGGGGCCTTTGGTTGTTAGTTCGAGGTCTTTGGTTTCAACGTCGATGCAGAGTTGTTTGCAGGATTGAAGGCTCGGTAGTTCTTGCGGCGCGGTCCATGTGCTAGACGGCAATGTTGGTGGTTGGTGAATTATGTGCGCTGGTTGATGTGAGGAGGGGCGTGGATCGGGCGATTGATACAAAGGTTCTTTAGGATGTTTCAGTGTAGAGTCTTGTGCTGTGCGTCCTCTGTATCTATCAATCAATAATGTACCAGCAGCATCTGTTGCGGGCATAACAACAGTACCTTCGCCACCTCGACCTAATTCCGACTGAATGCCAAGAGAAAGCCATGCACGCTTGCGGTCCTGCCACCACCCTTCCCTAGCGTTTAGTACCGTAAAAGGCGGCAGGGTGAATTTCTGTGCCAGCTCGCCGCTCTTCTTTGGCGCAAGGCTTTCGCCCAACAGACCATCGCCGTATAGTTCGCGTTCGGCGTCCTGCCTACGCACTCTGCCCCCCCGCACAATCGCTTCGCCAGGCTTGCGGTACGGATCAAGCGTTGTGCCGTAGGTAAGGCCACCTACCAAAGAAGCAGTTTCAACAGGCTTATCGTTCACGCCCTAACCCCCATAACAACCCCCCTGCACTCCGGCCCAACAAACAAGGTAGGGCGCGTCCATGCTATAGGTTGCCACGCGGTAGCGCAACTAAGCATGGCGTCTAGAACTTTGGTCTCCCATATTGAGAAGTGATCAGGGGGGACGTCTGTTTCAACGTCGATCTCAACTACGGTAGCGCCGCGCTTGATTGTTAGATGGTTACGGCGGACTTCGACAAGGCTTTCGGTCATGGCTGCGGCGTCGGCATAGGCCGCGCGCCATTCGCCGGTGATCGACGTGGCTGCTTCTGTTCCTGCATTGGCGAAGATATTATCAACTGCGCTTGGCATTTGTTGAACATCGAGCTGCGCTTGGAGGAAACGCCCGTCTGACCACTTGAACGCTAACGCACCTTCAAGCGATGCGTAAAGTTCAGGGGAATTGGCTACAAGAAATTCCGCGCCGTCTTTGGTTAGCATGGACGGCGGGCTTTGCCAGCCGGGGAATTCGATATCAATGCCGCATTTGTTGTTGACGGTCGTAGCACTGTTGTCCATGAGTCGGATGCAACTTATCCAGCCGGGCCGTGTATCGAGAACAAACGGTAGCGCAGTCTTCAGGACCGTTGGTAGTTCTTTCGGCGCGGAGCGCCATTCAAGATTCGCATTGTAGCGCGGTGGCTGCTCGTTGCGTAGCACAGGAATTGTAGCACGCAATCGCCCACTGTTGATCTTGAGCGTATTGTCCTTTAAGACGATCTTTAGATCGCCCTGCATTCGGTCCAGCGCGGTTTCCAGTTCTTCGCCGGGGACTGAAAATGTTTCTTCCAGCGTCGTTGGCGCTGCGGCCTGCAACGCGCGGTTCTGCGCGTGGACCATACCGCCGTTGAAATGGTAGCAGCCGAACGGGCCGGGGTCGTTGCGGGTTAGGGCGGGTTTAAGGAAGGTGATGATGTCTTTCATCCCTGAAGTACCTTTTCAAAGTCAACAGACTCGGAATAATACCCATTCGACATTCCCAACCAACGGATCGTAACGCCTCCTTTTGCGGTATCTATCTTGTAAAAGGTCCATGTGTGGCTTTCATAGACGTCTTCTGGTGCGGGCTCATCCTTGTTGCTGATTTCCTCTGCAACAAGAACAGGAGAACCGATCAAATCAGCCAAATCACCGACAATACTTTCCACTTCACAGCTTTCACAACAATCTTGCTCATGATACATTCGATAGGTGATACCATCTATCGATTTGAACTCAATTACAGTGCTTTCTTCATTCTTGTGAACAAGCTGAAGTGTCTTGCCAACTAGTTCTTCTATGTTGCAGTCCATGCTATCCTCCATCGTTTCCTATTGCTTGCGTGGCCTTCTTTGGATCGCCTTTGCAGAACACCAAAACATCTTGGTGTGTCTTGCCAAGTTTTCGAGCGGCATTGAATTGTCTGGTAATGCGGACGGGCAAGGAACCAACAGCGGTCACAAGGATCGCGCTGTTGTAAAAGCGAGCACCGGCGGCTTCGAACGCCTCAACTGTGTGGGCAGGAAAGTTCCGATAGAAACCATCCCCGTCGCGAATGTCGCCAACAACAAAGCAAGCAAAACGATCAAGGCGCAACATGCGTACCGCAGCCGCTATGATCTGACCATACATCTCGCGGAATTGCGGATAGGGCATGTTGCTTAAGTCCCTAGAGTCCGTAGAGTATACCTCCAAATCGGCGTATGGCGGACATGAGAAAATGAAATCCGCTTGCAAGCCCGGCACCAGCGTCTCAACATCGAGGCTATTACCGTTGATCCAGCGTGGCATGAATTCGGGGTCGCAAATTGCTGCCCCCTGAACCTTGTTTGCTTCGATCTGCCGCGCGGATAGGTCAATGCCGGTGTAATGGAGACCCAGCTTGCTGGCTACTATGCCGCGAACGCTTCCCCCTGCAAAAGGGTCGAGGACGTTGCCACCGGGTGGGCAGAACCAGCGGCAGGCAAGTTCTACAAGGACCGGGTCGAAGATGGATGTGCCAGATGCCGTCGATTCAATAGCGTCTGGTTGATAGTAATTTTCCCTGAATTCTTCGATAGAAAGTTCACGCCCAAGATGCTTTTCTGTTTCTCGTTTTTTATCATAGAAGCTAATATCGCGCGCTGTATCAGGTGTGCCCCCCTGAAACACACCAGCACGATATTGTTTCTTGTCGGCAGAGTCGTTTGAACCGCTCACCGACTTCTCTCTCTCTCAACCACATGCTCGCCGCGCATAAGGTCTTGGCCGAAGGTGCGTGCAAAGGAACGTTTGCTCATAGCGCGCTGGCCCTAATTCCTACGATCCATAATAAATCCCCTGGTTGCAGGAATGGAATGCACTTAGCTTCATAAAAAGGGTCCAGGGGGGTGCTGTGTAGATGGGTTATTTTGGCAGGCACGTGGTAGTCCGTTCCCGAATTTACGATTTCGGACAATTGATTCCAGAATAATGGTGCCCATTGATCGAGTCGCTTACGCGGATCGGCACCAACCGAAACGCCAATAACGGGAAGTCTGCGATCATCTTTTACAAGATGGTGGAGAATTCCTGCCAACGACATGCCGCTTCCCACTGGGACTACAATCCGTTTTGCCTCAACGGGGATATTGCGTCCTTGCCCTGCGGTTTGTGCCACAGCTTCTGCGCATTCCATGCCGAAAGGTATGAGCTTGAACATAGTTGTCTGCGCATCGGCTGCCGCGCGCGCTTTGATAACTGCGTTATAGCCAGCCTTGTGTTGAATAATCTCGGCGCCGAATGCTTGCGCTTCTTTCATCTCGGGGGTCAATGCGCCTAATGGGCAGTGCAATCGTGCCGGAATGCCTAGCGAAGCCGCAATGCGCGCCACAATGTTCATCTGTGGGCTGGAGCGACTGGACGCTGTAACTAGCCCCTTGGCGCCTTGGGCAAGCGCCCAACAGGTTCGAGCCTTACCGCCGGGAGCGCCGGCGGCAAGGTAAAGATCGTCGCGCTTTAAGAAAACACCACCGCAAGCCTGAACAGGTGTCAATGCGTTTTGGTATGCAAACTCTGTTATTGGCAGCATGAAAGCAATCCCTCCCCTGTTTCCCTTTGCATCTTGTAGGCTTCGCCATTCAAGGCGTCACCTATAATCGTGAAACCAAGCTTTGTGTATAGCCGAATGGCCGATTCGTTTACCTTGTGAACACCAAGGACCGTAGGCAATGCTCCTGCGCGATATATCAAATTTCTGATGAGTGCCGTCGCTGCACCATGCCCCCGGTGCTCCGGGGCGGTAGCTATGATATCAAGCTCAGCTTCCTGCTTCCGGCGCTTTATACGAGTACAAGAAAACGCAGCAAGCTCTTCGTTTCGCATAACTATCCAAATATCGCCAATGGCGTAGCGTTGCCTATTACAGTATGCGATATAAGAAAAATGTTTGGTGAACGGGGAACAAGAAGCCAGCTTTACGATTGCTTTGTTCTGTTCGAACGTAGCCTGTCGCAAGCTGACTTCTGTGCCCGTTTTCATTTACGCGGCTTTCTTGCCAACGTAAATGTTTTCCTCGGTAAAGCCCTTCGGCAGAACCGCCGAAACGATACCGTTGGCATCGATATTGTGATCGATGCCATGCTTGTTGCGCAGAATGTTCTTGATACGGTATTCGACAATCTGCTTCGCCGTGAACGATTTGGTGTCCTCGATCTTGGACATGCTTATGATCTGATTCATCGTGTATTTGCCGCGAAGCATCAGTTCAACCAGTCTTGCAAGGCTGGAGGATTCTCGTACCGCTTTGCCTTCGCCAAGAACGATTGTAGAAACGCGCGGCTTGCGCTCGGCCTTCGTCTTGGGCTCCTTTGCCACCTTCGCCTTCCGCTCGGTGGTAGCCTTGGGCTTGCGGGGCTCCGCATTGCCGCGCTTTTTCGTCGATGCCATTTCTTCTCCTTCCGGTTCGGCGGCTGGCGGACCATCCGACAACTCAATCGAACCAAACTTTTCGTTCAACGCCCGAAGGAGCGCGGACTGCGCCGCAGCCCTATCGGTCGTTTCCTCATACCCCCATATACGTAGCAGATCGCAGATTGTCGAGGTCTGGAGGTATTCGTTGTTGCAATCGGCGGGGGTTTCCAGAAGAAACGCGGCATATTTGTTACCACGCGCCTCCTGCGCCCGCAACGCCTGCTTGGCCGTCTTGCGGTCGGCAAATCGGCTGATGTCGTATGCCGCTATATCGAGCAGGGGGTAGGTCAGGAGAAAGATACGCTGCTCCGTTGGTTGCGATGGAGCGGCAACCGATGAAGGCAGCAGCCCGCACATCAGCGCCCATACGCGCGGGATTGCCTTGGCCTTGGACTGAAAGACCTTGACTGGCGCTTCGTCCGCCGGCTTCAGGAGGTTGTAGACATCGACCAGTAGGCTGGTTTTCAGGTTAGCTAGGTCTTCGATGTTGGCAACGGCGTGAACGCCAAAGCCTTCGGTCTTTTCCCCAATTGTAACTTGGATGGGGTTTTCTGTGATGAGGAACGTCATTGGGTTCTCCGATTCTGGTTTAGGGTTTCGACGTGTGCTTGATGGATTCCGGTTACGGCGTAAATCATGACACCTCGGGGCGTGTCCGAAAGCCGTTCTTGCGCGGCTGCGCGGGCGGCATCGAGGGTGGGGTGCTCAAGGGTCTCGTACCGGCCCCGCCCACGGAAAACCACCGTGGTAAAGTGTGTGGCATGGGCCAGCACCCATTCTTCGTGCGGGTCGGGGCGGTGTGGTTTCATGGTGCCGATAGCTTGCGTTGACATTTGCTGCACTTATCCTCGATAAACATATCAATGTCCCATCCATGCCTCGGCGTAAGTCCGCAAAGAGATGGCGTAAACCGTATAGCAGCAAACGAATCGCTGGTATGTTCGACTGCATGAAGCTTCCATCCGCGTTGACCTGCATCAAAACCAGTAGCAGATGAACGCTGGTTTGGTCGTGTTGTTAACCAATGCAAGGTCATTTTAGATAGTCCGATTTGATTCGCAAATCGATCACACTCTTTTCCACACCATCGATAAGCAAAACGGACGCCGTAAGGGGCTCCCATTTGCCGTAATGATCGATTGCAGCCAGTCCAGTCGTCGTGTCTGAGATAACAGAACGGGTGGATCGGCAAACATGTTGGACGCCGTTTTTGGCGTTAGGCGCGTACCGTTCGAAAACGAAATGGCGATAGCCAACCTTGCCGCTGCTTTTCTTGTTTCGCGCAATGTAGCGCGCCGTTTCGAGGTCGGAAGCCTGCCGGATCATGATCGCCATTGCCAATCTCCCGTGGTGTCGAAGGACACGATACCGATCCTTGGGCAAGAGTAAAGCCCTAAATGCGATATTTTTCGTCTTTTTTCGAAAAATCGCCCGGCCGGGGCCGCTACGGGGGAGGAACGGCGCTGCTGGCCGGGCGCTCAGGCGCCGCGCCTAAGAGGGTATCGTGAGTCTGACCGGGGGACCGCCGGGCTTCTGCGCCGCCGTAGCGGCTACGATTCGTTCGGCAGCGCGCATGACGCGCTCGGCCATGGTGTTGTTCTGGCATTCCACGCTGCGCCGCGCCGTGTTATTGGCAAGGTGGTAGAGGGTTTCGCGGTCTATCTCCAAGACGATAGGTTGCCCTGCATTCTTGTTACGCTCTAAAATCTCTAAATCAAACGCCAGCTCCAAATCGAATACCAGCATATTCGAGCGCGTTGAACTTAATACAAGCCTATCAGTCACACCTTCCAAGGCATGTCTTACTTCGCCAACGGTCACTTCAGATAATTGCCCAATGTAAATCGAGCGTCCTTTTGGAAGAAAATGCTCTGCAAAAACTTTTTCCATTTGAGTCATTTCTAGCATTGCACATACTCCTTGGGTAGCGGCATCGTGGCTTCGTTGGGAATGGTTTTACGGTACTGGCGCCAGCCTCGGAAATTGCCGTGCTGTTCAGGATTGGCAAAGCGCGCTACAATAGTCATCGGCATTTTACAGTTTTTCTTTTGCTCTTCCGTCAATTCCGCCGGGAAAGTTATATCATATGGACCTGTTATTTCATCTGGCGTGGCCTGATGCTCAAAAGGACTCAAATGTTTCGACGCCAATAGTCGGTCGTAAAGCACAAGGTCTTCTTCCACGGTGCTGCGGCGGCCGGTCTCATGGCTCTCGTAGCTTACACGAGCACAGCGGGCGACTGAAATTTTAATGCACATCTCTAGTGCTTCGTTTGTTTTTTCAGAAACACTTGGTTGATATGCATCGGAAGGAACTACAAAGGGTAAATGCCACTGATTATGCGCAAGCGGTTTTGGTATTACCATGCTACGTGCTTCCCACATGGCAACGGCCAAGGCATGCATTTCCGGCTGCGCAGCCTTATCGAGTCGTAGGCCGAAGAAATTGTCCCATTCGGTCGCTGTCACCACGACGTTGATGTGGAGGAACGGTTCAAGGATGCGGTTGACGATTTGTTTGTGTAATCCAAATGACAGAAGATACTCAGCGTTATCAGCCGCCGCTATAGCTGCACCCCTCCAGCCATGCTCGCAAGTTGCTTTAGTATTGTACCAGCCATGCGGCCCACGTTCCTCATTTGTTATTTCCTCGACGGCCTGCATCCCCGGCTGGTTCTTGCCCCAAAACACAGGCGCGGCGCGTAGCGCATCCGAGCGAACTTCTTCAATGGATTTGGCAACCGGAATGGCGCGGCTGCTGGATGCGTTGCGACTGAAGACGCGGTGGGTAAGAAATTCGCCGTGAATAAACTTCGGATAACGAAGCTTCATCGTCGTCAGGCGAATACCTTCGGGCGAAATGCTATCGCAGATGACTTTGGCTTCGATCATCGTTTCTTATTCCTTATCAATCGTTTCTTTTGCCGCGCTACTAAAAAATTAACCATTATAGCGACTTGCTGTTTCTTTTCTTCATTCATAATTTCCCTGTTCAAATACCAACGCGATTTCTTCAAATCCTCCAACCGATCCGCGCCGGGCTTTTCGCCGGCACGCCAGATGTATTTCAGCGCATTGCCAAGGCAGAAGTTGAAATGCTCGGCAACCGCAATACATTCGACACCGCTTGGATGTTTGTTGTAGTGTGGCGGGTGGTCGACCAAATCTGGTTTAGTATCAGAGATCAAAAGTCCTTGTCGCTTGAGTAATCTGCGCGGAGCTTTCGTGAGTCGCGTTGTCATTTTCACCATAGGTTTAGCCATTAGTCACACTCCTGCCAAATGTATTTCCTCATCCGTAGGTTCTCGCAAGATGCCTTCAATGCGGTTCGACTCACGAACAAAATCGACGATGCTCATGCTTCTACGCCTTCCTTCACTGGTGCAGGATACAATCTTGCACTTCAAAATATGACCCCGCCTCGTTTGAATGCTGCGTCTTTGCTGAGGCTTCCGCCTTCTCTTTGTCTATGAAAGCTTCAACAGGATACGCGCCGTCTGCATACTCAACTCTCATCATAACCACGTAGATTCTCATGCTTCTACAACCTCCACTCCAGCCGCACGCGCCTTGCGCAGCATGTCCGCCGTTCCCCTGCCGCCGGGGAATGCTACGACCAGCGTAGGGCGGCCGTCCGCAAGCATGTTGCTGTTGCGTATCGGGCCGGCGCGGACACCATAGGCATTCCAATCCGCATAGTAGGTATAGCGGCTTAGTCCGCGTTTCATGGCCCATCCCCGCGCAAAACTATCCGCTCCGCGCGCGCCGCCTTCAATCAGGTGTGTAAAATTATACTTGGCGTGCAAGGCGTCCAGCATAGCGAAGACATGTTCCCGATTGGCATAGTCCCTGCCACCGCAAACTAGAACTGTGGTCATTCGCAACTAACCTCATAAACGTCACAGCGTTCAATCTTTACGCAGTGCTTCTTCGCTTCAGCGTGTTTCGCAGCCTCCTTCTCGGCTGTTTTATAATTATCAGATTCCCAAGAGCACCTTTGACACCTCGCGATTGCATGAATGATTGATGGCTCAGTCTTGTTCATCATAACCTATACCCATACGCCGTTTGCGGGGCTACCATCACCAGCCGTTCGCTGGCGCGGGTCATTCCAACATAGAAAACACGGTGCTCGCTATCCGGATCGATTGCGTAGCCCCGTTCGACACGCGGCGTCATATCGGTACAAAGCAGCACGTTGGCGGCTTCGGCGCCTTTGGAGCCGTGAATCGTATCTATGCGGATGCGCGGAGCATCGGTCAAACGCTCGTTGCGCCGTAAACATGCCAGGTAATATTCGCGCGTCTCCAGCGCAATGTTCACCAACGCATCGTGCCATATCAAGTTTGTATCGTAACCTAATTCGGCTGCTGTGTAGGTTCGATCCTCGGGCGCTTCTCCTAGCGTCCAAGGAAGGCCAGCGGCTGAAAATGCGAAGTGGGCATTTTCAGCCGTGATGCTTTTCCCGGCGCGCAAGGCTTCATGGGCTTGAATGGCTTTCACATCAGCAGCATCAACCGACGACTCCCCTTTCACCGAATAGATTACCCCCTGTTCCCGAGTGGTTTGGATCAGGGGGGTTAGCTGCTTGCGGGTTCGCGCAAGCAGCAGCCAATGGCCTTGACTCAAGTCTGCTTCTTCGGGGTTGGCTACCCAATCAACGGTCCCTTTCCGTTGATTGGGTAGCCACGGGCGATGCCGCTGGCGTCTAACCCTGCTTGCTACTTCGCTGGCTGCATCGAACACGGCTTGAGGGATGCGGTGGGAAAGCGGGAGGTAGTCGATTTCATAGTCAAGGTTCAGGAAGTAGTCGTCGGCTGCTCCGGCCCATTTGTGAATACTCTGCAAATGATCGCCGGCCACATACAGCGCATCGACATTGGCAAAGGCGCGCTCGGCTACCGCCCATTGCAGCAATGTGAAATCCTGGGCTTCGTCAACGATAGCTATATCGACCGGCACGGGTCCGGCTTCGCGGAGGAACCGTTCAAGAATGTCGGTAAAGTCGATTAGTCCGGTATCGAAACGGAAGGCGCTGTAGGCTTCCGAAAAGCGCAACAGGCGGAACCAGTCTATTTCACCGCCGTGGTCCTGCCACGCGGCTTGCAAAGATTGGCGGGTGGTCCGGGTGTAATGGTCGAGTGTCAGCAACGGATCGGCGTTCATGCCGGCGGCGGGTGCGTCGGTATCGGTGCTGGTTGATGTAATTAGTTCGCCGGTTACGCCCGCAAGATCAGATAGATGCTCGTTGCCTAGAATATCGGAACGCTTCAAGACCAATTGCCGGAATGCAAGGCTATGGAGTGTGCGGAAATATGGAAGATCATCGGCGCTGAATCCGAATTGCTCTTCCGCGCGGTGGCGCGCTTCCCCTACCGCCGCCCGCGTGAACGAAACAAAGGCTATGCGGTCGGGCCGCGTGCCTGCTTCAAGGGCCGCTGCCATTATGTTCAGCGCGCGGGTTGTCTTGCCGGCGCCGGGGCCGCCGATCAGGAGGGTGCGTTTCATGGCATATCTGCGTCGGTTATTTTTTGCCAACGTGCAACAGCCACAAGTGCTTCTGGGGTTTGCCACAAACGAGCTATTTGGTAGTTATTGGACGCAGCATTGTTATCTTTTTTACTACAAACAAGCGTCTCTCGACATTGTAATGGTTTGAATGGGGTTGTGTGAATTTCACACAAACCCTTTTTCAAAAAAGTACAACGTCCTTTACACCAACCAGTAAATGCAGCCATAAATCCGCCTTCCATTTCTGGACCGGCGCACCCTTCGCAACCAATAGAGGCAGGGCATAAAACAATAATACGTTCGTCATTATTGCATTCGGCACTTGGCTCCAACCAATCGGCCATAAGCCGTTGAGCGTACCCAGCATCGATTGCGCATGTTGCTTCTTCTGGTGTCATCCAACCAGGGTTGTGTTCGCACGCGCCAACGCAATACTTGCATGTGCAAGATTCAATTGTACCTTTTAACTTGGTTGTCATTTCGCCTCCTGCGGTCCACGATCCTGGTTCTGGTATTTGCCGGTGTAGCGCGTTGCGTCGTCGACCCTGTGGAAAACCACTTGTGCTATACCTACGCCACGGGGAACGATCAGCGCATAGTTGGTATGGTTGGTCAGTTCTAGCGTCAAGTAGCCGAACCAACCCGGTTCAATGACTGTGTTTTGAACGGTTAAACCTTTACGTGCCCATGAGGATTTATCGTGAACAATGCCG
>Ga0209380_10000038_pt1 | contig 74381 bp, 59 predicted proteins | sample HubBroMetageWFT6_FD_188347 | JGI IMG/M metagenome (GOLD analysis project Ga0209380, IMG submission 188347) | Warmed and freeze-thawed soil microbial communities from the Hubbard Brook experimental Forest, New Hampshire - Hubbard Brook CCASE Soil... | ecosystem: Environmental > Terrestrial >...
CGCCGATAGGCCATGGCATAAACCGAAAAAGCGATCACCACGATTGCACCGAGGAGGGGCAGCGTGAGTTTGGCCAGATCCGCCATGACGGGAGTTGCGCGGCCGCGCATCCATTGACACAGTCCGAGAAACCAGCACGACGGGAGCAGGAGGGTCCATGCCGGGGAGGGTTCCTTCGCCTGGCGCAGCAAATTTGGAACCGCAGCAGAAGTGCACAGGAGTGTAACTAAATAGACTACGACCAGCCCGCGTACGTACGTTGACGCTCGGCGGAAGGCAGATGGAGGGAGCACCGCCATCAGCAGACCCAACACCGAGAAGACGGCAAAGAACGAGAAGATGCTTGAGAGTAAAACGCCGATTGCATGGATGGCGGCAAACTTTACAAAGAACAGGAATTTAAGTTGGGTCGCAGCCACCACCGCGGGAAACAGAATGCACGAAGCGGCGTTGACGTCGATAGCGACCAGCGAAGCCAGAAACACGACAGCGACAAGATTGGCCAAGAAGATGGTCTTGGTCGCAATCGGCAGTGGAACCAGATTGATGTAGTCACGGCGGTCGGGAAAGATTGCGTCCCAACGCCAAACCGCGACCGCGCCGGTTACCGTCATCGACAGCACGATGAAGAAGTACTCGTCGGGCAGAGCCGCTTGCAGAACATCGACATTGGTGATTCCCTTCAGCCACTGCGCGAATGTCCCGTACTTGTCCAACAGCAACAGCGATACGAAACCGCCGGGCATGGCCAGCAACGTCAGCACCAGTCCGATGCCGAGATCGAGTCCTTCGGCGTCGGCGTCTCCGCCTCCGCGAAAGACGCGGGCTACGAAAAGTTCCACCAGTCGCAAGAAAGGGCGTTGCCGGTAGTATTCCCACCAATGCTCAAGGATCTCGAAGGGCGAAGTCATGCCGCCGCCCCCAGCCGCATGACGTCCACGATGTCGCGGGCGACTGTCAGGGTATCGACTTCGTCGACCAGCTGCAGGAATGTGTTCTCCAGCGACTGGCCGAGAAGCCGCCCAATGTTGGCGACAGAATCCTGCGCGATCACGGCGCCTTTACGGAGGATCAGTACGTCGGAGCAAACTTTTTCCACCACCTCGAGTACGTGCGAGCAATAGAAGACCAGCTTGCCGCTGCGGCCAAGGGCTTGCACCAGGTTCTTGAAAACCAGTGCCGAGGTGACGTCGAGGCCCGAGAGCGGCTCATCAAAGATGAAGATGTCGGGATTGTGCATGATCGCGGCAATGAGCAGAACGCGCTGGCGCATTCCTTTGGAATACGTTCCAATGCTTGCGTGGCGATGTGGGTGCAGCGAGAAGAGCTGGAGCAACGTGTCGATCTTTTTTGCCAGTTCTGCACCGGGTATTCCGCGCAGGGTTGCTACCATCTCGAGATACTCCCACCCGGTCAAATAGGGATAGAGATGAGCTTCTTCCGGAACGTATCCCAGACGTTTTCGATAAGCGGTCAGATCCTCTTGGATGTTCCGGCCATTGAACTGAACCACGCCACGAGTGGGCTGCAGCAGTCCAGTGAGCATTTTCACGGTGGTGCTTTTGCCGGAGCCGTTCGGGCCAAGACATCCGAGTACTTGCCCGGGCTGCAAGGTGAACGACAGATCCTGCACGGCAGGCAATGATGCGTAGCGCTTGGTAAGGTGCGCGGCTTCGAGCATAGGCTACTCCCACGTTGTTGATGGCCGATGTGGCGCAGCGTACTGTTTAGTCATAACACTTTTGATGGCTTCGATCACCAGATCAGGTCGCTCGATCTGAATGAAGTGGGCTGCCTACGGCCATTTCTTTCCGGCTGTTCCGCGAGAGACGCGCTAAGTCGGTTTGTCGCTTCGGTTCACCTTCGATCACGTTCTCGCGGGTCAGAACGACAAGAGGCAAGCCCGCGAGTGAGTCGGGAGTAAGCGATGCCTGGTGCAAAATGGTATACGCCGAGCGCCACGACTCCATCATCGCCGGTCCTTTGTTGAACTCCAGGGTCTCGAAAAATGTCCGTTCAAGCCAAACAGGTATCGTCGGAACTGGTTCCGGGAGTTTATTGAGCCGGGGGGGGCACGTTGGTCGGGAGTGGAGGCTTCTGTAGGAGGAAGGTGGCGGCAGGTTTGCCTGCAGCTGTTCCTTGGGCACTTCGCGGAGATCGACGCGTTTCCCGTTGCTTCCGATCCCCAGCTCATAGGTGTCCACAAGCACCATACCGACAACCTGGTCCGGATGCTCGTGCTGGTAGGAGCGAACAAAGAGCCCGCCCATCGACTCGCCTACGAGCACGCAGGGGGAATGCTCAGGTTCATTCTTCAGCGCAGTTTCCCGATCGTGAGCGACCTGCTCGACGGTGTCCCACTGGGGTCCGGGATCGCTCCAGCCATAACCGGCACGGTCATGGGAGCAGACGCATGTCGTGTTGGCAATCTCGGTTTCGACCAGAGCCCAGTCGATCGAGAAGCCACCAGCACCGGCTTCGGGGACTACAGTCGGACTTCCTTGACCCGTGCAATATAAATGCAGTTTGCGACCGCCGACATCAACGAGTTTTCCGGGGGGCGCCGGCGCCGGTTGATCTGCGGCAGGGAGGGTAGCTGCGAAAGCGAGGAATCGAAATGCGAAGAAAGATAGTGAGCCGCGAATCAGGGCCTTGGTCACGCCAACTCCTCTCAGGATTATCCGCATTGAAACGACATCAGGCGGAGCGGCGTCCAAGGTCGACAGAACTTGCCGTTTTGGAGTTAGACACTGGAGAAGCTAAAAAAGTTCCTTGAACCGAAGATCGGACATACGAGCTTAAGTGCTCCTGGTTTCAGCGCAGACCGAGCGCCTTTAACGTGACTTCATCCAGCTTGGCTTTGGTTTCGCGGTTCGTGACTACGCCGAAACTTCCGGAGTAGTCCCACATCGCCCATCCGATGTTGTGACGCTCGAGCGAAGTTCGAACATCTTTGATCCATGCGGCGCGGTCCTGCGGATCGGAGAATGCCCGGTAGACTCCAAATTCATTGCAGATCAGCGGAACGCCATGCTGTTTGGCCCAATCGCCTGCTTGATCGATTTCCGCTTCAATGCGCGCTGCGTCCCAGTGATCTTGTCCGTAACGGATCACCTGCAGGCGATCGCGCGCCTCCGGAACCTCTGCCGCCACCTGGGCGGCATTTCCCGGCGAAGAAGGATAGTGCAGGCCCTTCAGCCAGTGCCAGTAATATGCTCCCCATCCTGCGCCTTGATGCGTGAAGATGTGCGGCTCGTAGTAATGAAAGACGTAGATGACATTGGGATCGGGCAGGCGCTCGAGAAAGAGCAGGTCGTCTTCGTTGTCCCAACTGGCGCCCGCCGCGATGATGGTATTGGAAGGCGCGCCTCGCCGGATTGCCGCGGCCAGCTTGGCTTCCACTCCGTACCAGCGATAGGAATCGTGCATTTCCGGCTCGTTCAGGATTTCGAACAATACGCGGTCTGTGTCCCAGGAAGCATAGTGCTGCGCCACCATGCTCCAGAAATCGGCGAAGCGCGCAACGAATTCATCTTCTTTGGACAAGCGGGTTTTGAAATCGGAGTCGGGATGCATGTCGATCTCAACGGCGAGACCGGCATCGAGAATCATTTTGACCGCGGCGTCGAGATAGCCGAAATATTCCGCGGTGCCATCGTGGTGCCGTGCTGCCTCCATCATCGGCTGCGGGTTCACGCTGAGCCGCACATGGTCGAATCCCGCAGACTTGATCAGCGCAATGTCGGACGGAGTGGTCCAGCTTTCGAAGTGCTCTTTGGTGTATCCCTTGGGATCGTAGACTTGCGCGAACCATTCGCTCAGATTGATGCCACGGCGGATGTGTGCCAGACGCGCCGCGGGAACCGAGGATGGTGCACTCTGAGCCAATGAGATGGCAGAGAGAAGTACAATCGCTCCGATCCATTTTTGAAACATAAGTCTCCTGAAGATGCTCTATCTGGATGCGCCCGCGGCCGAGGGCGAGACGCCCGCGGGACAGCCGGCACGATGCCGGTGCTACACAAAGGCAGTCTCAGCTGAGAATCGGCAACGCGCGAATTCTGTTCTTGGTCGCCGCATAGATTGCGTTGCACAACGCTGGTGCGATCGGAGGCACCGACGGCTCGCCGATTCCCGTCGGGGCTTCGGCGCTCGCAACCGCATAGACTTCGACCGCCGGAGTCTCTTCCATCCGCAGCGGAGCGTAATCGTCGAAGTTGCCCTCGACGACGCGGCCTTTCTCAATCGTGATCTTCGCACGCAGCGCGTTCCCCAGGCCGTAGACAATGCCGCCCTGAATCTGCTGTTCAAGGATGCTTGGATTCACGACCTGCCCGCAATCGACCACCGCGACAACGCGATGTACGCGCGGTTGATCGTTCTCCATGGTGATCTCAACCACTTCGGCCATGTACGACGCGAAGCATCCGAAGCAGGCAACTCCACGATAATGACCGGGAGAAAGGGGCTTGCCCCATTCCGCTTTTTCGGCGGCCAGTTGCAGCACCGCGCGCATGCGAGCGGTGTGCCAGGTCGTGGTGAAATACGGTAAGTCCTGATCTTTCGCCAACAGATGCAAGCGGAACTGCAGCGGATCTTTGCCGGCGCCAAGCGCCAGTTCGTCGATGAAACTCTCCAGTGCGAATGCGGCCTGCAGCGCGTAGACAGAGCGCATCCATCCCAGCGGCACCGGCGTTTCCGCGAGCACATATTCGACCAGGTAGTTGGGTACTCCATACACAGGCCCGGCTTCGTCGGGCAGGTCGGGATCGACACCGTTCGGAACCGGCTGCCCTTTTTGCCCGCTGATCGAAGCGGCGATGATGCGATGCGTCAGTGCGACCGGGTATCCAGAGCCATCGACAGCGGCGCTGAGTTGATGCAAACTCGCGGGACGGTACGTGGAACAGCGCATGTCATCCTCGCGCGTCCACACCACTTTCACCGGAGCATGGATCGCCTTCGACACGAGCGCGGCTTCGACGGCGTAGTCATGTTCGAGGCGCCGGCCGAATCCGCCGCCCATGAGGGTGACGTTAACTTTGACTTGATCGGGGTCAAGTCCGATGGCGGTCGCGACCGAGTCGCGGCAATCCTGCGGAACCTGCGTTGGAGCCCACAGTTCGCATTTCGTGCCTTGGAAATGTGCCGTGCAATTTCCCGGTTCCATGGGCGCGTGCGCCATGAAAGGCAAATGGTATTCGGCGGAAATGCGCCGCCCGGAAGCCTTCGCGGGATCTCCGGCTGCGTACAGGTTCGCGCCCTTCTTGGCCGCGGCTTGCTGCAGCGAAGCCATGACTGCAGCGGTATTGAGATCCTTGTTTGGGCCATCGTCCCACGTGACGTTGAGCACGCGGCGGCCCTCCATGGCTTCCCAAACGCTGTCAGCGACCACAGCGACGGCGGAGTCGCCGATCTTGCCGACGTAACTGACGCCGGAGATCTTCCTCGATTCCTGGTCATCGAACGCCGAGACTTTCCCGGCGATGGTCGGACAACGCGAGAGGACCGCGAGCTTCATTCCGGGCATACGGTAGTCGATGCCGAAGACGGCGTCGCCCGTTACCTTGTCGGGAGAGTCGACGCGCGGCAGCCGTTGACCGACGATCTTGTAGTCCTTGCTCTGCTTGAGCGTGACGTCGGTTGGAACTGGCAGCGTCGCTGCTTTGCTGGCCAGTTCTCCGTAACTCAAAATTCGATTGGTCGCAGTGTACTTGATGTGACCGTTCTCGGCCGTGCACCTGGATCGGGGAACGTTCCAGGTGAGGGCTGCGGCCGAAATGAGCATCTCGCGCGCGGCCGCGCCTGCTTTGCGCATGGGATCCCACGTAGTGCGAATGCTCGCGCTTCCTCCGGTGGTCTGATCGCCGAAGAGCGTGCTGGCTCCCGCCTGCTCGATTGCGATCTGCTTCCAATCCGCCTCGAGTTCTTCGGCCAGGATCATGGGGAGCGCAGTGCGCACGCCCTGTCCCATTTCAGAGCGAGCGACTACGATCGTGACTTTGTTGTCGGGCGTGATGCGCAGATAGGCGTTGGGAGAGAAGGAATCCAGGTTGCCCGACGAGGACTTGTGAGGCAGATAGAAGCCGATCACCAGGCCAGCGCCGGCGGCGATTCCGGCGGTCACAAATTCACGGCGCGAAAGCGGGCTCATCGGGCGCCTCCAGTTCCCGCGGCACGGTGGATTGCTTTACGAATGCGCTCGTAAGTTCCGCAGCGACACAGATTACCGTTCATTGCCTGGGTGATCTGCTCGTCGCTCGGACTGGGCGTCTTGGCCAGGAGTGCGGCGGCGGACATGATCTGCCCCGTCTGGCAATAGCCGCATTGCGGAACTTCTTCCGCGATCCAGGCTTGCTGAAGCACGTGCAGGCCGTTGGCTCCGAGGCCTTCAATCGTCGTCACAGTTTTGCCTGCGGCTTGAGAAACAGGAGTCGAGCAGGAGCGAATCGGATTGCCGTCGACGTGGACGGTGCAGGCGCCGCAAAGTCCCGCGCCGCAGCCGAATTTAGTTCCCGTGAGTTGGAGACTGTCGCGGAGAACCCATAGTAAAGGCGTTTCCGGAGAGACGCTGACTTGCTTTTCACTGCCGTTGACGCGGAGCGTGAGGTTGGCCATGGACCTCCATTTGTGGTTTTTGAGAACGACACAACATGGTATCCAACCTGCCGGAAAAGGGGAATGGCAGAGGAGAGGCAAAGGAACAGAGTTCCCGGCGTGACTGAGGGCTCTCGCCGGTTAGCCGGATCTTTTAGTGATTCAGGTTCGGCGCCATTTCTCGCGCGATCTCGATACCGATCTCTTCTGCGAAGGTCCGGAAGGTGGGGATCTCGTAAAGCCGCATTCCAATTTCCTGTTGCGGATAAGCTTCGGCATGCACGGATGCTGCGCCGTCTCTGACTGCCGTTTGTATCTTGGAGGCCATCGCAGGGTCGAAGCTCTCGGAGACGAACACGCTATTATCTGCCCAATGCTCCACGATCACGGGTCCTTCTTCGGTCACGATTTGTGCGGTAGAAACCGGGCAGTTAGATCCACTGCACGCGGACACCGACTGCGAGGTCGCAGTGTGATAACGCAATGCGACCGCAGTGGCGTAGAAGCGAGCAAACTGCTCGGCGGCTCGCGGCGTCTTCCATCGGGAAATGTAAACCAAGGCCAGGTCCGCAGTGGTCGGCGATGCCGTTCTGGCGGCTTTATCCTTGCGACGCAACGTCATATAAGCACCGCCTTGCCAGGCGGAAGAAATGTCGTCCGCATTCTTCCGTTCGCCGTACTGCTTCAGGAACGCGCGGACGTCGAGTTGACCGATGCCTCCTCGGTCGTAGACCTCGTACTGTTCGCCAAGCAGTGGTTTTAAATCTGGCAAATTTGTCGGTGGCAGCTTCTCTTTATTGATATAAGCATCGGGCTGCAACACCTCGTGCGAACTTCGCGGCGGTCGCGCAAAGGCGCCAGCGAATGCCATTTGCTTTCCGCCCTTGTGGAGCAACTCGCCCTCGAAGATCAGGCCTTCGTTGTAGGCGAATGTTCCCATCTCGCGCATGATCATGGGCGCATCGTGCATCATCTGGGAGTCTTGCACGGCTTTCACCGCAGGCTCTTCCATCGAGTAGAGCAATTGGGGAGTATCCGCCAGATTGTGTCCCGTAGGGGCGATAAGGTAGTCGACATACACCACCATGCCTTGGCCTTCGACCACAGCCTTGCGGGCGGCTGCGCCATCATCGTTATCGGTTTCCTGGTTCTTGGAACCTTTCCCCGGGGGCTTCGAAGCAGCCTTCATCCATTTGGCCAGATCATAGTTCTGATCCTGCAAGGCATGAGTAAGTTCGTGCGCCAGGATGGGTTCCTGGCGGTCCGGAGGAACCCAGTTCAGCATTGAGATGGTCTTGGTTTCATCGTCGTAGTACGCCGCCACCTGTTGTCCGGTGGACTTTACGAGAAACTCGCGCAGGTTGAACTCGCGTGGCAGGAAGCCGAGTTTCTTCATGCTCAGTTCGCCCTGGGCAAACCGTTGTGTGAACTCTTCCTTGGCGAGCGCTCCGCGGGCGTACTTTTCCACGTCGGCCTTGCCGACCAATCGTCTTTTTACGGAGGCATGCTTTGCCATTCCGCTGTCTTCGGCGGCGAAGGTGAAGATCCTGTCCACGGATTCGAAAAGCTTTTTCGTGTCAGAGTCGGTCATGCGAACTTCTTCCGTGGTGTCTTTGCGCAGCTTGCGGGCAACGTCGGCGAGGCTTGGCGAGGACGAATCCTCTTGGCTGAAGGCAAGCGCAGAAAATGACGCAAGGAAAGAAATCGCGAGGAAACACCAGCGTCGGCTCGACATGTTGGCCTCACTCAGCAACGAGGAATGCGGTCTTCAAGAATTCTCGTTGAGCGAAGCCCGAGAGCCATGGCAAAAAGCTGAGAAAGGGCTTACGAAGGTAACCTACCGAAGCGGGAAAGGACGACTTGGCGATCTTTACTTCAGCTCCGCCAATTTCTGTGTGGCGAGTTGTCCCGCCTCGACACCCGGATTTTCTTTCTTGATCTGCTCGTACACTCGCTTGGCGTCGAGCGGTTGGTTGGAGTTCTGGTAGAGTTCGGCCAACTGCAACTGCGCCGTTACTTTGCTGACCGACGCAGTGGGCTTGTTGATCAGCTCCTGGTAGAGAACGACTGCTTCTTTGGTGCGGTTGGTCTGGCCGTAAAGCGAGGCGAGAGCCGACTTGGCTATGGCGGCGACTTCGCGGTTGCCCGCCGAAGCCACCTGCTTGAAGCTACGCTCGGCAGCTGCGTTGTCGGACAAGTGGGTCGCAGTCACTCCCAGAAAATAATGGGCCATGTCGGCGGTGCGGGTATGCGGATATTTGTCGACGATAGCCTGAAATTGTTTCTGGGCGGTTTGAGCACGCTCTTTGGCAGAAGTGAAGCTGGGGACGTCAGGCTGAGCAGGCGTTCCAGCGGGTCGCAACGGCGTGTCCAAGGTACGAACGGCCTGCGAGAGATCGAAGCTGGCTTTCTCGTCTTGGGCGCTCAGGTAATACCATCCGCCAATGACAGCGGCGAGAACGATTGCAACAGCTACCACGGAGATGATGAGCGTGGAACGGTGCGCGACCGTCCAATCGGCCGTCTTTTCGGCGGCGTCAAAGGTAACTCGGCTAAAGGCATCCTGTTTCAGTTGGTGGCGGGTTTCTGCGCGCACGGACTTCCCTTCTGATGAGAACGGTGGGCTTGGATGAACTACCAGTTTAACAGGGGCAAAACAGCGCGTCAAAAGCAAAGCGGCGGCTGAGGTGAGTGCGGCCAGGGTGCTCGCGCTGGTGTCTTCGTTGAGCTTCCCCGGTATCCAGTGGATCTCGATCTCGCGGCGGAGAGGCAAAGGCTTAACCGCGAAGCTCGCAACGAGAGGCCGCGAACGGCGCAAATACTTCTGCAATTGGAACACTTGCGGCTGTGGATCATCGCTCAAAGGGGATCTGGAAATCGAGCTTGACGTGACTTAGGATTTTGGCCGGAAAGGTCTGCCTTCGACGATGCCGCGACCTTTTCGCGAACGATGACCAGTTGACCGGCGGCGAGGCCGGAGTAGGTTTCGGTGGTGCCCGATGGCCAATGGATTTCGATGTCGGCGGTCGGTACTGTTCCCAGTCCGAAGTGCATGGCGGGGATCGTTGGCGGAAAAATAGCTGAACTGGCCTGGTCCCGCACGGCTCAGCAGTTCGCGGGTAGGGACTCAAAGCGCGGCTTGAAAACGCGGTCGCTTGAAACCTGCGTCGGAACGTGTTTTCTGCTCTTTATATAGAATCTGAAACCTTCATTCGTAACGAAGAGCTACCAAGGGGTTCACGCGAGCGGCGCGGCGTGCCGGGAGCCAACATGCCACCAGGCCAGTAAGAAGGAGCAGGATGGGGACAGCGACGAGCGTCGCCGGGTCGTAGGGAGAAACGCCCCAGAGCTGTGTGGCAATCACCCTTGCGACGCCCAAGCTGGCCACTGCTCCAACTACAACACCCACGATGACGAGGCGCAGGCCCACGCGAATAACAAGCTGCAACACATCCCCGCGCTCAGCGCCGAGCGCCATGCGGATGCCGATCTCGTGAGTTCGGCGTGCGGTCGTGTAGGCCAGCACGCTGTAGACACCGATCGTGACGAGCACCAGCCCGATGACGGCGAAGATCCCTAGCAAGAAAAATCCAAAGCGCGGGCCGGCGTAGGAAAACTGGCTGATGTAGCCTTCGAGGGTGCCGGTAAGGGTGACGGCCACGCTGCGATCGGTGCTCCAAATTTCTTTTCGAACGGCATTCAACATGAGCAGGGGATCGCGAGCGGTGCGAACCAGGATGCCGCGTTCGGCCGAACCGGTAACGGTGTACGGGATCCAAACCTCGGGCTCGGGGGGATCCTGCAGGCCTCGGTTCTTGGCGTCGGCGACGACGCCAATGATCTCGAACCATGGGTCCTGCACGGGATCGGGAAACGTTTCGAGTAGTGACGAAAGGCGGACTCGCTGTCCGATGGGATTATCGACACCGAGATATCGGTGCGCGAACGTTTGGTTGATGACGGCGAGCTTCCGCGCACCGATGACTTCGGCCTCGCTGAAGGGCCGTCCGGTGAGGAATTGAATTTTCAGAACTGGAAAATAGCCTTCGCTGCAAAGTTGAAACAGCGTGTTCCACTTTTCTGCGTGCGTCTTCCCAAGGATTTCGATGTCGGTCGGAATGCCTCCGTAGGGCGGCAGAGTGCTGGTTTCGGTGGCGTCGACAACTCCGGGCATGGCTTTCAGACGCAGCAGAAGCGGGCGGTAGAAGCCGGCAATCTGACCGGCAGTCTTGTAGCGGTCTTTCGGAAGCGGAAGCCTTGCCACCAGGATGTGATCGGGTTCGAGGCCGAGATGAACCTCGTGGAGCGCAACGAAACTGCGCATCAGAAGACCGGCGCCGACCAGAAGCGTCAGCGAAACAGCTACCTCGAGAACCACGACGGCGTCGCGGAAGTGGGCGCCCCGGAAGCCACCGCTGACTCCCTTGCCGCTGTCGCGAAGCGAATCGTTTACGTTGTGACGCGCCGTTTGCAGAGCTGGAACCAAACCAAAAATCAGCGCGGTCATCACTGACACGGTGAGGGTGAAAAGAAGGACCGTGGCATTCAGGCGGATCGCCGACTCGGCGGGAATGATTTCTTGCGGAATGACGGCGATCAGAGATTGCAAGCCTCCCCATGCGAGCAGGGCGCCCAGGCCAGCGCCCCCGAGGGCAAGAACCAAGCTTTCGACGAGCAGTTGACGTACCTGTCGCCAGCGGCTCGCTCCAAGGGCGGACCGGATGGCGAACTCTTTTTCGCGCGTGGTAGCGCGGGCCAGCAGCAAGTTTGCGACGTTCCCACAGCCGATGAGTAAGAGCATGCCGACGGCCGCGAGAACAATGAACAACGTCACCCGAAAGCGGCCCACGACCAGATCGGCCAGGGATTGGACTTCAACCGTAAAGTGTTTTGGGTAGTCCTTGGGGTAAAGTTTGGCGAGTCGCTGCGCGACGACACTGAGATCGGCCTGGGCCTCTGGAGCCGAGACTCCGGGCTTGAGGTGGCCAAGAAGGAACCAAAAGCGATTGAAAGAGGCTTCACCGGCTTCGGCGTGATTGGGTTTCTGGGGTATCCACATGTCGGCATCGCCCCAGCCAAAGCGTGGTGGCATGACTCCAATCAGAGTGCGGGCCGTCCCATTCAACACAAATGTCGTGTTGATAAGACGGGGATCGGCGTTGAAACGGTTGACCCATGTCTTGTAGCGGAGGACGAAGACCGGAGGAGCGGCGGGCTCGTAGTCTGCAGGCTGCATGGCGCGGCCGAGCAGCGCGGGCATCCCCAGGAATTCGAAGGTGCCAGGCGTGACCAAGCTGCCGCTAAAACGATCTGTACCTTCACCGTAGGTGTAGAGGACGTCAAGTCCGTCGTTGCCGATGGCGCGGTCAAACACGTGGTTCTGCGCCACGTAGTCCAGGAACTCAGGGCCGCTGTAGCCGCTGCGGCCTCCCGGCTCGTTGCGCTCCGTGTCATGAATTGCCACCGAATAGAAGCGCTCCGAATCCGGGTATGGGAAAGGCTCCATGAGGACGTTTTCGATGACGCTGAAGATGGCGGTGGAGGCGCCGATGCCCAAGGCGAGAGTAATCACGGCCACGACGGCGAAGCCGGGGTTCTTCTTGAGGTTTCGTCCTGCGTAGAAGAAGTCTTGCCAGACCGAGCCCATGAAGGTGCCTCCTGAAGAGACGCTTGAGAAGTCTGTGTATTAAACGTACGGGGCCCGAATAAGTTCCTTCCCAACAGATGTATTCCTTCCGATAGGGGATGTATCAGCGAGTGGTTCCAATTCCAGGGGAAGTTCGGAGTATGTAAAGATCATCGGGGCGCAACGGGAAGCCAGCGTATGGCGAAAACTTGCGCGCCCAGCAATCATGGCCGATCCTGATCGTGAATTCGACCGTCGGGCTGGCGCGCGCCTTCGGGCCTCGCTCGATGAACTTGCTGCGGCGGGAGTGGTTGTGCTCGGTTTGGTCTGGCGGCTCTGGCGGGCACATGCGACTTTCTTCAATACGGACGAGGCCTGGCACTTCTCCGTAGCGAATCAGAATTCGTTGTCCGCGGTGTACAAGGCCAGTCTCACGCTGGCTCATCCGCCGTTGCTGGTTTTCATTTCGTACTTCTGGCGTCATCTCGGCACCTCCGAGTTGATGCTGCGGTTGCCGGGCGTGGTAGCGGGAACAGTCTTCTGCTGGGTGTTCTACAAGTGGCTGGGACTGCTCTTTGAGCGGAGTGTGGCCTGGGTCGGTCTGATTTTGGCGGTGTTTCTCCCCCCGATGATTGCGTTGTCGGCCGAATTGCGGCAGTACAGTTTGATGCTGATGTTTGCCGTTTCCGCGGCTTACTTTCTGGAACGCGCCCTGGCCTACCAGTCGGCAAGCATGATGGGGTTGTCGTCTGTTTGTGTGTGTCTGGCGATGCTCTCGCATTACTCGGCATTTCTGTTTGCCGCATGCTTGGGGATTTATGCGATGGTGAGAATGCTTTCGCGGAGGCCGCCGACTGCCGTGGTTGCAGGTTGGGCAGCCGGCCAAGCGGCCGGAGTCGGGCTTGCAGGGTTTCTGTATCAGACTCACATTGCGAAGCTGAGTACGGTATATCCGGTGGCGCAACCGCTCGAGCGTTTTGGAGATTTTTATCTGGCGGATTGGTACTTCCATGCGGGGCGTGATCGCCTTTTACCTTTTCTCTATCGCGGAACATTTGGAGTGTTTCGATTCATTTTTGGCCAAACGGCGGTCGGGCAAATTGCAGCGCTGTTGTTTGTCGCGGGAGTCGCAATCCTGATCTCGGACCGGCGAATATCGGGCGAGGAGGCAGGGTTTAAGAATCGGGCGTCGGCTCGAGTGATTGCGGTTCTGCTGGGGATTCCGTTTGTGCTGAATTGGGCGGCGGTTGCCGCTGGCCTATATCCCTATGGGCGGACACGGCAATGCGTTTTTCTGGCCGTCTTTGCGCTTGCGGGAGTCAGCGTTGGCTTGTCCCGAATCGTCAGAAATCGGATAGGCCCCGCTGTGTCTTTTGCTCTGGTTATGGTTGCGGCCTGCCAGGCCTTCGGCACCTTGCAGGGGCGCGACCTGCTTCCGCTGGCGGAGCAAAGGCACGAACACATGGAACAAGCACTGGAATTTATCAGGGGCGCGGTGCCGAAGGATGATGTGATCCTTACGGACAGGGCGACCAGTTTCCAACTGCGGCACTACTTGTGCCACCAAAAGCCGGTGGAGATTGAGTATGCGGCGGACGGCCGGGAGACGTTCACCTGCGACGGGCTGCGAGTGGTATCGACCGGCACGAGCGATGGCGCGCTGACTGCTGACGATCTTTTGGACAAGGCGAAGGAGGTGCGGCGCGACTATGGCTTGAATCCGGACGCCGGTTTTTGGGTGGTGCAGGGAGGATGGGCGAGCGGGTTAGGAGAGTCTGTGCGCGGAAAATTCCCGGCCTTCTCCGGAATTGAAACGCATCCCTTCGGCCGCTACCTCGAGGTCTTTAAACTTCCCGGCGCTTGCCGTTAGAGGAATTCAGACTTCAGGCCGCGGCGTGCGAGGTATCGGTCACTTCAAGGACGCCAGGAGATGAGGAAATTTGGGAGATGGGCAGTCGCACTTCGATGACCGTTCCATTCCCGTTTGAACGAATTTCAAGGGTTCCACCAAGCTGTCTGAGCCTTTCTCTCATACCTCGAATGCCAACTCCGGGAGCACCGGAGGAAGCCATTTGCTCCTTCTTCTCGGGCGGGATGCCTTTGCCCCTGTCTGCGATCTCGACCGTCACCTGCTCGTCGCGTTGACGAAGTCGAATCTTCGCGCTCGGACTTCCAGAATGGCGATGAATATTTGTAAGGCATTCTTGAACCACGCGAAAAATGGCGGTCTCCGATTCGCGCGGCAGGCGCCCAAAGTCCTCCGGGAGATCGAGATCCACTTTGATCTTGCTGCGGACAGTAAAGCCTTCGACATACCAACGGAGGGCGGACGACAAGCCGGCTTCATCGAGCAAAGGGGGATGCAGTAAGTGCGAAATCGTACGGACCTCGCTGCTCATTTGGTCGACCAGATTTTCGCTATCCGCTAGGGTATTGGCGGTCTTGGCCAGGCGCTCTAGGTCGCCGCGTACGGTCGCCAGATTCATGTTCAGGGCGGCCAACATCTGCCCAACGCTGTCGTGAAGTTCGCGTGCGATGCGGCGCCGTTCGTCGTCTTGCAAGCGCAGCAGACGGGCCGAGAGTTCACGCAGGTTCTCATTGGTGGTGTCGAGTTCGGTGGTGCGTTCCTGGACGCACAGTTCGAGTTCGCCATGCGCCTGGCGCAATGTCTCGTTCTGACGGCGCCGCGATTCGGCCATGGTCAGAACGACGATCGAGGAAAACAGGAACGCGATGAGAAGTGTGGACTTGGCAAGGGTCGGAACGCGAAGCGTGTGCAAGGCCGTAATGGGTACATACATCGCACCCGCGAGGGACAGCACGATGGCCATGATGGACGGCCAGACGCCGCAGTACCAGGCAGAGAATGCCACCGCCGGCACAAGCAGGACGAAGGCTATGGAGTCGCCGACCAGGGGCTCGAGAGCACTACTCACCAGAAGGGCAACCAGCACGGCGGCAATCGCGAGGGAATAGGGCAAGGAAGAGCTTCCCGCGGTTCGCGCCGATAGCGAAGAATTAGTCCCCATCATCTCACCGTAAAAGTTCACAGCCCTAAGAAGCTAGATGGCGAAAGGGCAGGTTGCCAGAAATAAAATAATCCCAGTAAGACGATGATAACAGGGTTGTTGGGCGAGGTGACGGCCGAAAAGAAAAGAATGGAGGTGTGGAGTATGTCGGGAAACAGGACAAGTGGCGCGCTTGGGGTCCGTTCTTTTTCCGCGAAAAATCAGAACCGCGAACAGCGCAAGGGATTGGCGAAGTTGGCAAAGTGCAGACCTTGCCATCGGATGTTTCAGAGTGCCGGCTTCGGAATTCATCTTTCGAATTCATCTTTCGCAACGCCGGGGACATCTGCTAGTCTGCGCTTTCCGTTCTGGGGGAGGAAAAACGAAAATGTCATCGCACAGGCTGGTGCTGTCGACGTTTGCGATTGTGTTGTGCCTCAGCTTTTCTGTTTCGGCGGCTGAGAAGAAATCGAAAGCCGCGAAAGCTGACGAGGCGCAGCCGCTGTATGAGATGGCTCAACCGACGACTGAAAATCTGGACTATACGATGTATCAACGCATTCGGGACGAGGGGTTGGCCCACTCGCATGTGATGGAGTTTGCTAGCGCGCTCGCCGATGGGATCGGGCCTCGGCTGACGGGATCGCCGAATCTGAAGCGGGCCAATGAGTGGACGCGCGACCAGTTCAGCGCGATGGGATGCAGCAATGCGCATCTCGAGGATTGGGGCGAGTTCGGCATGGGCTGGCGGCAACTCAATACCTGGGTGCGCATGTCGGCGCCCGACACGGCGGTGTTTATTGCACAGGCCTTGCCCTGGTCGCCCTCAAGCCACGGGCCCATCAATGGACGCGCGGTTTGGATGGATGCAAAAGACGAGAAGGATTTGGAGAAGTACAAAGGCAAACTGTCGGGCAAGATTGTTTTGTTCGGCGAAATGCGTGAAGTGAAGGCGGTCGACAAAGCGCTGTTCGAGCGGCGAGATGAAGCCAATCTCAAGCAACTCGCCGAATACCCGGTCCACGTGGGACAGCAGGAAGATTCTTTCCAGACGTTCATCAAGCGGCTGGAGTTCCGCGAAAAGGTGGGGCAGTTCCTGGCGGCGGAGCATGCTGCGGGGATCGTGGTTCCGAGCCGCGATGGCCGAAACAACGGAGGATCGGGGGGAACGATTTTTGACGACGGGGGATCGGGGATGGGTTGGTTCACCTACAAGCGTGAACACGCTGAGGCTCTTCCCATCGTCGTGATGGCGATTGAGAACTACGGCCGCATCTACCGGCTACTCAAGGCCAACGTTCCGGTCACGGTCGAAATGGATGTAGAAACGGAATTCACTGGCGATCATGAGCATGGCTTTGACACGATTGCGGAAATCCCCGGCACCGATCCCAAACTGAAAGATGAAGTGGTGATGGTCGGGGGACATCTGGATTCGTGGGCCTCGGCAACCGGAGCGACGGATAACGGCGCGGGAACCGTGGTGGCGATGGAAGTGATGCGCATTCTGAACGCCTTGAAGGTCGAGCCGCGGCGCACGATCCGGGTGGGATTGTGGACGGGGGAAGAGCAGGGGGAATTCGGTTCGTACGGATACGTGAAGCAGCATTTCGGATTCGTTCCGCTTTCGACCGCTCCGGACCAGTTGAAGTTGCCGGATTTTATGCGCAAGCCTGCTGGTGCCGTGCAGTTGAAGCCGGAACAACAGAAAATTTCCGGCTATTTCAATGTGGACAACGGCAGCGGGAAGATCCGTGGCATTTATCTCCAGGAAAATGCGTCGGTGGGACCAATCTTCGAGCACTGGATGGAGCCGTTGAAGGATCTGGGCGTGAGCACGTTGACGATGAGAAATACGGGCGGGACCGATCACGAGGCATTCGATTCGGTGGGGGTGCCGGGATTCCAGTTCATTCAGGATCCACTCGACTACGGATCGCGAACGCATCATTCGAACATGGATACCTACGAGCGATTGCAGCCGGATGATTTGGCGCAGGCGGCGGTGGTTGAGGCGATCTTCGTCTACAACACTGCGATGCGAGAGCAGATGTTGCCGCGCAAGCCGTTGCCGCGTCCGGAATTGGAGGAGCGGAGGAAGGCAGCGCTGAAGAACGTGATGCCCGGCGCCGAGGCGGCGGCGGAGGAGATGAAGAAGCCGGAGAATTAAAAAGCCGGAGAATCAAAAAGTGGGTGTCGTTTGAGCGCGCCCGAGGGCAAGGTGAACCCCGGAACAGCCGACGGGGCGCCGGCTACCGCTTGGTGGCGTTTCGGTTTCGCCTGCGCTGCTGGTGAGCCACCCATCTGATTTGCCAACGAAACGAGATGGGGCCGGCTTCGCCCGGTCGCTGGAACTGGCGGCCGAGAAGGGCGGGTGGGGCAAGCCGCTGCCGAAAGCCAGGGGACGCGGCATGGCGGCGTACGCGTCGTTCGGAAGCTACTTTGCGGAAGTGGCGGAAGTGACGGTCAAGGGTAGCGAGTTCAAGATCGGTCGCATTGTGGCCGCGGTGGATTGCGGACAGATTGTGAATCCGGAGTCGGTGTGTTCGCAGACGGAGGGCGCCATTATTTTTTGGGTTGAGCGCCGCGCTGAACCATGAAATCACGATCAAGAATGGGGCCGTCGAACAGACAATTTTGACGGGTACGGTCCGGTGCGGATGAACGAGGCTCCGCCGATTGAGGTGTACCTGACCCCGAGCACCGGCGATCCGGGAGGGATGGGGAAGCCGGCGTTGCCGCCGATTGCGCCCGCGGTGGCGAATGCGATCTTTGCGGCCTCAGGCCAGCGGCTGCGGAAGTTGGTGTTCCAATGGAAGGCGTGAACCGCGACTTCACGATCAAAACTCCTTTGACCGCAAAGACCGCGAAGGTCGCAAACCGAACCTCGGTACGGGAATTGCAAACACAAACGCCGCCGATGGTTGGCGGCGCTGGTTTCGCATCCTCGATCCGAATTACCGGGGAGCTTCTTCGAGCAATCCCTGTTCTAACTTTTCCTGGCATTCGATACAGTGCCGCGTCCAGGGAACCGCCTCGAGGCGCTTGGCGTTGATCTCTTTGCCGCAGTGAATACATTCGCCGAAGCTGCCTTCACGGATACGGGCGAGAGCCTTATCCACCATCTGCAGAGTCTGCCGGTCGTTGTTGCTCTGGCTGAAAAGGAATTCTTTGGTGTAGGAACTGGCAGCACGGTCGGCGATGTCCTGAGCCGTGTCTTCGTCGGCGGAACGTCCGTCGGCCTGAGTCCGGTTCACCATGCGGCGCAATTCCTGCTGCCGCCCCTCTAATCGTTTCTTGAATGCTTCCAGCTTCTTCTTGTCCATAATCGCTTCGACTCGATAACCCCTTGAACTAGATTCCCAAAAATCCTCACATCAAACTCGGAGGACGCCTCCGCACCGGAGGCGTCCGTGGTCTTAGGCCAACCAAAGATCATAAGCGCCAAAATTAAGATGCGTCAACCGCTCGAATGGCTGCAGCGGTCTGCGCTCGAATCTCCGCCGCACACGAGGCCAAGCTTTTTTCGCAGGCAACCTTCCAGATCGCGCTCGGTTAGATCTGGGGTAACGGCTGGTCTGGCAAAACTCGCTATCGCGGCAGCGGATCCTTCATACTGGCGAGCGCGTATCCCATAACGGCCATCGCGGCTGCGTTCTCGCGCAACTCCGCGGGAACGATCTTGTCGAGCGTGTCCGCTGCGGTGTGATGGTAATGGAAGTAGGTGCGACCGTCTTGCAAGATTCCGAGGGCGGGCACGCCAGCTTCTGACATCGCTGCGATGTCCGCACCCGGAGGATAGCTGGTGGGCTCGACTGCGTTGGCGCCAAAGCTTTCGAGGACGCCGAGTACAGGGCGCAAAAGTTCTGCCGCATGCGGGTTCATCCTCACGTCGAAGCCAAGCGGGTGCGCTGCGCCAGCATCGCTTTCAATGGCGGCGACGTGGTTCGGGAACTGGGCGGAATGATCCTTCGTGTAGGCTTGGCTGCCGGAGCCTCCGTTTTCTTCGTCCATCCAAGCAATCACACGCAACGTGCGCTTGGGGCGCAGGTGCAGCTTTTGCAGAATCTCAGCCGCTTCCATCGCGACTACGACGCCGGCGCCGTCATCGATGGCGCCGGTGCCGAGATCCCAAGAATCGAGATGGCCGGAGACAACGACGACTTGCTCGGGATGTTCGCTGCCCTTCAGATCGGCGATGACGTTGTAACTGGTCACGTCAGGTAACTTCTGCGGAGTCAGGGTGAGGTGCATGCGAACTTTGCCTTGCAGGGAAAGATCCGCGATCAGGTCGGCATCTTCGGCCGTGACCGCTCCGGCGGGAATTCCTGCCGGGGCGCTGAAGCCGGTATGCGGAAGACGGAAGTCAGCACTGCCGACCGAGCGAACCAGAGCGGCGACCGCGCCGAGATCAGCCGCGGCCTTGGGGCCGGCGCCGCGGTAGCGCACGGCTTCTCCGTAGGCGATGAATGCCATGCCGCCCGCCGCCTTCTGCTTATCGAAGATTTCATTGAAGAGCACGATCTTGCCGGTGATTTTCTCGCGACCGAGAGATTTCAGTTCGCCGAAGTTGTGGACTACGACCACGTCGGCCGTGGTGCCCTCGGCGGGCGTCGAAGTACTGCCTCCGAGCGCTGCCAGGACGATTTTCTGCGCGGTTCCCGCGGCTTGGCCGGCGTACTCCGTCAGTTCTGCGGTTTCGGCGCCGCGGACCCAGTGCGGTACCTTCACTTCCTCGAGTTGGACATCTAGACCGAGCTGGCGCAACTCGGCGGCGACATAGTCTACCGCGGCTTTGGCTTGCGGAGATCCGCTGCAGCGCGGGCCGATGTTTTCTGTCAAATGTGCGACTTGGCGGTAGGCGTAATCGTCTGACAGTGCGGCGGCTTTAATGGAAGAAAGTTCCTCGAGCAGGTGAGCGGGAAAGTTCTCCAGCTGTGCCGGGGACTGGGGCTCGTTTGCGAAGGGCAAGGGCGCCGGCTTGGGCTGCTGGTTTTGGGCGCGGGCCGCAGTCTGCCAAAACGTACCGAACACGATGATGAAGCAAACTTTGGCGGCGATCGTTCTGGAACTAGAATGTGCTCGAGTCATGGTCGTTGGTCAGTGTATCTGACCGACGTGGGAGAACGAAACAGCGAGCCCCTGTCTTTCGTTCCGCGTGGGAAAGGGATCCCCTGGCTACCCCGCGGTGGAAACCAGCATCAAAAGGGCTTCCATGAACTTAACCCGGACGCGGCCGCTCCTCGTTTTCATCCTTTGCACGGGCATGTTTAGCGCGCTCGATCGCGCCTGCGGTCAAGACCGGAAGGGCAGTCTTCCGGAAAGTCCGTCAGAGGTAGCTCGAGCCGCCAAACATGCGAATGACCCGGGAGGGGAACGAACGCTAACTTGGCGGTCTTTGCCCAAAGACTTTCTTCACGATCAGAAAATCATTTGGACATTCCCCGGACAGCTGGCGAAAGGGCGCTACCTGTTTCCCACGATTGCCATTGCTGGCGGGACGGCTGGACTGATCCTGGCCGATCCGCACGCGATGCCCTATTTTCGTTCCCATGCGAGGAACCTGGACGACATCAACGATGTCTTTGATTCGTCGATTACAACCGCGGAAGTGGTCGCTCTGCCGGCTACGCTGCTGGTTGCAGGTTACGCTCGGCACGACTCTTATCAGGTCAGTACGGCTTTGCTTGCCGGGGAGGCTTATGCGGATAGCGCCGTAGTCGACCTGGCGATGAAAGCGATCACTCGCCGGAAACGACCGAACGACGTTGTCGCCTCGGGATCGTTTAACGACACATTCTTTAGTGGCGGCAAGTCGCCGTTTAAAGGCAGTTCCTTCCCATCGGGACACGCGGCTGGTGTTTTCTCGGTCGCCACGGTGGTTGCTAGCCGTTACCACAACCACCGCTGGGTGCCGTGGGTATCGTACGGTTTCGCAGCAGCTATCAGTTGTTCTCGCATCACCACCCTCGCCCATTTTCCCTCAGATGTCTTCCTTGGGGCAGCGCTCGGCTACACGATTACGCGCTACGGAACCCTGGCGCCACGCTGAGCGCTGTCCAGTGTTTCGGCACGATCGATAGATAGAGAACTTCGACCGCCCATTAAAATTAAAAAGGCAAAAAATGGCCCCATTTCTGGGGCCATGTTTCAAGAGGTCACGAATTGGTAGGCAATGTCAGGAAAGGCAATGTCCGTTCCGCCAGCCGGAACGGTTCGGGAAGTGACGCGGAGAATCGAAGAGAGTGAAGGTCATGTTGCTAGAGTTTGCGGCCTCTTTATTACCCAGAGTAGAAGCATTTGCCGCGCCAAAGTTGGAAGTTCCAGTGGTTTGGATCACGGGAAACGATAAATCCATGAACATTAACGACTTAGTTAGAACGGGAAGGTTTGGGCAAGAAGATCCGTGGAAATTCGAGGGCAAAGCAAAGTGCAGAACAATGCATACACGATGCACAAATTCAAAGCCGAAACGAAGGAAACAAGCCCATGGCTGCTGATGGGCAGCCATGGGCCCGGGTTCAGTGCGAACTGATCTACAGCTGTTAGCTGTTGCCGGCGACGGTGCGCAGCTTTCCAGGTAGAAAATGATAGGGAGGCCAGGGACCGCTGATCGCGACTTCGCAGTTCTTCAACTGCTTGGCGGCGGTGGTGTAGCGGTTCTGGTACTTTTCCACACTCTTGGAATCGATCAGGTGGGCGATATCGATCAACATGCCTTCCGGTGCGACTTTTTTGCAGCTCACTTCTTCCTCGAGCGGGTTAAACAGCTTGTGTACCTGTACCGACAGCGCGCGGGCCTTGGTTTGGCGCTCACGTTCCCGAGACGCTTTCACCTTCAGCTTCGACAGATAGTCGCCGCCGACGGTGTCGGGTAGTTCAATGTCGATCATCGCCTCGCGCAGGGAACCGTCCCGGACGACGAGTTTGATGTGCATTTCTGATTTTCCGCGCAGTTTGGCGACGCTCAGGCCAAAAGCCCGCCGGTTGACCCGGACGGCCAGCCGAAGTGCGTCATCGCTGTCGAAAATGGTTCCGAACTTGAAGGGTAGGACTGTGGAATTCCGGAAGCAGTTGCTGACCACGCGAGCGTGTTCAATCGCGGATTTCTGGTCAAGTTCACCTGCCGTGTGGTCGTATTCGCTGACGATGACTGCGAATTCACCACTGGGATAGCTCAAAACCGCAGCGCCGTTCACTCCTTGAACACCCTCAAGCAGGAAAGGGCGGCGAGTGCGGGTTCCATTGGGAAGGGTTTGGTGCTCGGTAAGACAGTACGCGTACCACGCCATAGTGAACTCTCCGAACCGGGATGGAGGCGGACCGGGCCACCTCTCACGTCGAGTTTTTCGCCAAAGCTTTTAATGCGAGTGGTTGGAACGGGCGGTACCAAGGGTCTAACTACTCGGGAATGCTTTAGATCAGCATTCCCTAACTGCATATTACTTTGTGCATAGAGGAAAATGCAACTTTTTCTTAGCGAGCTGCATCGAATTGCGTTATTTTCCCGCAGCGGAGCGGTGGGCACGCTCCTGCAACGCCAAAAGAACGACGCGGAGCATTTCGTCCCAGGGTGCGGGTTTTCCGGTCCAGATTTCGAACTGCCGAGCTGCCTGATGGACGAACATCTCGATGCCGGGGATGACTTGAGCGCCCCGTTCTTTGGCCAGTTTCAGGAAGCGGGTTTCCGGCGGATCATAAATCATGTCAAAGACATAGCGGGCATTGATCTCTTGCTCCTGCAGTGGCGATTCGCGAAGATTGCCCATGCCAACCGGAGTGGCATTGATGATTACATCAAAGGCTAGTTTCTTCAGTTCAGGACGTTTGACAATGCGAGCCCGAGCCTGGTGTGCAAGCTTTTTGGCTGGAGCCGCGCTGCGATTCAGGATGTAGACTTCCGACCCTCTTTCCTTGAGGCCAAACACGGCTGCGCGGGCCGCGCCTCCAGCTCCGATCACTAGGATTCGAGCGCCTTCGAGCGTATTCAGTCGACGTTCCAAAGGGCGCACGATGCCGGCGGCGTCGGTGTTGAAGCCGTAGAGTTTGCCATCCTGGGCGCGGACGACCGTGTTACAAGCGCCGATCTTGGTGGTGTGGGCGTCGGTGTTATCGAGATGGGGAAGGATCGCTTCCTTATACGGCATAGTCACGCTGATGCCGTGGATCGGAATCTCCCGCACGCAGGTGAGCAGATCCTTCAGGGTCTTGGCGTGAAGGCTCAGATAGACGGCGTTTACATTCTCGCGGCGAAAGGCCGCATTCATGATTGCGGGGGACAGGGAATGGGCGATGGGGGCGCCTACGACTCCATAGACCCGCGTCGCTACGTCCACGTTTTCAATGCGATAGACATTGCGCAAGTCCTGGGCGGTGATTTGCCCGGGAGCGGTTTCCTCGCCGGCAACCGCCGAGGCGAAGGTGAACACACTTCCCGCGCGCACACCTAAAACGCGGCTGATAACACCTTGTTCACCCATGCACATGCCGACCAGGGAATGGCGATCGCCCTCCCGCGCCAAAAACTTGATCATGGTGACGTTATCGGAGAGGGTAGTCGCGGTGCTGACGATCTTGTAGAAGTCTGCCGGATACGCCAGCATTTTTTCGAGGGTCTCCTCAAGCTTCTTGGTGGCCCGGAAATCGTGAAACGAAAGGATCAGGGCGGCGCGGGTGCGCAGCTTTTGGAGTTGTTCGGGTTTGCACTTGCTGGCTGTTTCGAGCTCAACATCGATCAGCTGGCATCCAGCGGCAGCTGCTTTGCCAAGGATGTCCAGTTGAGAAACGATCGAGCCGCGGAACTTTCCCCCACTGGCAACCCGACGGCAGGTGGCGATGACGAAGGTTCCGGGGTGCGACTCGAGGAAGCGTTTGATTTTGGGGAGCGCGAGACCCGGCTTAGAAAGGTAGTCTAACCTGAACTCCAGGAATGGGTTATCGCGGACCAAGAGCTCCGCCTTTTCGCCCATTTCGTTGGCGTCAGAGCCGATGACCGCAACGCAGACGCGTGGCAGTCGCAAAGGTAGAAGTCGGGGCGCGTAAGGGGGAGACGAATTCATCGTTCCAAGAACAGAAGCCCGGCTGCGGGCACATACTGAATGACGGCGAATTATTACAGGGCCTTAATTACTTATGCAACAACGGATTAATGGTCTCGGATAAAAAACTGTGCTCCAGGGTGCGCAACACCCTCGTAACCTTGACCCACCCTTACCCGCTTGTTACCTTCCGGCTGAAGCCTTTTCTTTCCCGGCATTTCACTAGGGAGGGGACGCACTGCGCCTTCCCGGAGGTAACATGAAGAAAACAGGACTGTTTGTGTTGTTGCTAACGACGGCGGCTTGGGCGCAAAACGGCTCGGACGCTAATTCTGCCAATGTTCCGCAGGGAACTGCGCCGACCTCGGCGAGCTTTCCCACTTTGCGCGTTCAGACGCCCACCTATTCTGACTTATATTGCGCTGGATTCATCAGCAAGCAGACCCTGCCCGACGCCAATTATGTGGCTGGCGGAGTTCAGACGCCCACCACAACCAAGTTCACCCGTGGCGACATCATATTTCTCCAAGGCACGGGATACAGCACAGGCACCGAGTACGAGATCGTGCGCGCATTACGTGACGTCAACGAGTATGAGACGTTTCCCGGTCAAAAGAAGCTGTTGAAGGAAACCGGGCAGCCTTACCAGGAAGTCGGGCGCGTGAAAATCATCGACACACGCAGCAAGGTTGCGATCGCACAGATCGAGTACGCATGCGACGGCGCCAATCCTGGTGATACGGCGATTCCGTTTGTGGAAAAACAGCTGGTGGCATTTCATGCGCCAGTCCATTTTGACCAGTTCCTTCCACCCGACAACAAGTTGACGGGCCGTATCGTAATGGGGAAAGACTTCGACGCTGAATTGGGAACCGGGCACAAGCTTTACATCAACCTCGGAGCCAACCAGGGAGTGAAGATCGGCGATTACTTCCGCGCGGTTCGCAGGTATGAGACCGACTTGAAAGACCCAGTGGATTCACTGTCGTTCAAGGCTGCGATAGCCGAGGACACACAGAAGAAGACTCCTTCGTTTGATCCGGCCATGTTCACCAAGGGGAACGGTCCTGTGATTCATGTGCGCGATCTGCCGCGTCGAGCGGTAGGCGAGATCGTGATCATCGGCGTGACCAACACTACGGCGACTGGCATGGTGGTTTTCTCGACCGAAGATATGCATGCCGGGGACCACGTGGAATTGGATCCGCTGCAGTAAATTTTCGAGTAGAGTCCGCTCACTCCAGAAGCCGGGGACGGAACCGTCCCCGGTTTTTCATTGGGCGAGTGAAGGGAACCTGCTCCCGACTTCGACATGTCAAAGAAGCCACACACCGCTACCAATTTGGCCCTCGAAGACAAACTCATCGAGGAAGATCGAAAACGCGGCGGTCATCGAAGGAAAAAGAAGCGCGTCAGCACCACATTCGAGGAGTCTATCTCTATCCAACGCCACCAGCCGCCACCAATTTGGGCTGCCTTCGCAACAGTCGACTTTGATTCGAGTTACGACTACAAAGCAGAGAGGCGCAGGAAGCGCCTGTGATGGTTCTGGCGGATACTCCGGTCTGGCCTTTGGCTCCGCGGCGCCGGCATCGGATTTGGCGTCGCAACCGCAACAGTTCGCCCCTGCCCTATACGAAATTATACGAAATGGTGCGCGAAAGACGCGTTCAAAGGTTGGGCGCCACTCGGCAAGAGCTGCTTTCGGGTATCCGCGAAGCATCGCAATTCCGTAGAGTTCGAACCGATTTGCGCCCTTTTGCGGACGTTTTTCTCAGGGTACCTGACGACGAAGAAGCAGCGCAGATGAGTAACAAGGGCCGTAGCGCCGGCGTGGCCAGCACGGCCATGCTGATCTGTGCCGCGCTCTCCTGCAAGGCTGGCCGATATTTACGACAGACCGCGACTTCATTCATTACGCTCGAGGCGATTCCCATCCAACTATTTTCTGCGGCGTAGAGCGAGTGCGTTCAAGCGGTCGCGAGAATTTCTCCGAACACTTCAGCGGTGAAGGCCTCGATGGTCGCGCCATTCTTCCATGCATCCAGTGGCAGGCCGGCTTTTCGGCAGGTTTGTTCGAGGAAAGTCGTGCGGTCCCAGTGGTGTTCGGTCGGTACTTGGGGCAGAAGGAGGCCGCGGTGTCCGGCCATACTGATCAGCAGACCGTGCCGTCCGATCACTATGTCATCACCGGAGATCGGTTGGGGAGGCGATAGGATGCTGAGTTCAATTTCGAGTTGGGGTGTTTCCGAGAGGGTCACGGGATGAAAGCGGGTGTCTTCGAAAGCAGCGGCGCGCGCGGTGTCTGCGACCGCACGGTACACCGGGCTTACGGGCAGGACATAACCGACGCATCCTCGCAACTCCCCGCCCCGGTAAAGAGAGGTGAAAGCGCCGCGCGGTTCGGCGAGATGATCGGTGGGCGGATCGAGTGGGATGTCGCGCCCCTCGAGCGCAGAGAGAATGGCATCGTGGGCCAGACGAAGCAGCAACCTGCGCTCCTCTGGGGAGAATTCAGGGCGGGAGAAATCGCCAGAGACCACGGCAGTCGGACTAAGTCGAGGTAGCGACATCGCGATCCGCTTGCGGCGGTGGGACGGGCTTTCTGCGACGGCTCAGAATGAAAGCGCGGCGGCGGCGCTTGACCCCGCGCCGGTCAATTTTCGACCAGAAGGCGACAAAGTAATCGATGGCCGACACCAGCGAGACACACACCATAAACCAGATGGCAAGATAAGCGATCCAGTGGATGGGGAAAATGTAGTGGCTGTAAATCGGCCATTCCTTCCACCGGTGGTCGAGGATGACCGCAACCACGGATACGATCTGCACCACCATTTTGAACTTGCCGAGCTCACTGGCTTCTATGGTGAAGCCCTCGGAGGCGGCAATCGAACGCAGGCCGCTGACCAAAAATTCCCTCCCGATCACGATCACTGCGATCCACGCCGGCACAAGGCTGGGATTCAACTGTACGAGCGTGATGAATGCCGCCGCGATCAGCAGCTTGTCGGCGAGCGGGTCGAGCAGAATTCCCATGGTGGTAATCTGCCCGCGCTTGCGGGCGAGATAGCCGTCGATGCCGTCGGTCATGGACGCGGCGATGAACAGCGCTGAAGCCAACAATTCCTTCTCGCCGTTCACACTGCTGAAGCGGCCACTGGAAAGAATCCACATCAGTAAAGGGATGCTGAAGATGCGGATGAGCGTGATGGAGTTGGGCAAGTTCACAGGTCGGGGCGGGTCCGCGGACCAGTCGGAATCCTGTTCGATTATCCTCCACGTGGAGGGGGAACGCAATGGAACTAAATTGCTTTGCGGCGCCCATAAGTACGCAGCCTGGTAGGCGTCGGAGGGCTTTTTTGAATCATCCTTGCAAGGACCGATTTTCGGGTAGATGTGCTGGCAGAGACGTTTGAATCAACGTCTCAAGTCCAGCAGCCTGATTTCCGAGAAAGATGATTACTTCGGAGCGGGCGCCATCTGATCGGCTTTCGCCTGCTTAGCGATCACTAGGTCCTTGATCTTGTCATAAGTGGCTTGGGGAATGATCTTCTTGGTCACGAGGTCGGTTTTAACGCGGTACGGACGGCCGTCGATGATTTTCTGCGAGTAGGCGTCGCCGATAGCCGGCAGTTGCTTCAGTTGCTCTTTGGTGGCGCTGTTGAGGTCAAGCTTGGCGGCCGCAGGCTTCGAGGACTGCGCCGCATTCATCTCGGGAACGCTTCCGGTCTCCCTGGTCTGCGCAACTGCGAAACGAGGCTCGCTGATCGCCAGACCAGCTGCAAATGCGATGGTTAGAACCACAATCCCGAGCTTTTTCAAAGTTCCTCCTTACGCGTAAATGCCACGCTGGCGGATAGTGTACGCCACGCGGTCAATCGCCAGCATGTAGGCGGCGATGCGGTTGTTGACGCGATGAGTTTCGGCATAGCGGACGACATCCTCGAAGGAAGACTTCATGATGGCGTCCAATTGCTCGTTCACCACCGACTCTTTCCAGAAGTATCCTTGGCGATCCTGCACCCACTCGAAATACGAAGTGGTCACGCCACCGGCGTTAGCGAGAATGTCGGGGATCACGAATACGCCTTTGTCGGTGAGGATGTCGTCGGCAGCCGACGTCGTGGGACCGTTGGCGCCTTCCGCCAGAATGCGGCACTTCACGCGGTCTGCGTTGCGGCTAGTGATGACATTTTCGGTTGCCGCGGGAATCAGGATTTCACATTCTTCGACCAGCAGATCTGCCGTCTCACGCTTCTCCGCGCCGGGGAATTCGTGGATGGTGCCGTTCTTCTGGCGATATTCGGTCAGCGCCTTCAAGTCGATGCCGTTGCGGTTGTAGAGGCCGCCACCAACTTCGGCTATGCCGACGACTTTATAACCCGCCTGATGCATCAGAATTGCTGCATTCGAGCCAACGTTGCCAAAGCCCTGGACGATGACGCGTGAGCGTTCGCGCTCGAGACCTAGTTTCTGGATCGCTTCATCGCAGACGATCATCACGCCGCGGCCAGTGGCCTCGCGGCGTCCGCGAGAGCCGCCAATATTGATCGGTTTTCCAGTCACGACGGCGGTGACGGTCTGGCGCATGTGCATGGAATAGGTGTCCATCATCCACGCCATGATCTGCTCGTTGGTGTTGACGTCGGGGGCGGGGACATCTTTTTCCGGGCCGATGAATTCGATCAATTCAGAGGTGTAGCGGCGGGTCATACGCTCGACCTCGCCCATGGACATTTTGTGCGGATCGCAGATCACGCCGCCCTTGGCGCCGCCGAAGGGAATGTTAACCACCGCGCACTTCCAAGTCATCCAACTGGCGAGCGCACGTACTTCATCCAGCGTGACGTCGGGAGCGTAACGGATGCCCCCCTTGGCCGGACCCCGCGCGATGGAATGCTGCACCCGGAATCCGGTAAAAACTTCGAGGTGCCCGTCATCCATCTGGACTGGAATGTAGACCGTGAGTTCGCGGTTGGGATAGCGCAAAACGCGCCACAGGCCCTCGTCGAGGTTGAGTTTCTGCGCAGCCAGGTCAAAACGCGCCCGCTGCGATTCCCATGGATTGCTTTCTTTGTCCACGTGCGGGGGCGTCGTAATCGTCGTCATAAGAAGTGCTCTCCGGAATGATGGCAGATCGGTGTTGGCCGGCGCCGGGAGGTTTGAAGTCGGAGGCGGGCAAACCTTCAGAGTATAAGAGGGTGCATGGCTAGGAAGCAAGCTGAGCGCGCTGAGCGCTCCAGGGGTAGTGGGTCCGTTTGATTTCCACAGAGTATGGAAGCAGTGACCATGTTGGTAGCATCGAAGGCCTGCGCGGCTTGTTACCAGAAGCAGCCACCGCCACAAAACGAATTGTTAGTGGGACTTCTCCTGAAGGCGATTCCTAATGGCTGACCCAAGGTGTCAGGCCTGCAAGGGTAGTGCGAGTGTCCGGAGTGCTTCGGCAGCGGCACGAATATACACCTCAATGAAACCGAACCTAAATGCAGACAACGCTCGGGAACGGGAACCTGTCCCGCCTGTAAGGGTACAGGCATAAGTCCGCACCTCTGGGAAACAAACTGGCCCACTATCGCTCCAGGGACTGCAGGGAAGAGAAGACTTCTGATTCAGGCGCGTGCGAAGAGCTTTCGAAAGCGATGGCTACAGCTTGATTTCCATGCCTTCGGACGCGGCGCGCACCTTGGGATAGTAGTTGCGCGCCTGCTGCACGACTTTATCCACGATCGCGTCGGTGTGCTCCGGGTCGTGATGGTACAAGATCAACTCTTTCGCGCCGCTCTCCATAACCACGTTGACGGCCTCGCGCCAGTGGCTGTGTCCCCAACCGCGGCGGCGGGCTTCGTATTCTTCGGGAAGATATTGCGCGTCGTAGATCAGAATGTCGGCGCCTTCGGCGAGCTTGCGCACGGCCTTGTCGAAATGCGGGTCGCCCGGTTCGTTGTCGGTGGCGTAGACCAGCACGCCCTCTTTGGTTTCAACGCGGAATCCCATGCATCCCTGCGGATGGTTGAGCCACGCCGTCTTGACCTGGATGCCTTCGCCCATCGGCAAGCATCCATTTTGGATGTCGTAAAAGTCACGCTTGGCCTTCATCTGATCGAGGTTGACAGGAAAATAAGGGGAAGCCATCTGCTCGGCAAAGACCTGCTCCAGATTGTTGGTGCGGCCCGAAGAGTGAAAGACAAACCGACTGTTGGGATTGTTGTACAACGGTCGGAAAAACGGCATGCCCTGAATGTGATCCCAGTGGAAATGGGAAACGAAGACGTGCGCGGAAAACGGCCGCTCGCCGAACTCGCGCTCCAGTTCCTGCCCCAGCACGCGCAGCCCGGTGCCGCAGTCGAAGATGTAGATTTGGTCTCCAAGCCGCACTTCGACGCAGGAGGTATTGCCTCCATAACGCAGGTTTTCGGCCTGTGGAGTGGGCGTGGAACCGCGTACACCCCAAAACTTTACCCTCATTGCGCTCCGGTACTACCTAATTTCTGATATCCTCGAACCCACAAAAGCCAAGATGTTCATAATACTCGGGATATACAAGATTTTAGTCTCTGCTCGGTAACCAACAAGTGACTAAAGTTTGATTTCTCCCGGCGATTCGGAACGCCAGATCGGTGCCCTCTCTCTCGCGTCGTGAGCGTCCCCTATAATGAAAAACCCGCAGTTCCCCCGCGTTGCCGTTTCGACGCTCGGACAGGGAAGCTGCGATTTGGATCGCAAACCATGCTGCAACCGGATTTCAAACAATTCACCCGGCTGGCCCGCGAGGCCACGCTCGTTCCGGTGGTGAAATCCGTCAGTGCCGATCTGCTCACACCGGTTTCCGCCTTTCTCGCCATAGCCGAAAAAGAGCCCCATGCGTTCCTGCTGGAGTCGATCGAGCGCGGCGAGCAGATCGGGCGCTATACCTTCCTGGGCGCCCGGCCGTATATGCGGGTGAAGGCGCGCCAGGGAACAGTCGAGATTGAGCGCGGACGCCGCCGCGAAGTGGTGCGCGACAGTGTCTTCCAGGTGGTGAAGCGTTTGCTGCGGGAGCACCGTCCTGCCACGGTTCCAGGACTGCCTCCATTCACTGCGGGAGCGGTGGGATATTTCGCTTACGACGTAGTGCGCCAGTTGGAAAGCATTGGCGAGCACGCCAAAGACGACCTGACGCTGCCCGACGCCGAGCTGATGTTCTTTGATCGCCTGCTGGCCTTTGATCACCTGCGTCATCAAATTCACATTGTTGCCGCCGCTGACGTATCGCGGGAAAGCCCGCGAAAAGCCTACGACCGCGCTCTTCGTGATATTGCCAGCCTGGAGAGAAAGTTGGCAGCCGGATTGAGTCCAGCCCTCTGGCGCAAGTCAACAAAGTCCAAGGGCAAGCTCCAAGTTCATGCTGGAACTCGGCGGGAAAATTTCCTGCGCGGTGTGGAACGCTGCAAGCAGTACATTGCCGCAGGAGATATCTTCCAGGTCGTGCTCTCGCAAAGGCTCGACTTTATTCCGGAAGTTGCGCCCTTCGATTTGTATCGCTCCTTGCGGCAGGTGAATCCGTCGCCCTATCTTTATTTCCTGCGCATGGCCGACACCCACATTCTCGGCTCTTCTCCCGAAATGCTGGTGCGGGTGAGGGGGGGCAAATTGGAGTACCGGCCGATCGCGGGAACACATCCGCGCGGCCGCGATGAAGCCGAAGACTTGCGGCTGGAACAGCAGATGCGCACCGACGAAAAAGAGCGCGCCGAACACGTCATGCTAGTTGACCTGGGCCGCAACGATCTTGGACGGGTGAGCGATTACGGCTCTGTGAAGGTGAAAGACCTGATGTACGTGGAGCGGTATTCACACGTCATGCATCTGGTATCGGCGCTTGAAGGCACGCTGCGTAAGGATCTGGATGCGCTCGATGCCTTTGCCGCGTGTTTCCCCGCAGGCACTCTCAGCGGAGCGCCGAAAGTGCGGGCCATGCAGATCATCGAAGAACTCGAGCCCACGCGACGCGGCGTGTATGGCGGATCGGTGCTGTACGCCGATTTTGCGGGAAACCTGGATTCCTGCATCGGAATTCGCACCTTGTTGATGCAGGGCAAGAAGGCATATCTGCAGGCCGGAGCGGGCATTGTTGCCGACTCGGATCCGGTGCGTGAGTTTCAGGAATCGATGAATAAGGCGCAGGCGGTGCTGCGGGCGGTGGAGCAGGCGCGAGGAGAATAGTGCCGGGCGCCCCTTCGACTGCTAGCTCTGTGCTCGGTATGCCCTCTCGGGATCGTTTCTAAAAACTTTGAACCACGGTCGAGGAGCGGTTGCGGTCCCCGGTCAAGGGCATCGCGGCGTGATGTCCTTGGCTTTCGGCTCCTTGTTCAGCGAGTTGTGGTCAAAGCACCAGGGGATCAGCATAGCCGGATAGCGTTGCCGGACGTACTGCGGTATATCGGAGTCATGCACTCGCTGAAAAGAGAATCGAATCGTCCCGTTGGCGGCGACCGTGCCTACTAGATATCCATAGACGTCAGTGAGTGCACTCGGCGGAGCACTTTTCGGAAGTTCATAACGCACGGCTCCTGCTGTGCCTATAACCCATCCCGGTAGGGGGATCGTTTCATTCGGCGTCAGCGCCGGCGTGTCGAAAATGTTCTCCATAAAAAAGTGCGAGTGGCTGGAGAGGACATACACGGGCTTCTGGGTTTTGTCGTGGAACGCCCAAAGAATCCGATAGAACGTTTCGCCGCTGGAGCGGGCCCGGGGCTCGTCGGGGTTGTCGCCCATGCTGTGATCGTTGGCGATGCTGTCAGGCAGCGCTTCATGCATGCCTACGACGACGCTCTTTACTTGCGAATTGTACTTAGCGCTCTGTAAGCGGCGGACCAGCCAGGTGAGTTCGTCCTCCGGGAAAAAATTCATGGCGTTGTCGAGATAGATGAAGTCGACGCCGCCTTGAATCCAATGGAAGTAGGATGCGGGCAGGGGCGCATCGTGATCGAGCTGACGCTGGCGCTGCAAGGCCGGGGCGTCGAGCCAATCGAAGAATTGGCGCTTGAATGCCGCCTCATTTTTTGGCGGGATCACCTCGTGATTGCCGATGCCTACATAAAATGGCAAATCGCCGAAGGGAGCGATCTGGTTCTCGACGAAATCGTCCCAGGCGTGCCGCTGGTAGTTATCGCAGCTCAGAGTTTCGCCTTTGTTCTGCGCTTCGTAAAACATGTCCTCGTCAATCTTGTAGATCGCACGCAGGTCACCCAGATGCCAGTAGAACGCGGGCGCCAGCTTTGCGCTGTGGGCGGCAATGGCAGGCATCACAACGTCTCCGCAGTTGCGCGAGTCGCCGGAGACAATGAAGCGCCATGAGCCTTCCTGCAATGGCGAGACGGCGGGCTCGTCACTGGCGAAGCCAGCAGCTCGGGCCAAGCTCGGGCCCAGGAATAGAAGAACGAAGAAGAGCAGACTCAATATTCCTGCGTCGCGGTTTCGCCCGCAGTGTTCACTGCGGTTGAAATGTGGTGACATGGAAAGCGTTCCTAGCGCTGGCCCGCAAAGCTTGCAGGGCAAGCGCTAGAAGTATAGATGAGGGTGGACGCGTTCGCTTCGGCCGGGCGAGAGGGACGGTCAAGCTGCGCTCGACCGGGCCGCCGAGGCGGCTGTCCCGCACATCATCCTGATCCTGCCTCAATTCTCACAACGCGAGAAAGTTTGCCACGAGCTTTTTGCCCGCATCGGTCAAGACGCTTTCCGGATGAAACTGCACTCCTTCAACCGGATGCCGGCGATGGCGCATGCCCATGATGGTGCGGGTGCCGTCTTTTTCGGTGGTCCAGGCACTGATCTCCAATTCGGCCGGAAGGTTATCTTCCTCGACGATTAGCGAGTGATAGCGCGTGGCCGTCATGGGCAGGGGAAGACCTTGAAAGACAGTTTTGTTGTCATGCATCACGGCGCTGGTTTTGCCGTGCATGAGATGAGCCGCGCGAATGATGTGCCCACCGAAGGCTTCGCCGATCGCCTGGTGTCCAAGACAGACCCCGAGGACCGGAACCTTCCCCGCAAAGCGCCGGATCAGTTCGACGCTGATGCCTGCCTCCTGCGGCGTGCAAGGACCGGGAGAGATGACGATGCGCTCTGGTCGCAGGTTCTCGACCTGGCTCACCGTGACCTGATCGTTGCGCCGAACCTCCACCTTGGCGCCCAATTCGCCGAGGTACTGGACCAGGTTGTAAGTGAACGAATCGTAGTTGTCGAGTACGAAAATCAAGACAGCCAACCTCGGGCTCAGAAATCTCAGATCACTGATATCAGCTTACACCGGCTTTCCGGGAAGGATCGAAGAATGAAGATCTCAGAGCTAGCTTCAAATCTGCAATCTAAAATCGGCCATCCTCGCCTGAAAGAGCCACTTGCGTACACAAGGGTGGTATTGACGAACAGACCGGAGGGCCGCATCCTTCAGGTATGTCGCACATCCTACGTAGAGCCAACTGGAGGATCGATGGCTGAGTCTCAGCAGGAGAAACGGGGGGCGCGACGCTTTCCACTCCGTGTACCAGTCACGGTTGATCACGAGAACGCCACCCATCCTGCCCAGATTCGGGACGTGAGCGCACGGGGCATCTGTTTTTACCTGGATTCCGCCGTCGGGCAGGGGTCCCCCATTGGATTCACGCTGACCCTTCCGCCCGAGATCACGCTCACCGAGAGCATACGAGTGCAGTGCAAAGGCCGCGTGGTGCGGGTAGAAAACGGAAGACCCGACGGCAAAAGGGCGGTCGCTGCGGTGATTGAGGAATACGAGTTTCTGCCGGAAGCGTAAGCGGGCGACAGGCGTCAAAGCTCAGACTCAGACCAAATCTGCTTGAAATAGGGCCGAAGTCTGACCCCTGAGGTTTGGTGCCCGAGGCCCTGTCGGTCACTTCTCTCGCATCCTCGCAAGTGATATGTTTCCTTCACGCCTCCAGTGAAGGATACTTTGCCGCGATCTGCGTTCAAATCGGTGCGCCTCAGGATCGTGATGGCGCTCGTCGCCACGCTCATGCAAGGCCAAACGTTTGGGCCGCCGGCGCTCGTGAAAGGCGTTCGCATCATTCGCGAACGCGGCGTACCGGCAGTCGAAATTCTGTCCAGCGGCCCCGTAATCCCTCACATACAGACGCTCGATTCGCCAGCGCGACTGGTCATTGATCTTCCCAACTCGCGCCTGGGAGTAATACCCAAACGGATCGCGATACAAACGGAAAACATCCGCGGAATCCGCGTCGATCAGTTTCAAGAGAAGCCTCCAGTGGCGCGCATCGTTCTGGACTTGCTCGCGCCCTATGGTTACTCATGGGAGGGCGCCAACACTCGCCTGCTGGTTCGGCTTAAGGCGCCGGAAGACGCGAACGCGGGAAATAAGTCGTTGGCGAACCAGCCGCCTGCGGCGCCAGGCATGTCGCTCAGTTCCGGTCCGCGGATTGTGCCGGTGACCGGCGGGTCGGGCGCACTCGTACTGGCAGGAAGCCGGATCGGCAACGGGTCTGCCATCACCGCCGGAACCGACACCGCGATTCTGCGTGTGGCTGGCGGCGGCGAAATTCGCGTATGCCCGGGAACGACGGTTTCGGTAACGCCCTCAGAGACCAAGCGCGACCTGATGGTCGGACTGAGTACCGGCGCAATGGAGGCTCACTATACGCTGCGCGCGTCGGCCGACACGGTGCTCACTCCCGACTTCCGCATTCTGTTTGCGGGGCCCGGAGAATTTCACTTTGCCGTCAGCGCTGACCCGCACGGCAATACCTGCGTCCGGTCGCTAAAAGGAAACACTTCGTCGGCGATTGTTTCCGAGTTGATGGGAGACCGAATTTACCAGGTCAAGCCGACCGAGCAGGCTGTGTTTCACTCCGGACAGATCGACAAGGTCGATACCGACGTGCCGCTGGAGTGCGGATGTCCTCCACCTTCGAAGCTTATGCGGGCTGCGGCTCCTTACGCGCCCAACGTGCCGGACTCGGAATTGCCGGCCAGGGCGCGCATCGGCGGCAGTGAATCGCCGCCGCCTGCATCTAGCGACCATGGATCTTTAGCCGCGGCGTCGTCGAATACGACCCTGTCGAACGGTCCTGAGACGGCGCCTCTGCCACCCTCTCAGGCGAATGAAGTGCACGTACAGGTCGATGCTCCGCTGGTCTTCACTCCGAAAAACCGTGCCGCCTTACCGCCGCCAGCAGAGGCCGCCAAAGATTTGCCGGTCGAAGATTCGCCGGCTCGGCAGATTCATCTCGATACCGTGCTTGCATCTCCGCCGCCGGAGAAGGCGAATAAGCCGGAGCATCGCGGTTTCTTCCACCGCGTCAAAGGAGCATTGTCTTCCATCTTTGGGTGAAAGTTCCTCCTGAAATTCTGTTCACCGGGAATCCTTTTGGTGAGGTCGCGCGTCTTACGGCAAGTTGAGCTGAGATTTGCGATAACTCGTCGGCAGGAGCGCGCCATGACCGCAGCCTCTCTCGGACCCGGTCCGAATCTGTTTTCGATATTGTCAGCCGAACATGATGGCACGTATCGCAGGAGGCGCGAGAGTTTCGTTCTTTCGCTCCTCGGGCAGGCCGCAATCCTGGGGCTGCTGATTTACTTCACCAGCTGCGTAATTCGCGGCACGCCTAAGCTCGCCGACCACTTGCTCAAGTTGAACGAGTTTACTCTGGTGTTCTCGGGTCACAACGGTGGCGGAGGCGGCAACCACGACCCGCTTCCAGCCTCGCGCGGCAATCCGCCCAGGGCTTCGCTCGATCCTCAACTCGCGCCGCCGACCGTGATTCTGCCGAAGGAAATGCCGCGGCTTCCGGTGGCGGAGACAGTACAAGTGGCTCCGGACATTCGACTGCCGCAGGGCGGCCAAATCGGCGATCCTACTTCGGAATTTTCCCGAGTGCTGTCGAACGGACCGGGTGGTCCCGGAGGAATCGGGTCCGGATGTTGCGACGGCATCGGTCCTTCCACCGGGCCGGGAGCTGGCCCGGGTCCTGCCGGAATCTATCCCGCGGGCAAGATGGGAGTGACCGTGCCACAGGTGATCTTCAGCCCGGAGCCAAGTTTTTCGGATGAAGCTCGCAAAGCCAAGGCACAAGGAGTCGTGATGCTGTGGCTGGTGGTCGGTAAGGACGGACACCCGTATAACGTTCGGGTTGGGCAGAGTCTGGGTATGGGCTTAGACGAAAAGGCAATGGAAGCGGTCAACCGGTGGCGCTTTCGGCCGGCTACATTGAATGGCCAGCCAGTCGCGACGCAAATTGCCGTTCAAGTAGATTTTCATCTGTACTAGAACTGGACCGAATCAAAAAGGCGTCGGACCTCAGACGTCCGCCACGAGGGCGGACCTTTGACATCCGACGCCCTAAGTTCCTAGCCGCGGTTGATGGCGCGCCGCAGTGGCTCGACTCTCTCTCTGAGATCGTCGGCAATATCGGCACCCCGGGCCGCTACATCTCGAACGCGGTCGCTGGCCACCTTCACGCGGTCCTTGGCTTCGTCGGCCCAATCCTCAAGAGTACCTCTGGCGTCTTTATATCCACGCTGCAGATCGCGGCGCATCTGTTTGCCGGTCTTCGGAGCAAGCAGCAGAGCGGTCAAAGCTCCCGCGCCCAAGCCGATCAAGAGAAACGTTATGGCGATATTGACGCTACCGCCTTCAGAAGTTTCGTATTTTCCAGTGGTCATGATGAGTCCTCAATTTTCCGCCCGGGAAACGCTCGGGCATGTTGGCGAAAAGGTGCCATCGAGATCCGGCAATGACTAATTCTAGTCCTAAACTGCCTGGGCCCGACGAATGCTATCCGGCAGAGCTGAATTGGGCTCATCTTCGATGAGATCGGCCGGGAGAAGGTTTCTTTTCCGGTGCACCTGAGTGTAAAATAACGCTTTAGCCCTCGTGGCGGCGGAACTTGTGGCCTGCCCCGCCTTCCGCCGGCTTCACAACCGCAAGCGTACGAAGGAGAGCTTTCCAAGCGATGTCGATCCCTGCCACCCAGCTTCGTCCCGGCATGATCATCAAGCACAACAATGATCTGCACTCCGTTTTCAGCGTCGAACACCGCACGCCGGGCAACCTGCGCGCCTTCATCCAGGCCAAATTGCGCAACCTGCGTACCGGTGCCATGTTCGAACACCGCTTTCGCTCGCCCGACCCGATCGAAAAGGTCAATGTGGATGAAGTCGAGATGCAATTCCTCTACGCTGACGGGGATAGCTACTACTTCATGGACACGCAGAACTACGAGCAGACCCACTTGAGTAAGGAAGTCTTGGGCGATGCCGTCGATTACCTGATCGCCAACCTCGAAATCAAAGTGGAGTTTTTCGACGGCAAGGCGGTTGGCATCGAGTTGCCCCAGACCGTGATCCTGACCGTGGTTGAGACCGAGCCGGGACTGAAGAGCGCCACCGCTTCCAGCGTGACTAAGGCAGCAAGGACCGAAACCGGCCTGGTGGTGCAGGTTCCGCCGTTCATCAACGAAGGGGAGAAGATCAAAGTCGATACCTCGGAAGGCGCGTACCTGTCTAGAGCTTAAATTTCAAAAGTTTCAAGGTTTCAAACTGGCAAGGGATCAAGGCAGCAATTCAATCGATGAGACTCTGAAACCTTGAAACTTTGAAACCTGAGCCATGATTCCCTCTGAAAAGCCCATCATCGCCCGCCGTTTTTTGGTTCGCGGACGCGTCCAAGGCGTAGGCTTCCGCTGGTTCGTCGAGCGGGAGGCGCACGTTCTCGCGGTTGCTGGGTGGGTGCGAAACAATCATGATGGGAGCGTGGAAATTCTTGCACAGGGGACCCGCGACCAGCTCTCTGGACTGCATTCCCGCCTGCGTGAAGGGCCGCGCGCGGCCCGTGTGGATGCTGTGGAAGTGTCGGAGGCCAGTCCGGTGGCCGGACTGAGTTCATTTCGCATTGAAGGAGCGTGGTAAATGCCCTCGCAGTCTGTTTCCGTCATGAATGCCGATCAACTGAAACATCTCATTCGCGAGGTTCCCGACTTTCCCAAGAAGGGGATCCTGTTCTACGACATCACGACCCTGCTCAAGGACAAGACCGGCTTTGCCACGCTCATCGACAAGTTCTCCGAGCACTACATCGCGCAGGATGTCGACCTGGTTCTCGGGATGGAAGCTCGCGGCTTCATCTTCGCGCCGGCGCTGGCCTATCGCCTGAATGCCGGATTTGTACCGGTGCGCAAGCCCGGCAAGCTCCCGGCAGAAACGGTGAAGTACGATTACGCGCTGGAGTACGGCACCAACTCGCTGGAGATTCACAAGGACGCTATCCAGAAGGGCCAGCGCGTCCTGATCGTTGACGACCTGCTCGCCACCGGGGGCACCGCTGAGGCTACTGCCAATCTTGCGGCCTCGTTGGGCGCCGAGATCGTCGGCTTGGGATTTGTGGTGGAACTGGAATTCCTGAAGGGCCGCGAAAAGCTGAGAGGGTATGAAGTGATGTCGTTGTTGCGATATGACAAGTAGGGCGCATGCCAAAGCGAGGCGGACGCTGATGCCCCGCAGCCGCGCTGGTTGGCCATCGAATGAAAAAGCGTCTATCGCAAGACGCGGGTGAGGATCAAAGCCACGCCTGCCCAGAACATCGTGCTAAAAGCTATCGAGAGCGCCAGCCCGGAAATCGCGGCGCGTTGGCTGTCTTCGATGAGGTCGTATTCATCGTCAAACCAGGTCTGTCGAGGCCCGCTGTCTCCCGAACCTGGATTTAGCAAACCTGGATTTAGCAAACGTGAAACGGGTGCGTTCCAGGAATCTTGAGTCGCGGTTCTCATCCGTATCACGCGTATCACGTCGGTGCTTGCCTGGGGGGAAAGCTGCAAGTCTTTGTAGCTCATGAAGCACCACCTCGGTATTTAATTTTGGCAACTCGATTACCATCTTGAATCTCGGTCCTGGTCGTCGGAGATAAGAGAATTAATCCAGCCGCCAGGTTGCCGATGTTTCAAATAGCGTCAAAGTCCTAGTCCTACCTTTCTGTGCTGCGAGATTTGGCACACCAGTCAAATTGAACACGAATTCTTGCTCCACTGTCAAAATTCTTAAATACAGGAAAACGCTGAAGCAGGCAAGTTTGTTCCGATGTTCAGTTCTCCACCACTGACAAATGCGAATCCTTGGGCAAATAGCCCTTCCGGAGAAACCAGTCCTCCATGGCGTCCTTGAGTTGATCCAAGGGTACGTTCGAACCGATCTCCATCTGACCGTCTGCGAGCGGAAGTGTGTCGTCGAAAACCGTGGCGTTCGTGAAGTTCCGCATGGCAAAACTATCGAGCCACTTGAGAGGGCAGGGAAGTTTCCGGTCGTTGACTTCGTATTCCACGCGGATCTTGCGGGCGAACATAGGTTTGATTTAATCACACGGAATCGAGGCGTCGCGACCCGGCACGTCGCGAACCCGCTTTGTCCGCGAACCCGCTTTTGACACAACGTGTGATTCGTCTTACGCTGCTTAGCTGCACCTCACCCTTTGGGCACGCAGCGCGGAGTCGACGGCGGACAATCGGTCGCCGCCCTTTGCTGAACCTGAAGCGCAGGAGGATCCTCGGGATTTTATGATTTTGGCGCCGATTATTTGGGTGTTGAGTGGCCTCATCGCTGGGTGGGCGGCCGGCAAGATCATGCGGGGCCGCGGTTACGGCCCGGTTATGGATATTGTTCTCGGCATCGTGGGTGCCGTGGTTGGCGGATGGCTCATGGGCTTGCTTGGCATTTATGCCGGAAGCTTGATTGGTTCGATTGTGATCGCAGTCATCGGTGCGATCTTCCTCATCTGGCTCAGCCGCCTGGTTAAGAAATCGTAATCAGCGTTATGCCCGGCCAAACCATCTGAAGAAGCACTGGTTGCGTCCAGGGCTTCAGATACCTCTGACGAGCTGTCTAAACCCCTTTAGGATCAGCACAGACGCACTGCTTCGTTCTGCGTCTTACGCTCTTCGATTCCGCGGTTCCTACTTGACGGAGGAGCCCTGCGTTTCGTGAAAACCGCCGTGTTGAGGTGACGCTGGAACAAGCGGCGGTGCGTTCGACAGCAGACAGCCGAGGCAGAACAAAATGCTCCCGTAGGGACAACCGCCGCGGCTGTCCTACCTGGAAGGCCCGACTCCCACACGATTCCTTCGCCTACCGCTGCGCCTTTGGTCCCGCGGCCTTCACTTCCGGCGGTGCGTCGAAGCGCTCGAAGTTTTTCTCGAAGCGGCGACGCAGATCGTCAGCCGCTTTGTCGTAGGCAGCTTTATCCGGCCAGGCATTCCGCGGATTCAGTACATTGGGCGGCACCCCGTGGCATGCTTTGGGAATGCTGAAACCAAAAGTCGGCTCAGTCTCAAATTCTTCACGAATCAGCTGTCCTTCGACGGCCGCGTCGACCATGGCGCGCGTGTGAGGAATGCTCATGCGCTGGCCGACGCCGTACGGACCGCCCTGCCAACCGGTATTCACCAGCCAGCATTGCGCGTGATGCTCTCGCAAGCGACGGCCCAGCATCTCAGCATAGGTTTTGGGTGGCAGCGGAAGAAACGGCGACCCAAAACAGGTTGAGAATGTTGCCGAGGGTTCCTTCACCCCGGCTTCGGTTCCGGCAACCTTCGCCGTGTACCCCGACAGAAAGTGATACATCGCCTGCTCCGGCGTCAGTTTTGAAATCGGCGGCAGGACGCCGAAGGCATCTGCGGTGAGAAACACGACGTTTTTGGGGTGCCCGCCAACGCCCGGGATCACGGCATTCTCGATGAAATCGACCGGATAAGCGGCGCGGGTATTCTCCGTCTTGCTGTCATCGTTGTAGTCAGGAACGCGGCTGCGCGCATCCAGGGTCACGTTCTCAAGGACGCAGCCGAAGCGGAGTGCGTTCCAGATCTGCGGCTCGTTTCTCTGGGAGAGCTTGATGCACTTGGCGTAGCATCCGCCTTCGAAGTTGAATACGCCGTCGGCGCTCCATCCGTGCTCGTCGTCCCCGATCAAATCCCGTGAAGGGTCGGCCGACAGCGTGGTCTTGCCAGTACCCGAAAGGCCGAAAAAGAGAGCGCTGACCCCGTCGTGGCCGACATTGGCCGAGCAGTGCATGGGGAAGACGTTGCGCGGCGGCAGCAGGAAATTCATCACGCTGAAGATGCACTTTTTCATCTCGCCGGCGTAGGAGGTTCCGCCGATCAGCACGGTGCGGCGAGTAAAGTTCAGCAGGATGAAGACTTCCGACGCGACGCCGTCCCGCTGGGGATCGGCTTTGAACTCAGGAGCCGCGATGACTGTGAATTCGGGTTGATGATGCTTGAGTTCCTCAGAAGCGGGACGCAAGAACAACTGCCGGACAAAAAGGTTGTGCCAGGCATATTCGTTCACGATGCGAACCGGGAGGCGGTATGCCGGATCGGCGCCACAAAAAAGATCCTGGACAAAAAGCTCGCGTCCGCGTAGATGCTCCATGACCCTGGCGTACAGCGCATCAAACTTCTCGGGCTCGAACGGCATGTTTACCGCGCCCCACGCTACGCTGTGCGAGGTGCTCTCGTCTTTCACGATGAACTTGTCCTTGGGGGATCTCCCGGTGCGATTCGTGTAACCCACCAGGGCCCCGTTTGCCGCCAACTTCGCTTCATTGCGCCGGATGGAGTGTTCGACCAGGACAGCCGGTGAGAGATTGAAATGAGTCCGGCCTTCACTCAGCAACTCGGCTACGTCGCTGACGTGCAAAGTGGTAGCCATTGAATATCTCCTCAAATAGGGCAAAAACGACTAAAAGGACACAAACATACTATTCTCCCCCAAAAGTCCCCGGGCTGCCAAATTAGGAAGGGTTTGTTTGGGATGTGCAGGACACCACGGTTGCTCACTTTGCGAATCCCTTGCGCAAAATTCTCACCAGGTGAGGCCGTCAACTTCTCTTAAAAATCGATTCGGCAGGTTTCATTCAGGGGTTCAAACGGAATCTGCACCAGATTTAATCCGACGAAGTCTTATAGCCGCAGGCCTTACGGCAAGCATCGCAGTACATCAGGCCATCCTCGCACATGCGAATGTCCATCACGGCCTGGCAGAGACAGCAGAATTTCTCGCAATCGCACGAAGTTTCGGATTGATCGCACTGCGCACAGCGATATCTGGCGGGGCCGGTTCCGGTGCTCATATGAGTAATGTAGCCTGCATCGGCTGCCCTTCGAAAATGACCTTGGTAATCCCGCCTGTCACTTTCTTCCGCATCGCGCGATTTCTTCCAGGGCCTATAATTCCCAGCAATGACCTTCCAAAATCTGCTGGACGGCGCAGAGGTTCTCGCCCAGACCGGGGATGCGAGCGTCAGTGGTGTGGAATTTGACTCGCGACGGGTCAAGCCCGGATGCGTGTTCGTGGCCATGCGGGGGGAGACATCTGACGGCAACCGCTTCATTGATCAGGCGATTCAGTCCGGGGCGGTCGCGGTCGTAACCGACTCGCCAACCGAGAAGGCTCGAGCAGGTGTGGCTTGGGCGCTTGTGCCGCACGGGCGGCGAGCGTTGGCTCGCCTGAGTGCAAATTTCTACAAGCGTCCCGCGGAGCGGATTGCGGTCACCGGAATTACCGGGACCAACGGGAAGAGTACGACGGCGTTTCTGATCGAGTCGATCCTTACGGCCGCAGGGCGCAAGAGTGCTCTCCTCGGGACGATCGAATATCACGTCGTCGGCCACGTGTATCCCGCGCCCCACACCACGCCGGAGGGGCTCGAACTGGCTCGCCTGTTCAACCAGGCGCTAGCCCTGGGCGCGACGGATGCGGTCATGGAAGTCTCGTCGCATGCACTGGCGCAGGAACGGGTGTTCGGGGTGCCCTTTGATGTTGCCGTGTTCACCAACCTGACGCGCGACCACCTCGATTATCACAAGACCATGGACGAGTATTTCGCGGCCAAGCGAGTACTGTTCGAGGGCTGTGGTACCGATGCGCCTCGCACAGCTGTTACCAACCTTGACGACGAGTATGGAGCGAAGCTGGCAGGCTTCAGCCGCAAGCGCAGCGCCCTGGTGCTGACCTATGGTTGGGATCGCGGCGACTTCCATGCAGAGAACGTAGACATCACCCCACGCGGCACGCGTTTCAATCTCACCACCCCGCAGGAGAAGATGCGAATCTTCTCTCCGCTCATTGGCCGCGTGAATGTCGATAACATCCTGGCCGCGGCGGCCGCATGCTACGCCCGCGGTTGCGGATCGCAGGCGATTACCCGCGGCATTGAGGCCCTCACTCATGTGCCCGGACGATTTGAGCGCGTCGATTGCGGGCAGCCCTTCACCGTGGTGGTCGACTATGCCCACACCGACGACGCCTTGCGCAACCTGACGGCGCTGGCGCGCGAGTTCGTCACGCGCGGCGGAGGAACCGCCAGAGTGATCACCGTGTTCGGTTGTGGAGGCGATCGCGATCGCGCCAAGCGTCCGCTGATGGGCGAGGCCGCGGGACGAGGCAGTGATTTTGTGGTGCTCACCTCCGACAATCCGCGCAGCGAAGATCCGCGGGCGATCATTAACGACGCGCTCGTCGGTCTGCAGAAAACCGGCGTCAAATACAGCGTCGAAGTCGACCGCCGTAAAGCGATCGTTCTGGCCATCGCAGAAGCTCGTCCGGGCGCTATTGTTCTACTGGCGGGGAAAGGGCACGAGAAGGTGCAGGTCACTCGCGACGGGTCGCATCCTTTTGACGATGTCGAAGTGGCGCGTGAGGCGTTGCGTGCGTCAGGCTTCGAGTGCGAAGCCGCTCGCACTGCCGGAAATCATGCATGAAGTTGACCCTCTCGAAAATCGCGGATTTTCTCTTGGCTGTAGGAGATTTTCCCTCCGACGAGGTTGCGCAGGCTTATTCCATCGACTCGCGCACGATAGGAACAGGCGCCCTTTTCTTCGCGGTCAGGGGTGAACGGCTCGACGGCCACGACTATGTCGAAGCCGCTCGTCAGAAGGGTGCGGTCGGAGCTGTGGTCGAGAAAGCCGAACTGCATCGCTATCTCGATAAGGATCGCTTGCTGGCGGTCGACGACACGCTGGCAGCGCTGCAGACGTTGGCCACCTCCGTTCGCAAGATGTGGGGCAAGCCTCTGGTGGGGGTTACCGGTTCAGCAGGGAAGACGACGACCAAAGAGGCAATCGCACATGTTCTCTCCGCACATTTCCGCGTGCTCAAGTCGGAGGGCAATTTCAATAATCATTTCGGACTGCCTCTCATGCTCTTGAAACTGGAACCCGGGCACGACGTAGCCGTCATCGAAATGGGCATGTCGCACGCGGGCGAAATTCGCGCTCTGGCGAAGATTGCTCGGCCCGGAATTGGCGTGGTCACAAACGTGGCTCCCGTACACCTGGAGTTCTTTGATTCCATCAGCGGCATCGCCCGCGCGAAGTACGAATTGGTCGAGTCGCTCCCAGCCAGCGGAACCGCCGTCCTGAACGCCGACGACGAATACGTTTCACAATTCGGACGCGACTTCAAAGGCAAGGTCATTACCTACGGGACGCGCCCGACTGCCGATGTGCGGGCCGAGAACGCCGAAACTCGCGGCGCGGAAGGCTCCGAATTCGACATTGTGCTGGCCGGCCGTCGGCATCATGCTCGCCTTCCGCTGGTCGGCGAACACAACATTCTGAATGCCTTGGCGGCCGTTGCCGTAGGGGTGGCTCGCGGGATCGAACCTTCGGAAGCGGTCGCAGCCCTGGCGACTCTGGCAGCGCCCGACAAACGTGGGCAGGTTCTCCAACTGGGTAACATCACGGTCATCAACGATTGCTACAATTCCAATCCGAAGGCGCTGAACGCCATGGTCGATGCCCTGGCTGCGATGACGGCAGGACGCCGAATTGTGGTCGCAGGAGAGATGCTCGAACTGGGGCCAGCCGGGGAACAGATGCACCGCGCTGCCGGACAACATATGGCCGGCAGGAAGATCGATGTTCTGGTTGGCGTTCGCGGACTGGCGCAGGCGATGGTCGAAGGCGCCAGGCTCGCCGGAACCCGAGCCGAGTTCGTCGCCACACCCGAGGAAGCGGGCCAGTGGCTGGCCCGCGAAACCCGAGACCAAGACGTGGTTCTGCTCAAAGCATCGCGCGGCGTGAAGCTGGAGAAGGCGCTCGATGCCTGGAAGGCACAGCGCAATGGCTCACCCGGTTGAGGTCATCGTGGAAATTCTTCACCCCGGAGGCCCGGAGGCAGGGAAAAGGATCAATGTTGTTTCATGTTTTCTCCGTGACTCTGTGTTTCCGTGGTGAAATCTGAGTTCAGACTGGAAAGATATTTGTACGCGGGATGGAGGCTGATTGCTCTACTGGCTGTTGTTCGTCAAGCTGCAACACTATGTTCCGCCGTTCCGCATCTTTCGCTACGTCACCTTCCGCACGGCATTCGCCAGTCTTACCGCTCTGTTTACGGCGTTGATCGTGGGGCCTCTGGTCATTGGACGCCTGCGCGACTTTCAGATCGGACAATATATTCGCGAAGAAGGCCCGAAGGCTCATCAGAAAAAAGCGGGGACGCCCACCATGGGCGGACTGCTCATCGTCATCGCGATCGTCGTCCCCACTTTGCTGTGGGCCGACTTGAGCAATCGTTTCGTGTGGATCGCCGTGTTCTCGACCTGCGCGTTCGCGGCCATCGGATTCACCGACGATTACACCAAGGTGAGCAGGCGCCGCAACCTGGGTCTTACGGGCCGCGCCAAGCTGGGATTACAGATTGCCACCGGGATTGTGATTGCATCGATGCTGATTGCGATGCAGACCTACGGCCTGTATTCCACCAAGCTGATCGTTCCGTTCCTGAAGCAATTTCATCCCGATCTGGTGGTATCGAGCCTGGAGCGCTATCCTCATTTCTGGCCGCTGGCGTTTCTGCCCTTCATCGTTTTCGTAGCATTGTTGATTGCGTTTTCAAGCAATGCGGTGAATCTCACGGATGGGCTGGATGGGCTGGCCATCGGCTGCACGGTCATCGCTGCGGGCGCCCTGACGGTGCTCACCTATGTCAGCGGCCACGCAACTTTTGCGACCTATTTGGAATTACAGCGTATGCCGCAGGTCGCGGAACTCACGATTTTTTGCGGGGCGATGGTCGGCTCGTCGATTGGATTTCTCTGGTACAACGCGCATCCAGCCGAGGTTTTTATGGGCGACGTGGGATCGCTTGCCCTCGGGGGCGCGATCGGCACCGTCGCCGTGATGATCAAACAGGAACTGCTGCTGCCGTTCATCGGCGGCGTGTTCGTGATCGAGGCGGTTTCGGTAATCCTGCAGGTCGGCTCTTACAAGTTGCGCAAGAAGCGCATTTTTAAGATGGCTCCGCTGCATCATCATTTTGAACTGCTGGGCTGGTCGGAGTCGAAGATCATCGTGCGCTTTTGGATCGCGTCGCTGGTGTTCGCTCTGTTCGCACTGACGACGCTGAAACTAAGATAGATTCAGCAGTCAGGGAACAGAGCAGAAAAAGGAATTTGTTTTCTCCGTGTCTCGGTGCCTCCGGGGTCAAATAAATCTGATGGACCTGAACAACAAACGCGTGCTGGTGGTTGGCCTCGGCAAGTCCGGGGTGGCGTCAGCTTTGTTCTTGAAGGCGCATGGGGCGAAGGTGACGGTCTCCGACACCAAGAGCGGCGATGAACTGCGCAATGAGATTCCGACTTTGCTCGATCACGGCATTACGGTCGAAACCGGAGGCCACTGGGACCGCACGTTTCGCGAACAGGATTTGATCGTGGTGAGCCCTGGCGTCCCGGTCGACGCGCCTCCCTTGGTGCAGGCGCGCGCTTTGGGCGAGACGGTGATTGGCGAGATCGAACTTGCGGCGCGATTCCTGCCCGGGCCGATCGTCGCGATTACCGGATCGAATGGCAAGACCACGACCACCACGCTCCTGGGAGAAATCATGACGGCCGCAGGTTTCCCAGCACTCGTCGGTGGCAACATTGGCACGCCTGCGATTTCGCTGGCGCAGCGCGCCCAGCCGGAAACCGTCATTGTGCTCGAGATTTCCAGTTTTCAACTGGAGACGATTCAAACTTTCCGCCCCAAAGTCGCGGTCGTGTTGAACGTCACGCCTGACCACCTCGACCGCCACCGGACGTTTGACGTTTATGTGGACGCGAAAGCCCGCATCTTCGAAAACCAGCAGGGAAGCGACTTTGCGGTTCTCAATGCCGACGATCCCACCTGCGTAGCGATGGCTTCCAGGACGCGCGCTCAAGTGTTCTGGTTCAGCCGGCAAAAAGAAGTTCAGCAAGGCGCGTGGGTGCGTGACGGCAACATCGTCTTTCGTGATGGCAACGTCGTTTTCCCTGACGGACGGGGCGAACAGGGAATGTCGCAGCGCGAGATCATGCAAGTTTCCGAGATACCGCTGAAAGGCGCACACAATCTCGAGAATGTTCTGGCCGCCGTGTGCGCAGGCGCTCTGATGGGATGCGCTCCCGAGAAAGTTCGCCAGGCCGTGCGCGATTTCAAGGCGGTCGAACATCGCCTGGAATTTGTGGCGACCATCGGCGGCGTCGACTACTACAACGACTCCAAGGCCACCAACGTGGACGCGACCATCAAGGCGCTGGAATCGTTCCCGGCAAACCTCCACCTGATTCTCGGCGGCAAGGACAAGGGCAGCGACTACACGGTACTGAACCACCTGTTGCGCCAGCGAGTGAAGCGCGTCTACACGATCGGCGCGGCCGCGGCGAAGATTGAATCGCAAATTAAAGCCGCCGATGTGGTGCACGCCGAGACCTTGGAGAATGCCATCCGGAAGGCGAATGCCGCGGCCGAACCCGGCGACGTTGTCCTGCTGGCTCCTGCCTGCGCCAGCTTTGATCAGTTCAAAAGCTACGAGCACCGCGGCCGCACATTCAAAGAGATCGTGCGTGGACTGGCGGCCGCTTCCGCGAAACCGTAGCCCTCCTCCCTGTCATCCTAAATATCCGGGCCGTCCTTCGCTTCGCTCAGGATGACAACGCGTTGGTTGAACCAGACCAGTTAACAGTCAATCCCAACAATCCCGAATTCCTTGTCCGCGCCCGCCCCCCTCCGTGGTGAAATGAACTTCCGATGGCAAAGCGCGTGAGCGTCGATCGCTGGCTGTTCACCGTCACCATGCTGCTGGTCTTTGTAGGGCTGGTGATGGTTTTTTCGGCTTCGGCGGTGATGGCGCGTGAGCGCTTCGGTTCGCCGTATGCCTTCCTGTCGAAGCAGTTGATCTGGGCCGTGGCGGGACTTGTCGCCATGGTCATCGCCATGGGCGTCGACTACCGCCGCTACAAGCATCCTGCGCTGGTGTTTTCTCTGATGGGGTTCACGACGCTGCTGCTGATCTCCGTCTTCTTCCTCGACCGTTCGCATAACACGCATCGCTGGATTCACGCCGGCGGGTTTTCGTTCCAGCCCTCGGAGCTGGCCAAGCCGGTGCTGATTCTTTTTCTCGCCTATTTTCTCGAGAGCCGAACCAAAACCATTGACGATGTGCGCAACACGCTGCTGCCCGCGGCCGTTCCCGTTCTGGTGTTCTTGGGTCTCATCGTGTTCCAGCCGGATCTTGGCACCGCCATCGCCTGTGCCGGAATCGCAGCCTGCATTCTTTATGTCGCCGGAATGCGCCTGCGCTATTTCGCATACTCGTTTGCGGCTTCGCTGGTGCCGCTGTATTTTCTGATCTTTCACGTTAGCTTCCGGCGCGCCCGCATCCTGGCCTTTCTCAATCCCTATGCGGACAGCCAGAAGACCGGCTTCCACATCATTCAGTCGCTGATTGCGGTAGGCACGGGCGGGGTGACCGGCACCGGCCTGATGGAAGGCAAGCAAAAGCTGTTTTACCTGCCGGAACCGCACACCGACTTCATCTTTGCCGTCACCGCGGAGGAACTTGGCCTGGTGGGCGCGATGTTTGTGGTCGCACTCTTCGCCATCTTTCTCTGGAGGGGCATGCGCGCTTCGTGGCGAACCGAGGACGTCTTCGGCCGATATCTCGCCGTCGGAATCACCTGCATGGTGGTGCTGCAAGCGTTCATCAATATCAGCGTGGTACTGGGCCTGTTGCCAACCAAAGGAATTCCTCTGCCGCTTGTCTCCTACGGGGGATCGTCGTTGTTTGTGACTCTGGCGTGCGTTGGGGTGTTGCTAAACATCACCAAGCAAGCTGAATAAGATTTTAGTTATTAATTCATCCGGTGTTCCGTCATTTCACAATCGAGTTATCTTGACTGGCGGCCCAGCTCCGGGCTGGCCACCCGGGCCGGGGATATCCATCAATATTTTTGGCTCTAATTCTGTAAGATATTTTGTTTTCATTCGTTTAGAAGAAACCAATAGGTCGATGTGGCCCTAAGATATTGATTCTAAATATATATATATGTAAAACATTGCGGAGTAAGGAGTTGGGGCCTCGCGATCCCGCTGCAACTCGGGGTGTCTTCTTTTCGAATCGCATTTCCGGCTGGCTGGGCATCGCACCCACGATTCCATTTTGAACTTTCTGTATCCTCGGGCCAGGCGGTTCGTCGACGAAGGCTGCTTTCTTGGCTGTGAAACTTTGAAAGAATCCGAATTTGAGGCATGGACTCAACGGAATGACACAATGAGTTCTTCGATGCGAGCCATTCTGGCGGGAGGCGGGACGGGCGGACACGTAATCCCCGCGTTGGCGATCGCCAATCAACTGAAGAAGAGCTATGACGCCGAGGTCCTGTTCATTGGGACGGCACGTGGCATCGAGAATCGACTGGTCCCCGCCGCCGGTTTTCCGCTCCAACTCGTGCGCGTGGGCGCGCTGAAAAACGTCAGCCTGACCACCCGGTTGAAGACGGCCTTCGACCTTCCGCGCGCCGTCTGGGACGCAGCCCGCATGCTGAACCAGTTCGCGCCCGATGTGGTGATTGGAGTCGGCGGATATGCTTCCGGCCCTGCGATGCTGGCGGCGGTAGTCAAACACATTCCGACGCTCGCGTTTGAGCCCAACGTGGTGCCCGGCTTTGCCAATCGGATGGTCGCGCGCTTGGTGTCGGGGGCGGCGGTGCACTTCGAGGAAACAGCGGAATATTTCCGGCATGCCGAAGTCACAGGGGTTCCCGTGCGCCAGGCATTTTTCGAAATCGCGCCCAAGCGTGGAGGCACTCCGACAGTGCTCGTGTTCGGAGGAAGCCAGGGTGCGCACGCCATCAATGATGCGATGATGCGCTGCCTGCCGGTTCTGCAGCGCGAGGCCCCCGGGATTCACATCATTCACCAGACCGGCGAGCGTGACTATAATGACGCGCGGGCGGCTTACGCGTCGTTCGGCGAGTCGGCTGAAGTCTTTCAGTTCATCGAGGATATGCCGGCGGCGTTTGCGCGTGCGGATCTGGTAGTGTGCCGCTCGGGCGCGAGCACGGTCGCTGAAATCGCGGCGGCGGGCAAACCTGCGGTGTTCGTTCCGTTCCCGCGCGCGGCCGATGATCATCAACGGGTCAATGCCGAAGCTCTGGAACGGCACGGAGCAGCGGTGGTGGTCGAGGAATCGAAACTGGAAGGAGTCTGGCTGGCCGAGACGATTGCAGCGCTACTTCAGGATCCGCAGCGTCTCGAGCGCATGAGCCAGGCAGCCCGCGAGTTGGCACATCCCAACGCCGCGCGCGACATTGCCAAGATGGCGGCGAGGGTAGCGGGAATCGAAAAATCGGCGATGGATTAACACGGATTTTCAGGATTTCTCTTTTCGATTTCTTTTTCGATCCGCGTCGATCCGCGAAAGTCCGGGGCTGAGAAGTTGATCTTATGTTCGCAAAAATTCAGCGCATTCATTTCGTAGGCATCGGCGGCATCGGCATGAGCGGCATTGCCGAGGTGTTGCTCAATCTCGGCTACAAAGTTTCAGGTTCGGACCTGAAGGATTCCTCCGTCACGCAGCGGCTGGCGGGTCTGGGTGCCGCGATATTCGAGGGACATCGTGCCGAAAACATCGCCGGAGCCGAAGTGGTGGTTACGAGTTCCGCGATTTCTGCCGGGAATCCTGAAGTCGCCGAAGCCCACGCGCTGCACACTCCGGTGATTCAGCGCGCCGAAATGCTGGCCGAACTGATGCGACTGAAATACGGCATCGCCATCGCGGGCATGCACGGCAAGACGACTACGACATCCATGGTGGCAGCGGTATTGGCCGCGGGTGGCCTGGATCCGACCGTGGTGGTCGGTGGCCGCGTCGATGCCCTGGGATCGAACGCGCGGCTCGGAAAGTCGCAATACCTGGTCGCCGAAGCCGATGAGAGCGACCGTTCATTTCTGAAGTTGTCGCCCATTTTGTCGGTCGTGACCAATATCGACCGCGAGCACATGGACTGCTATCGCAACATGCGCGACGTCAAGAAGACATTTCTCGACTTCATGAACCGCGTGCCTTTCTACGGGATGATCGTTGCCTGCAACGACGATCCTCTGCTCCGTCGTTTGCTAACCGATGTCCAGCGCCGTACCGTGACCTACGGGACCAAACGCGGCTCTGATTTTCTGATCAAGCTCGATGCCAGGAGCGAAACTCCAGCCAGCGATGGCCGCCCTCTGAGTCGCTTCCGAGCTAACTACCGCGAGCAGGATCTGGGCGAGTTCACGCTCCACGTTCCCGGCGTGCATAACGTTCTAAACGCGACGGCTGCGATTGCCGTGGGCGTCGGCCTTGACGTAGCCGTCGACTCGATTCGTACCGCACTCGATCAATTCCGCGGCGTCGACCGGCGCTTTCAGCTGCGCGGACGCGTAGCGGGTGTCAGTGTCATCGACGATTACGGCCACCACCCCACCGAGATTAGGGCCACGCTCGCTGCCGCGCGACAATGCGGCTTTCGCCAGGTTCACGTGATCTTCCAGCCCCACCGATATACCCGTACCCGCGACCTGATCGAGGAATTCACCACCGCTTTCGGCGACGCTGATTCGCTGTTTGTGCTCGATATCTACGCTGCGAGCGAGCCGCCAATCGAAGGCATCACGGGAGAAGTGCTGGCGCAACGCATTCGGGAGAAAACTGCAAAGGTCGGCCGGTATGTGAGCTCGGTCGCCGAAGCCGTGGATGCAGCCGCAGCCGTCGCCGAAGACGGCGATATGATTCTCACCCTGGGTGCGGGCAGCGTCTCGCAGTTCGGGCCGATGATCCTTGAGAAACTACAGGAAAAACGCGGTGCGTAAAGCACTGTGGACGCGAGATGAGGAGGTCGGTAACTCCAGATTGTGGCCTGGGTCATGGTGCTGCTTGCCGGAGCGATTGGGTTCCTAGCAAAGTTGCCATGAACGATCCGCGAATCCAACCGCTGCTGAAGGCGGCGCAATCCTTCGATCGCCCGGCCGAGGGTTTCACTCCCAAGCCGCGAGCCGCCGATGTGCGCTGGGAGTTGCGACCGACTGCAGCCTACGATGCGACGCTACACATCACTGCTAAGACGGCGCGGACAGTCGCATTTCGCAGGCTCGACTCGGGCTGGAGCTGGATCGGTGATCAGGAAATTTTCGACGGGCCGAAGATGGTCAAGACACTGGATGGAACTTTCCCGGAACACATTTGCCTGACTTACGAGGTCAAACACATTTCCGGCGCGCCGCCAAACCGGTTAATGACTGACTCTCTGGGGGAGGATCCTCGGCTTGCTCATCAGAGTAATTTGACTTTATCTGATATTCGCCCAATTCTCAAAGATTGGGGATACTAGCACTCCACAGGGAAGGAGTTTCCGCGATGGTTCGGCTTTATCGGGCTCTATTTTTCATTGCATCGTGCGTCTATGCGGGATCAGCGCAGCCGTCTCAACCAACTGCGAAGCCGACGCCCGTCGAAGGCGATTACCTGAGCCACGACTTTCACTTCAATACAGGCGAAACTGTTCCGGAACTGCGGCTGCACTATACGACCTTCGGCAAACCCCAACACGACGGCAGCGGGAAAGTGACGAACGCCGTGCTCATCCTGCATGGCACCGGAGGCTCCGGGCTCCAGTTTCTTGCCCCACAATTTGCCGATGTTTTGTTTGGTCCCGGTCAACTGCTTGACACCAATCGGTATTTCATTGTGCTTCCCGACGACATCGGTCACGGAAAGTCGAGTAAACCGAGCGATGGGATGCATGCCCGCTTTCCCCAATACGACTACGACGATATGGTCCGAGCGCAGCACGAACTGCTGGAGAAAGGGCTAGGCGTGAACCATCTCCGCCTGATTCTCGGCACATCCATGGGCTGTATGCACTCCTGGGTTTGGGGCGAAACCTATCCTGATTTCATGGACGCCCTAATGCCGCTGGCTTGTTTGCCGGTCGAGATCGCGGGGAGGAACCGCTTGTGGCGCAAGTTGGTGATCGACGGCATTCGTCAGGATCCTGACTGGAAAGACGGCGATTACGCGTCGGAACCGCGTGCGGCGCTCCAGATTTCGGCTGATTTCCTGCTGATCGCTGGGGCTGCACCGCTGCCCATGCAGAAGGCCCTTCCCACTCGCGATGCGGCTGACAAATACCTCGATGATTCCATGAAGCGCATCACCGCAACGCTGGATGTCAACGATCTGCTGTACGCCGTGAGCGCCTCGCGCCATTACGATCCGTCTGCCAGGCTAGAGACAATCAAAGTTCCGGTGATGTTCGTGAATTCCGCGGACGATTTCATCAATCCACCCGAGCTTGCCATCGCCGAGCGCGAAATCAAGCGCGTCAAGAATGGCCGGTTCGTGCTGATTCCTGCTTCCGAGCAGACCCACGGACACGGTACGCATACCTGGGCCACGATTTGGCAGGAGCATCTGAAACAGCTGCTGGCAATCTCCGAACATTGACACGATCGAGCCTTGCCTGGGCCGCCTGCGTTCCAGCTTGGACGCCAACCGTCCCCAGGTCTTTTTAGCCTTGCGGGGAACTTCTCGGACTTTTCGTCCGTATCCCCTGCTAACGGATAGACATGCCTTTCGTCTATTAAGCCATAAGGGGTTACGGCGATGAAAATGACACAAGCATGGGGATGGCTGGCGGCGGGGGTGCTGGCAGCTGGATTAAACGCAAGGTATCACGACGGCGGTCTGCAGTGGGCCCATCAGATCGCGGGCCGCATAGAGCACAACTCGGCCGCAGTGCTCGCATTGGCCTTCGGACGTGCCGACCAGTTCCTGTCGGAAGCGCGTCTGATGGCGCCGCGAGCAGAGTCCGCTTCCTGCCCGTTTTCGAAGGCCGTGGCACAGATGCAGCGCCGGATCGAGCACTCTCAAGCAGAATTTGAGGATGCGGAGGTGCAGGATTTCGATGTTATGTCTGCCCGCAAAGAAGCCCAATTGGCACGGTTAGAGGCCAATCGGGTGCGCCTGGAAGCCCAGTTTAGGGCGAGAACGATTCGTCTTGGCATGACGCCGGCGGCCTTTACGCGGGTCTCACTGAAAGGGATGCCTGGTCCGGTTCTCTGTCCCCGGGTTCGCGTGAACATTCCGAGTGTACGCATGATGAGAATGCCGATGGCTCGGGAAATTCAAGTTGACGTCGCCAACGGCGATCCGCTTTAAGCAACGTTGGCTTAAGCCATTTAGAGTTCGGAGTTACCTCCTCGGGTGCGGGCGCGGAAAACAATCCGCGTCCGTTCTGCTTGGCGCTCTCTGTTTAGGTGTCTGTCATTCCGAGCGCAGCAAGGAACCTGCTTTTCTCTCGGCGTCGGCAAAAAGCCGATTCCTCGTCGCTGCGCTCGTCGAAATGACAAGATGCAAGATGAAAGAGCGAGTGACTCACCCGTTAAGGGTTCAACACATGGCCCGATCGTGGCTGGTATCCAATGCGGTTCCCGTCTGTGCAAAACCACGAATTTTTTATCTATCTCATTCCGAGAAATGCAGCTATATTGAGAGTGCTCAGCGATTTCTAGGCGACAACTGACCTGAATTGATGGCGCGGAAGTCCAGCGGCACCGTCTTGCAGGAGGAGTTGTACCCACCCGGCGCTCAGCCTGCGCGCGAGGAGCTCGACGACGCGCGTTTGGTGGATCTCGATGTAGACGAGGAATCTCCCTTCCTGCGCGGGCAAAAGCGTGTCTCCGCCCGCCGCGGTTCGCTTCCAAAGAAAACTGCCAATCGCCTGTTGTGGGCGACCGGCGCAGCCGCAATTCTGCTCGCTGCCGCCATTGCTGCCGCCGCCTTGTACGAATACGGCGAACGGTCTTGGCGCTTCCGCGTGGAATCGAGCGACAACATTGAAGTCACGGGCATGCAAAACGCCACCAAAGCCCAAATCATGGAAGTGATGGGCGCCGACATCGGACGCAATATTTTCTTTATCCCGCTCGCCCAGCAAAAAGCGCAACTGGAACAGATTCCGTGGGTGGAATCGGCCAGCGTGATGCGCTTCGTGCCAAACCGGCTCAAGGTTGAGATTCACGAGCGCACGCCGATTGCGTTTGCCCGCGTGGGCCCGCGAATCTCCCTGATCGATGCGGGCGGAACTCTGATGGAGCTTCCGCTGAAACACAAATATTCCTTCCCCGTCATTGTTGGGATGAATCCCGGCGAGCCGCTCTCCACGCGCGCGCCGCGCATGAAGGCCTACAACGAACTGGTGGAAGACCTCGATTCTGGAGGTGCTCGTTATTCGCAGGACCTGAGCGAAGTGGATCTCACCGATCTGGAAAATCTGAAGGTGCGGGTGAATGATCCGGCCGGCGACGTGTTGGTGGAGCTCGGTTCCTCGGATTTCCTGAGGCGCTACAAGACCTACGTCAGTCACGTGCAGGAGTGGCGGCAGCAATTCCAGAAACTCGAGTCGGTGAACTTGCGCTACGACAACCAGGTGATCGTCAATCCTGACATGGAAGGCAAGCCGCGGCAGGCGGCGCTGTCGTCCTCGGCGGCGAGAGCGGCGGCGGCCGCCGGAGTGAAGCCGGCGGCGCTGATTACCCGCATGAGCACGCATGATCGCGCGCTTCCCAAGCCAGCCTTTGAGTTGACCGAGAAGAAGCCCGATCCGAAGTCAGCGGTCGCGAAAAAAACCGCGCCGAGAGCAAGAGTCAAGAAAGTTAGCGCAAAAGGCAAAAGCGTCCCTCCGAAAAAGGCCGTCGCGAAAGCCGCCGCGTCAGGTGCGAAGGCCGGCAGTGGAAAAACTTCTGTAGCAGGGCAAAAGCCGGAAACGAAGAAGAAATCTGCGTCAGCATACCCCGGCGGGCCGAAACCCAGCCCGGCGATTGCAAAACAGTAAGCGCATAACAGTTCAGAGGAATTGAGTTCGAGGAATCCATAAGCGATGCGGAACCAGCAAGGCAACTTTCTTACCGCGATTGACGTAGGCAGCGCCAAGACCTGCGCGCTGATGGCGGAGTCGACCGACAACGGCCTGCGCTATCGCGGGCACGGTGTCGCGGAATCTCGTGGCTCGCGGAAGGGGGTCATCGTGGAGCTCGACAAGGCAGTGGCGGCGATTCAGAAGGCGGTCGAAGCCGCCGAAGATATCGCGGGCGCAGCCGTCGAGCAAGCCATCGTCGGTATCGGTGGATCGCACGTGCGAGGGATCAACACTCACGGGGGCATCAGCATGGGCACGCGTCCGCGAGAAATCGGACGCGACGAAATCAAGCAGGCCGTGGACCGGGCCCGCGCCATTCCGCTGCCCGCCGATCGTGAAATCCTGCATTTGCTGCCGCAGGAATTCATTCTCGACGATCAGGCCGGAGTGCACGATCCCTTGGGCATGATGGCGGCACGGCTAGAGGTTCGCGTCCACATGATTACGGCCGCGACCAGCGCCACCCAGAATGTGATCACCGCGGTGAACCGCGCCGGAGTGCACGTCGACGATACGGTATTCGAGCCCCTGGCTGCGGCCGACTCGGTTCTGCGCAACGACGAGCGCGAACTCGGTGTGTGCCTCGCAGACATGGGAGCGGGTTCGACCGAACTCGTCGTTTTTCAGCAGGGAGCCGTCATTCACACGGGCGTGATTCCCGTGGGCGGTGATCATTTCACCAGTGATCTCTCGGTGGGATTGTGTACGCCCCTGGCCGAAGCCGAAAAGCTCAAGAAGATTTATGGCAATGCCATCGTGACCCTGATCCCGGAGGGCAATGAAGTCGAGGTACCGTCCGTGGGCGACCGTCCGTCGCGCCTCTTGCCGCAGCGCCTGGTTGCCGAAATCCTGGAGCCCAGGGCGCGCGAGCTTTTCGAAATGATGCGCGAGACCCTGCGCCAGAGCGGCATGTTCGATGTTTGCCTCGCCGGCATCGTGCTCACTGGAGGAGCGTCGCGGCTTCCGGGAATCTTTGACGTGGCGGAATCGGTGCTGCGCCGCTCGGTTCGGCTTTCGTGGCCAGCCCCGCTCGCCAAGATGCCGTCAACGTTATCGGAGCCGGAGTTCGCTACGGTGCTAGGAATGGTGAATTACGGCCAGCGCGCCCGCATCGCACGCGGGCTTCAGGAAGATCGCTGGGGATCGAGATTGAAAGCGCTGTTGGTCGGGAAAGGTGCTTAGTAGGGCAAAGTATCGCTACTTCTCTCGCGAACTTCGCGGATTTTCTTCGCACCCTTTGCGGTTAAAGGGTTTTCGGGGCGATAGAGACCTCACCGCAAAGTTCGCTAAGAAAGGCCGCGAAGATCGCAAAAGAAGACGCAAATCAAATCAGGAGTGGACGCAATGAAAAACGACTCAGGGATTCGCATCAGCTTTAACGAAGAGGCCCGCAACGACGCCAAGATTAAAGTCATCGGCGTGGGTGGCGGCGGTGGCAACGCGGTGAACCGCATGATTGATGCGGGTGTGGAGGGCATCGAGTTCATCGTCGCCAACACCGACCTGCAGGCGCTGCGCATGTCGCACGCGCCCGTCAAACTGCAACTCGGCGTGAAGCTGACGAATGGCCTGGGAGCCGGTGCCAACCCTGAGGTGGGTCGCAAAGCCGCGCTGGAAGATTCCGACAAGATCATCGAAGCCCTGGAGGGCGCGGATATGGTCTTCGTCACCACCGGCCTCGGCGGCGGCACCGGCACCGGAGCGGCTCCCATCATCGCTTCGCTGTCTTGCGAAATGGGCGCGCTCACGGTTGCCGTCGTCACCAAGCCTTTCGCGTTCGAAGGCAAGCGCCGCATGGCGCAAGCCGAGCGGGGAATCGCCGAACTGATGGAGTCGGTCGATACCACCATCGTGATTCCTAACGAGAAATTGCTCGCGGTTGCCGAAGATGCCGGCTTCTTCGAATCCTTCCGCATTGCCGACGACATTCTTCGCCAGGGCGTGCAGGGAATTTCCGACATCATCACCATCCCCGGCATCATCAACCGGGATTTTGCCGACGTGAAAACCATCATGGCTCGCATGGGATACGCCGTCATGGGCACGGCTTCCGCCAGCGGTCCCAAGCGCACCACCGAGGCCGCTCAAAAAGCTATTGCATCTCCGCTGCTCGAGGCCGGAGCCATCGATGGCGCTCGCGGCATCCTCATTAACATCACCGGTTCGGCGTCGCTCAAACTGGCTGAAGTGCAGCAGGCGTGCTCGATCATTCAGGGCGCTGCGCATGAAGACGCGAACATCATCTTCGGCGCGGTATTGGACGAAAAGATGAAGGATGCAGTGAAGATCACCGTAATTGCCACCGGATTCCGCGAAGCCCCGTCGGCAAGACAGCGGACGCAGGAAGTTCGAACCTCATTCGCCGCTGCGCATGAGGAGGCCATGGAATTCGCCGAGGAGTTCGGATCGGTTCACTCGGCAACAGCCGATGAACTCACCTGGTCCCGTGCCTCATCGCCGAGAGATGCCGACTCGACAATCGAGAGCCAGCCCGATTCCAGGCCAAAACACATCATGGAGCCTGCATCGTTTGAACGCAACCTATCGGACGAACGCGCTTACGTCGATGACGCTGCTCCAGTACCCATAATGCACGCATCCGATCATCTGGCCGGCGAAGTGATTTCGCTCGACACCATGCGCGACAACATGCGCGGCGCTATCGTGGCGAACTTCGAGCCGGACGATCTCGACGTTCCCGCATTTCTGCGCAAGCGCAACGACGTGATGTAAGGACCGAGCTCTCAGCTTTCAGCTGTCAGACAAGGACGCTCATTGGTAGGTATGGTGAAACCGACGAAACTCATCCGTGTTCGCCTCAGGGCTGAGAGCTGAAACTGAGAGCACCACTTTTCGAATAGGAAAAGTCTTGCACATTATGGACGTACCTTTTCAGTACCTAGTAACGCATTACCGAAGGGTTCTGACCTGCGGTAATCAACCGCTATGTGTTTGTTTCAAAATGGGTTAAACCGAAACTAGTATTTGCTGGCACTCGAACATTTCCGTTGCCAGCATGGTGTAAGTCTCGTATTATCAGCGCAGTCGAGTTGTACTGCCTGGGTTACGAGCCAGTGGCACGGTTCGTGCATCGTATTTAGGGTGGTACGTATTAGCGTGGTACGTTCGGGGAGCGAATCAACAGATGTTCAAAGCAAAGAGCCTTCTTCGTCTTCTACTGGCCTTCAGTACCGGTTTGCCTCTGGCAGGGATGAGTTTTGCCGTGCACGTCAACACGAGTACGCACTCAGCGGCCAAGTCAAAGCAATCCAAAATTAGCGAGACCCCGCACACCCGGCGCCGCATGCACCATCTGGCGCGTAGTCGCAGCGCGAACCTTACGCGGGCTTCGGTGAGCACTCGTCGCCGTCGCTCTTATGAGCGTTTTCAGATGAGTTCGTTCGCCGAAGGCATTTCTGCTGGCGACATCACGACCGGCGAAGATCTGGTGGTTCGTCAGGCAGCCATCGATGCCCTGGGCAACATGAACGGAACGGTGGTCGCGATCGAACCGACCAGCGGCCGCGTCCTGGCCATGGTCAATCAGAAACTGGCTCTCTCCAGCGGTGCGCAACCCTGCTCCACCATCAAACTTTCTGTGGCACTGGCAGCACTCAGCGAAGGCCTGGTTTCCAAGGAAACCGAAGTTGCTCTGGGCGGCCGAAGCCGCATGAACCTGACCACCGCCATCGCGCATTCCAACAACGCTTATTTCGAAGCCCTCGGACGTAAGCTCGGTTTCGAGAAGGTTGCCTATTATGCCCACGAATACGGGCTCGGCGAACTGGCTGGATACGACATTGCTGGCGAACAACTGGGCAGCTATCCTGACGAAGCGATTCCTGAAAAACTCGGCGGCGTTGGCAAGATGTGCTCCTTCGGGGAAGGCGTCTCGATGACGCCCCTGCAGTTAGGAGCCATGGTTTCCGCGATCGCAAATGGCGGCACGCTCTACTACCTGCAGCATCCCACGACTCCCGAAGAAGTCGCCAGCTTCCAGCCACGGATCAAGCGCCAGCTCGACATCGCTCCCTTGATTCCTGAACTTTCCGATGGCATGGCCGGGGCCGTCCAGTACGGTACTGCCCGTAAACTGCGACTGAACTTCAACGAAGAAGAGATTCTGGGCAAAACCGGAACCTGTTCGCACGCCGGAACCCGCTTCGGCTGGTTCGCTTCCTACGCCAACACCAGCGTCGGGCGCGTCGTGGTGGTCGTCTTCTTGCAGGGCGGGCGTCCCACCTTTGGCCCCAAGGCCGCGGAAATTGCCGGACATATGTATCGCAACATGTACGACCATAATTTCTTCATTGCCACGCACGGCTATCCTTCCGACGCCGCGGTGAAGACGGTCAGCACGACTCCTTAGTCTTGAGGGGTTTTCTGCGTAACAGACATGGCTCCGCTACCTCTCTTTGGAGATTGGCCATTTGGCATCGTGGCCAGCCCCAGCTCGCGCCAAGTTCCATGAACTAGCCCGGCGCTCACCTAGCGCAACGCTTCTTGTACTTCTTGCCTGAGCCGCAGGGACAATTCTCGTTGCCACTAAGACTAAGCCGCGAGGGAGCCTTCGGAACTTTGACTGGCTCTGGCCGGCGGAGAATGCTTGTCTTCTCCGAAGCCGCGCAGTTCTTCCTCACTGAGTCGAACTTTCTAAGTCTAAGAGCCTCCCGAAAACCTGCGTGGTTTCACAGTTCTCCAGACCGGCAACCGGCCGCAAGGAGAAATGTCCAAGCAAGATAGCAACCACTGTGGGTGTAAACCTCAGGTCGATTCTGCCGACTGTCGCGAGCCCATCTTAGTCCTTGCCTTCGCATGCGTGGGCCGACAGCCGCCGAGACCGCGGCGCTCCAAAACAAAACGCCCAGCGTTCCCGGCTGGGCGTTGTCTTCAAATCGAACGCTTGATTTTTAACTCCGTTGCCCGCGACCCTTGCTCTCATCGCTGGCAATGACGCCATCCTTAATGTGAATGACGCGGTGCGCGTATTCGGCAATATCGCCCTCATGCGTGACCAGAATGATCGTATTACCCTCGGCGTGCAGCCGGTCGAACAGCGCCATGATTTCAACGCCAGTTTGCGAATCCAGGTTGCCCGTCGGTTCGTCCGCCAGGATAATCGAAGGCTTGTTCACCAGCGCGCGGGCAATCGCGACGCGCTGCCTCTGGCCGCCGGAAAGCTCGTTCGGCTTGTGGCTCATGCGGGCCTCCATGCCTACGGCCGCCAGCGCGGCTTTTGCGCGCGCCATGCGCTCGTCGGTCGGAATGCCAGCATAGATTAAGGGTAGTTCCACGTTGTGCAGCGCCGTGGCCCGGGCCAGAAGGTTGAAGGTCTGGAAGACGAATCCGATTTCCTTGTTGCGGATGCGTGCCAGTTCATCGTCGTCGAGCTCGCTGACGAGTTGGCTGTTCAGCCAGTATTTTCCCTGGGAGGGCGTATCGAGGCAGCCAATCAAATTCATCAGCGTCGACTTGCCCGAACCTGATGGTCCCATGATCGCGACGTATTCGTTGCGCTGGATGCGCAGATTTACCCCGCGCAGGGCGTGAACCTGCTGCTCCGATCCCATATCGTAAGTCTTCCAAAGATCCTCAGCCGCAATCATGCACGATTCCGGCGGCGCCATGTTCACGGTGTTGGGCATGCTGATGACTTCTGCGGTTGCCATGTTTTTCTCCTGGTCCGATGCCACTGACCTCTCCCGATCGTTGGATTCAGTGCGTTCTAGATGCAAGCTCCGTTTTCCGAGACCCGTTGATCGAACCCTGACCGGCTTCCCTTATGGACGTACCAGCCGGGCTAAGGTTATGACTCTTCGTCTTCTTTCTTCGGCACGGTATTGTCGATCTTCACACCGCTTCCGGGACGCAAAGTCCGCAAAACCTTGTAACTTCCCGTAATGACTTCGTCTCCGTCTTTGAGGCCGTCGAGCACTTCGATATCGGTCGTACCCGTAATCCCTGTGGCAACCGGAACGAATACGGCTTTCTTATTGCGGATGACGAAAACTCCCTGAATGTCATCTTCCTTCTTTCCCTTGGATGCGACTTCCTTCGCCATCGGAGCCGCTGCGTGCACTGAACCGGGCGGATTATTTTGCTGTTCGATCTGGGCTTTGCTGCGCAGGGTCAGCGCTTGTATTGGCAGCGAGAGCACATTGCCCCGAGTCGCAGTCGTGATCTTGGCCGTGGTCGAAAGCCCAGGGCGCAGGTCTTTTGGCGGATCGTTGAGGGTCACCACCACCTTGAAATCCTTCGCTTCTTCACTGGCAGTCGCTTGCTGCGAGGTGGAAACGCCGCTGGAGCGCACGATCGCGTTATCCCCAATCTCGGAAACCGCGCCATGAAAGATCTTCTTCGGAATGGCGTCGATCGTTACCTCAGCCGGCTGTCCGAGATGCACATTCACGATGTCGGTCTCGTCCACCTTCACTTCAGCCGTAATCACCGACATGTCGGCGATCGTCATCAGCGTGCTGCCCAGTGCGTTCTGGATTCCAATGACCACCGACTCTCCTTCGCGTACAGGCAGATTCGTCACGACGCCATCGTAGGGCGCGCTGTAGGTGGTCTTCTGCAGAACGTCAGTCACGCGCGTTAAGTTCGCCCGTGCTTGCGACACGTGTTTTGCTGCGGAGTCGTTCTGCGCCTTGGCCTGCGCTACCCGCGCCTGAGATTGCACCAATCCCGAATCCGCCGTCGCCCATGCATTCTTGCGGCTGTCGAAATCCGACTTTGAAATCAGTCCGTCTTTAAACAAGCTCTGGGCACGCTCCCAGTCCAGTTTGTTGCGGTCGTAATCCGCCTGTGCGCGCTGCAGGTCCGCTTGTGACGTCTTGAGGCCAGCATCGGCCGCGATGGCGTCTGTCTCCGCCGCCTGGAGAGAGGCCTCGTTGGCATTCACATCCGCCGATGACTGTACGTTCTCCAGCTGTGCCAGCAATTGACCCTTCTTTACGCGATCTCCCTCCTTCACATAGAGGTGGGTGATCTTCCCGTAGGCATTGGCCCCGATGTTCACGTAAGTCTTCGGTTTGATCTCGCCCGAAGCGCTCACGACCGTGGCCAGATCCAGCCGCTGCACTTTCCCGGTCTGTACCGTGGTTACGTTCTTGCTGCTCTGATGAACGGTAAAGGCAACAATGATTGCGAGTAGAATCGCAATGCCGGCGCCGATTGCAATTTTTTTCCAAGCTCTCATGATTCCCGTCAATCGCCAGGTGATTTATCGCCCACAGCAGGTCGAGTCTTGAAAAAACGTTTTTTTAGTGCGAATAACCTCGCCTGTATCGTGCGGGGTGACGGGCACACACCATCTGGTACGATCCTCGTGCCGAAAAAGTTCCCGCTCTGGAAGATCTGGAAGATGAGACCTGACCGAGACCCGTTACGCGTGGGACGTGATAGCGACTGCCCCCGGAACGCACTCATTATATCCCTGCGACCGTCCGGTTTGGCACCTGCGAATTTCGTTGCCAACTTTGTTTCTGGCCCGGGCAACTCGGCGCCACCCCGGCGGCTTCTAAAATCTACGGTTGCGGTCGGTTTTAATGGGTTTTCGGGGCACTTAGCCTTGCTTTCAAACGACGAACAAGCCTAAAATAAGTGGACAGCGGTCTGGCAGGAGTCCCTTCATGTTCCGGGTAGGTTCAAGTCAATCTATTCTCCGAATTCTGTTTGTCTCTGTGGGTCTGACGGTTGCTGGCGCGGTTGCCCAGGACCAGCCGGACCAGAAGCCTGCTGACAAACCCGCCAGTGACGCTGCCAACTCCCAGCAAGTACAGCCTGCCGCCGCTCAGTCCGATGCCGCGCAGGCGAAGCCAGCGCCCGATGCCGCAGATCCGCTCAAGCGTCCGACCAATGAAAAACAGAAGAAGAAAAATGAGCGGGCGCTGAAGCAGGAATTGAGCCGTCCTTATAAGAAGTGGTTGGAAGAAGACGTCGTCTGGATCATCACCGACGAAGAGCGGGCGGCTTTCAAGCAGCTCTCGAACGACGAGGAACGCGACAACTTTATTGAAGCCTTCTGGCAGCGCCGCGATCCGACCCCCGACACGGAAGAGAACGAATACAAAGAAGAACACTACCAGCGGATCGCCTACGCCAACGAGCATTTCGCAGCCGGTGTGCCCGGGTGGAAAACCGATCGCGGCCGGATTTATATCGTCTACGGGAAGGCCGACGAGGTTGATTCGCATCCCTCGGGCGGCACCTACGAGCGTCCCATGGAAGAGGGCGGTGGCGAGACCTCGACTTTTCCGTTTGAAGACTGGCGCTATCGTTACATCGAGGGAATCGGACAGGAAGTCATCATCGAATTCGTCGACACCTGCATGTGCGGCGAGTACCACATGACTATGGATCGCTCCGAAAAAGACGCTCTGCTCATGACCCCGAATGCCGGCCTGACTCTCTATGAGCAGATGGGAATGGCGAATAAATCGTCTCGCTTTTCCGGCAACGGACTGGAGCGTTTGGGGCTCGGTCCTGAAAGCTCGATGCTGCAAACCAAGGAGTTCGATCGCCTGGAGCAGTTCGCCAAACTGCAGGCAGCACCCAAGGTTAAGTTCACCGATCTGGAAGAAGCCGTCAATTCGAAGATCATCCTGAATCCGATGCCTTTCGATGTGCGCGCCGACTTCGTGAAAATCACCAGCGACACCGTGCTGGTGCCGGTCACGATCCAGATGAGAAATCGCGATATCACCTTCGTCAATAAAGAAGGTGTGCAGCGGGGGACGGTAAATATCTTTGCCCGCTTGACGACGCTGACGGGCAAGATTGTTCAAACCTTCGAAGACACGGTGCAGGTAGACGTCCCTGCTGAACTTCTCCCTCGCACCGCGGAGAACGCCTCGGTTTATTGGAAGGCCCTGCCCCTCCGCCCGGGCCGCTACAAACTGAACATCGCGATCAAAGACGTCAACGGCGATCGCAAGGGGCTCTGGAGTCGCAGCATCGTGGTGCCCGAATTCTCGGACGACAAGCTTTCAACCTCAACTTTGATTGTTGCCGACCAAATGGAGCCAGTTCCCACCAAGGCGATTGGGACCGGCAGTTTTGTCATCGGCACCACGAAGGTTCGGCCTCGTGTGGCTGCTGCCGACGGCAAGCCAGCCCTATTCAAAAAGGATAAAGACCAGAAGCTGAATTTCTGGATGCAGGTCTATAATCTGGGCCTGGACGAGAAAACGCACAAGCCTTCCGCCACCTTTGAGTATGAGATCACCAACCTTGCAACCAATAAGCAGGTGATCCAGAAGACTGAAACCACTGATAGTATGGGCAACATCGGCGAACAGGTTACGCTGCAGAAATCCATCGTAGCCGCCAACCTGCAGCCCGGCACTTACAAGATCAACATCAAGGTGAATGACAACATCTCGAAGCAGACGATTAATCCTTCGGCGGTTTTTGCCGTAGAGTAATTCCCTGCGATTCCCCCACAGGGGGTGGGGCGAAGTTGAGACTGCATAACCTAGGAACCTGGGCAATCCTGTTGGGGTTGTCGCTTCCGGTTTGGGCTGGAGAGCAGCCCGGAGCGATCTCGGGATACGTCCGCACCAACTCGGGCACGCCTCAAATGGGCGCCGTTGTCCAAATCCTCGGTTCCGCCGATCGTAGCCTCACTGTCTTCACCGACGCGGCCGGATTCTACACAGCCACCGGATTATTGCCAGGCCTTTACTCTCTGCAGGTCACAGCACCTTCCTTCTTGCCCGCGTTGCGCGAAAAGGTTGGTCTTCGCCCCGGCGCCCGCCTCAAAGTCAACGTCACCCTAAGCACCTTGCTGGGGGTAATGCAGCTCGGCCCTGCTCGTCCGCTTGCCGATGAAGATGACTGGAAGTGGACGCTGCGTTCGGTCGCCAACCGTCCCATCCTGCGCGTTTTTGACGATCCCGCTGCTAACCGCCTCGATCTACCAGCCGAGAAGCAGACCCACGAGTTGAAGGGATCTGTCTCCTTCCTCGCCGGCTCCGCCGCCGGCGGCTATGGCACCGGATCGGACATGAGCACCGGCTTTACACTGGAGCGTTCCATCTTCACCGATGGACATCTCTCTGTGAGCGGTGACGTGGGCTATGGCAGCAGCCTTCCTGCGGGTGTGCTGCGTACCACTTATTCACATCGCTTGGCCGACGGATCTGCGCCTACGCTGGGGTTGACCGTCCGCAGATTTTCAGCGTCCGATCCCAACCTGCACAATGCCGCTCTTCAGGCGCTTGCGCTTTCCGCAGGAGACGATTTCACCGTCGCCGATGTTCTGGAACTGAAATTCGGCAGCGAACTTCAGACCGTTCAGTTCCTGGGCCACGCAACCGCTTTTCGACCCTACGGTTCGGCCGACTTGCATCTTTCACCCAATACGGTTCTGGAATATGACTACGCTACCTCGCGCCCTGACATGCGGACCGAGAAAGGTTTCGATTCTTCCCCGGCCGATCTGAGCGAATCGAATCCGCGAATCAGTTTGATCGGGTACTCTCCCAAGATGGAGAGCGCTCATCACCATGAAGTCAGCCTCTCGCGGCGTGTGGGCAAGAACAATATTCAAGTGGCTGCGTATTCCGATCGCGTGGGTGATCCTGCTCTTCTAGGCACCGGGGTTACCACCGCAGCCGGCGGTTTCCTGTTGCCAGATGTTTCCTCCGGCACATTCACTTACGCCGGCAAGACTCTCAATGCCGATGGCCTCCGCTTCGTCCTGCAGCGCAAGTTCTCCGACGATCTGGCCGCCACCTTGGACTATGCTTTCGGTGGGGTTGTTGATCTAACCAAACCTGACGTGTCTCTGCAGCAGGCGCAGCAGTTTCTTACTAGCCAGCGCCGTCATGCCGTTGCCGTCAAGTTGAGCGGAACCGCGCCTCGCACCCACACCCGCTGGATCGCTTCCTACCGCTGGGTGAATGGCCCTGCGCTGACGCCAGTCGACATGTTCAACGCTTCGCCTGGACAGAGTGAACCCTTCCTGAACATCTTCCTCCGCCAACCGATTCCCAGTCGTGGCCACATGGAAGCGATCATCGACGTGCGCAATCTCTTGGCGCAAGGCTACGTTCCAGTACTGGGCCAGGACGGCCAGACGGTCTACCTAGTCCAATCCGCGCGTTCAGTTCGTGGTGGAGTCTCCTTTAGCTTTTAGCGCGCGTGTGCTAGCGGTGCTTCCCTCGCTTCCAAAACCTTTCCATTCAAAGTTTCAGTGGACCCCAGAAGAAAGATAGATAAGCCATCCGATATTTAATCATCGTCTCGAACAAAGCGTACAGCTTTTCATATTTCAATACAGCAAAGTCCGTATTTTCGTATGTGTATGGCACAGACGGTTTTGCAAGTTATTGAAATACATATAGTTAGACAACTCACCCTTTGGCTGAAAAAGTGCCAGTCCATGTCCACCTCGACACATTTTACTTGGGGCGGACGTTCAGCCTACACATCGACTTCCAACTGAGGACAACTATGGAGATCACTATGCGGCGTTGGTTTGGTCTTGTTCTTGCAACCGTACTGGTAACGGCAAGCGCGTATGGGCAAACGTTCCGCGGTGCGATCAACGGCACGGTAACGGACCCTACGGGAGCGGTTGTGGCTGGGGCCGCTGTCAAGGCCACCAATGATGCGACGGCGGCGGTTCACGAACAGACAACCACCAGCAGCGGCGAGTTCTCCTTCCCGGATCTGATCCTGGGCACCTACACCATCTCCGTCGCCGCATCGGGCTTCAGCCCAGTCACGGTGGAAAAAGTCGATGTCACCGCTGGCGGCGCATACACTCTTCCGGTCAAGCTGAAGGTCGGCTCGTCGGGCACGTCGGTGGAAGTTTCCGCAGCTGCCTTGTCCCTCGATACGACGACCGCGATCCAAGACAACATCCTCACCACCGAGGCGGTTCAGGACGTGCCCATGAACGGCCGCGACTTCACGCAATTCGCCGCGGTACAGCCCGGCTACGGTGGATACTCAGTGGGCGGCTTCGGCTCGTTGAACGGCACCCGTGCCAACCAGATGAACTGGCAGATTGACGGCGTCGACAACAACGATTTCTGGCACAACATCCCAGCCGTGAACCAAGGCGGTGTGTCCGGCATCGCGGGCGTGATCATGCCGCTCGATGCCATCGATGAATTTGCGGCGCAGACCAACTCCAACGCCGAAGGTGGACGCAATGCTGGTGGCATCGTTAACGTCGTGCTGAAGTCTGGCAGCAATCAACTCCACGGCTCCGCGTATTACTTCAACCGCAACGAAGCCTATGGCGCCGCCTCTCCGTTCTTACCCTCCGGCGTTCACAAGCCGGAACTCCGCAATCAGAACTATGGCTTTTCGCTCGGCGGACCGATCTTCAAAGACAAGACGTTCTGGTTTACCTCTTTCGAGAAGCAGCAATACGTCATCAGCGTTTCCGGACTAGCGACCGAGCCGTCTGGAGATCCTACCAGCGCCAACCCGGGAGGCTGGGTTGCAGGCGCGCGAGCCTTGTTGCTTGCAAAAGGCGTTCCGGAGAGTCCGCTTTCGGATGCTCTGCTGACAACTCTTTGGCCGAGTTCAATTCGAAATCTGCCCGGGACCACCAACAACTTCTTCGGTACGGACCCTTCCACTGGGTACAGCTACAACGGGATCATTAAGCTCGATCACAATTTCAATGAGAAGCATCACTTCTCCATCCGCTGGTTCGGGGGACAGGGCAGCCAGACAGCTCCGCTAGGTGCCAGCGCTGCGCTAGCGACGGCGAGTTCGAACCTGTCGTACTACTTCGAAAAGGCCCCAATCCACGTCTACAACTATGCAGCCACATTGAACTCAGTTCTCACGCCGCGCATGACGAACCAGATTCTGTTTGGCGTGAACTACTTTAATCAGACCTTCAACGACGCCAATCACAGCTTCGACACTCACGCCCTCGGGCTGTACCTCAGCCCGGATAGTCTGATCCACGGGCAGCCGATTCTGGGCGCACCAAATATCGCGATCAGCGGATTCGAGCAGGTCGGCATTACGCCGCCCGAAGGGCGCAATGACATCACAGGTATGCTAACCGACATTCTTTCCTACAACGTCGGCAAGCATCAGTTCCGTTTCGGCGGCGAAATGCGCCAGGGACACGTTGACGAGTTCTACTTCCGCCATTCCTTGGGGCAATTTACATTCGATGGTTCTCAAGGGCCCTGGAACAACCTCGGAGACCCGACTTCCGCCCTCGCTGATTTTCTGGCCGGGTTCGTCCATACATCTGGAATTGCCGTCGGCAATGCCGAGCGCAAAGTAGTGGTCAATGGCGTCGACTTTTTCGGTCAGGACTCGTGGCAGGTTACACCTAGGTTAAACTTCAACTGGGGACTTCGCTGGGATTACTTCGGACCATTGCACAACGGCAGCAAGGACCTCGCCGTCTTCGTGCCGTCGGCTGGAGGCATTAAGATTCAGGGCAACGGAATTAGTTCCATTTTCCCACCCGACAAGAATAACTTCGCTCCGCGCATTGGTTTCGCCTATCAGCCCACCAGACGCGAAGAATTGGTCATACGGGGCGGCATTGGCGTCTTCTATGACCAAATCAACATGAACCCGTTCCTTGATTTCCGGCCACCCAACAATGCGGACGGACTGGAAGACAATCCGGCTGGTCCTTCCCCGGTTTCGACTTACAGCACCAATACCTTGGGCCAGACTGCCTACACGTGGCACCCGAACCAGTATATTTTCAACAAGATCTCGACTTGCGTGAGTGGAAATGCCGCGGCCAACGCAGGAGATTGCGTTGATCCCACTACCCACTTGCCTCTGACCTTCGACGTTTTCTCAGTAAACCAGAACTTCCGCACGCCGTATTTCTTCAACTACAACCTGAACGTGCAGAAGAGTTTTGGAAATGGAATAGCGATCTTGCAGATCGGCTACGTGGGCAGCGAAGGCAGGAAGCTGTCGATCATGTTGGATATCAATCAGGTCCCCGGCAAACATGCGGATGGAGCGCTCACCCAGTATCCGAACTACGGCGGCATCAACCAACTCAACAGCATCGGCACTTCCAACTACAACGCGCTGCAGAGCACGTTGCGCCTGCGAGCATGGCACGGCTTGACCTCGCAGTTTGCCTACACTTGGGCGCATGCGCTCGATGAAATCAGCGCCTACCGCGGAGCCCTTCCACTCGATAGCACCAACCTGAAGGCCGAATACGGAAATGGCGACTTCGACACTCGCCACAACCTCTCGGCCACCTTGACCTGGGATATTCCGGGTTCCGAGCATGGTCCGAAATGGCTGTCGCATGGATGGGCTGTGAATAGTCTGATGACATTCCACGGCGGGCAGCCTATCGATGAGTTCCGCACGGGATACAACGAGATCGCGAATCCGTTTGCTGGGGTTTCGCACTCTTTCAATAAAAGCGGCGTGACCTGGATCAATCCGGCCTCGTTCTGCTTGCCAATCGCTGATGGAGGAACCGATACTGGTTGTACTCCCAACGTGTTCGGCGGCACGTTGCGTCGGAACCAGATCTACGGTCCCGGTTTCGCTGATCTGGACCTCTCCGTGTTCAAGAACATTCCGATCACGGAACGGATCAAAGCTCAGTTTCGCATCGAAACGTTCAACACTTTCAACCGCGTGAATCTCGCTTCTGGCGTTGGTGCAACCGGCCCGGGCAGCGGTATTATCAGCGACACCATCGGCGACTTCAACGGCGCTCCTGGCATCGGCCCCGGAGAAGCCTTCAACATGCAGCTCGGTCTGAAGATTCTTTTCTAACCGTCGAAGCATCCCGGCCCCTGCCGTTACGCGGCAGGGGCTTTTTTAGCGTCCACCCCCTGGCGGGCTGTACCGAGTGCAACTTGCACTCGGAGTCGGAGGCGCGCAGACGCCGCCGCTTATCCGAGTTGACCTCAGAGATCAGAGGCTATACTCGCAAAAGAAACGATCCCCGATGAGCAAGCCCCACGACGAGCCATCCGCTCAAATTCAACTCATCCCGGCAACGCCCGAGCAAGAGCCGATCCTGGCGAACCTGCTCGAGTTGTACCTTCACGATTTCAGCGAATTCCTCGATATCGCTCTCGAAGCCGATGGCAGATTCCACTACGCGAACCTTCCGCTCTATTGGAGTCAGCAGGATCGTTACCCGTTTCTCGTCGAAGTAAACGGAAAATGGGCGGGCCTGGTTTTAGTGAAGAGAGGTTCAGAGATCACAGGCGATGTGCCCGCCTGGGACATGGCAGAGTTCTTCGTGATCCGTCGATGCCGCCGGCGCGGGGTTGGGACCCAAATCGCGCATCAAGTGTGGAAGAGGTTTCCGGGACCGTGGGAAGTCCGCGTGATGCAGTCAAACGTCCCCGCCTACAATTTTTGGTCGCGCACGATCGGGTCGTTCACACGCCAGCCGATCCAACCGGTTCACATCGAGAAAAACGGCACCTTCTGGAATCTTTTCTCATTCGAATCCAAGTAGCTCGAATCCAAGTAGCGCCGACATCCTGTCGGCTGACCCGAGTGCGTCTTGCATCGGAGTCGAGCAGGTTAAAACCCAACCCGCGAGACGCAACGCAACTCAGTCGCCTCAGTTCTGAAACGTGTCGCACGATCCAACGGTCCCGCCCGTGTAGCCCTTCTGAAACCATTCGTCTCTCTGTGCCGAGCTTCCGTGAGTGAACGTCTCAGGATTCACGTGCCCGGTACTCATCCGCTGCAACCTGTCGTCACCAACTGCCGCCGCAGCTTTCAAAGCCGACTCGATATCGCCTGGATCGAGCAGATGGCGTTGCTCCGTCGCGTGAGCCCACACGCCCGCGAAGCAATCGGCCTGCAGTTCCACACGCACCGATATAGTCTTTGCCGACCGCGGGTCGCGCTCCTGTGCCGCCCGAGCCTTGGCTTCGATTCCAACCAGCTTCTGCACGTGGTGTCCCATCTCGTGCGCTAAAACATAGGCCTGCGCGAACTCGCCCGGCGCACCAAAACGCCGCTTCAGTTCATTGAAAAATCCAAGGTCGATGTACACCTTCTCATCCTCGGGGCAGTAAAACGGTCCCGTGGCTGACTGTGCCATGCCGCAAGCGGAATCAATTGAATTACGAAACAGCACCAGCTTGGCATGCCGATACTGCACGCCCTCGCTCGATAGAATTTTGGTCCACGTCGCCTGCGTGTCATTCAGAACAAAGGTCACAAACTGAACCTCGGGCTTCTCCGCCTCATCGAGTTGCCGGTTCGCCCCCGATGCCGGTCGATCGCCTTGCGTGACCGCACTCGGAGCTCCGCCGCCCATGCCTAGCAAGGCGAAAAAGTTGCGATGGAAAACCAGGCTCAGGACGAAGATGATTAGCAATCCCCCAATGCCTAAATGAATCCCGCCAAACTGCATTCCCCCGCCACCGCCTTCGTCGCGGCGATCTTCCACATCGTCACTGCTTCCACCCGGCGTCCAGCGCATTGGGATCCTCCTCTGGAAATGAGTTTCTCTCAGGACTGTATTATGTGGTCTCGGTCGCTCTACCATTCAATACTCGCGACCACAAGCCTGCCATACAGATAAACCTCGAACACCTCACTTATGGCAGGGTATGTCCCGTCGATCGGATGAAGTTACGTTCCTCGCGTCCTCACGAAAGCGAATCTCGAGTACAAGCGGCGAGCACTTTCGGCTCTGGCTTTGACAATTTTGCGCGAGAAACTACGCGAACCTTTAAAGATCTCCGGTTGCCTGCCGTCGCTACCATTCCTAACTCCGAGGGCCGCGCCAACATACGAAACGCAGCCTTTCCATGGATGCCGTAAGCGCCGCAGATGCAGCTCTGGCAACAAATCGCGGCCAGGTCATCGACATAGTCCTGGGAACGGTTTTCCAGCGGACT
>Ga0209380_10000039_pt1 | contig 73608 bp, 65 predicted proteins | sample HubBroMetageWFT6_FD_188347 | JGI IMG/M metagenome (GOLD analysis project Ga0209380, IMG submission 188347) | Warmed and freeze-thawed soil microbial communities from the Hubbard Brook experimental Forest, New Hampshire - Hubbard Brook CCASE Soil... | ecosystem: Environmental > Terrestrial >...
CGACCCAATCCTGCACCACGGCGGAATACAGCGCATCCTTTGACGGGTAGTTTCGGTAGAGCGACTGCTTGGAGATTCGCGCCTGCGCGGCCACGGCGTCCATCGTCGTCCTGCGGTACCCGTTGGCGATGAACATGCCTCGGGCGATGGCCAGCAGTTCAGGAGCCTCGCTGCCGCGGGGCCGACCGCGGCGTGGGGATGGTTGGCTCATCGACATTCTCTCATTTTAGTACTTGACAGTACGGAAGACACGTGGCATTATCGTACTTGTCGGTACTAAATAGCTGGAGGGTCACTCACCATGATCGGTCTCGGGATCGCTGCGGCGTCGGTGATAGCGTTCATTGCCAGCTCGGTGTATTACGCGGCGGCGACACCATTCGAGCGACGCGCTGTCGGCGAGGGGGCGCTGCAGCGCGGGCGACCGCGGCCTTGGAAAGTGCTGACCGAGTTGCTGCGAACGGCGATCGTGGCCTCGGCGTTCGCCTGGATCGCCCATCAGAGCGGTGACCTCGACGTCAGCCACGCAATCGTGCTCGCGCTGATTCTGTGGGCCGGCTTCCCATTCGTCCTGCTGACCGGCTCGGTGATCTGGGAGAAAGTCCACCCCGCCACGGCAGCGATGCACGCCAGCGACTGGTTGCTGAAGCTTCTGATCGTCGGCGTCGCCCTCGGTCTACTCCACTAAAAATCGGACCACCCACAACGAACAGTTAACCAACCCAAACGAGGATCACCCCAATGAAAAGCCCATCAGCCCCGAACGCAGTACCGTCAAGCATCTCTTGGACCTGCGGTGTCAAGCATCTGTCGTACTTCTACAGTGGGCGGGCCGGTCAAAACTGTAAGCGCTATGTTTGCGCTTGACTCCACAATCTCTTGCTCGGCGGCATATGGCAAGAGCTGGGGGATTACTAGAGCACTACACCTGCCAACTGACAGGTTGCTCTTCGGTGCCAGTCTGCAGTACGGCCAGGCGACCGGTCGGCAACGTCGAGATGTATCCGCCGCTCTTGTCAGCGCACGTGGATGATGGCGACTCGGCGGATCCCTCCAGGACTGTCGACACTCACCTCGTCGCCGGCGCAGTGCCCGGAGATCGCGGCTCCCAAGGGCGAGTCCAGCGAGATCCGCTGACGGGCGATGTCTGCCTCAGCTGGCACAACGATGGTGTACTCGGAGTCCCCGAAATCATCCCGCACCACGACAGTCGCGCCTAAGCGCACGGTACCGTCATACGGGGCGGCCTCGACGATCAGTGCATGTCGGAGCATCGCTTCGATGGTCTGTACGCGGCCGTCGAGGAGACCCAGTTCGCGCCTGGCATCGTGGTAACCGAAGTTCTCGCGCAGATCACCTTCGGCGCGGGCAGTGGCAACTCGCTTGACGACTTCAGGACGCTTGGTATCGATGAGCTCGCGCATTTCGGCGATGAGCGCAGCTTGGCCGTCTGCGGTGAGCAGGACTGGTCTAACGAGTGCCATTTGATGATCTCCGGAACGGAGGCGCTACAGAAGGTCGTTAGTGTGCCATGGCTCGCGCTTCGCCGCGTTTGGTCGCTTGCCCACTGTCACCACCCTGGAAGGGGCGCCCCGGAGGGTGCCTTCTCCCAGAACGAAACGGGCGACTGCTTGACGGTAGACAAGCAGGGTCCGCGTGAAGCTCACGATTCAACTCCGTTCTGATTGAACCCTCGGGTTCGCACGTTCAGCTGGCCCGGTCAGGTCGGCCAGCGTGAATTAGAGTGGTTTTGCAGAAAGAACATCAACCAGTGAATGAGGACTAGTCCCTGCAAAGTGACTGACCCCCGCAAGTTGGAATCGGCTGCAACTGACTGAAAACAGCCTCACTGCAGTGCACTGGGCTGCGAATCGGGGAGACAGGACTCGAACCTGCGACCCCTTCCCCCCAGACCAGCCTTTTTCCGGGCGCCAACTGAGTTCGAGTTAGAGTGAATTCATCAGGAAGTGGTTGGAATGACGACTGCACCAGGTGCGATGTAATCCATTGGAATCGCGCGGAGAGTCCGGCGAGCACCTCACTAATGAGCCCTTCAAGGTCCTCTTGAGACTGCGCCTGGAATGACTAGAACTACTTCGGGCACCTTGGTGCAAGATATGAGCAGATGGGCAATGCACTCAGCCTAACGAGCACAATCGAGATACAAGGCGTCAATCCGTACGTCTTGATTCAGGCAGGGCAAGCCGCGTCGCTCATGCCGGACTGGCGAAAACCTATGCCTATTTCACTGCGGATCAATGGCAAAGACGGGACTCGATGGCGGACCAACATGATGCCAAGCGGTACCGGCGATTTCTACCTGTATCTTCATGGCGAGATGCGCAGGGAATCTCAAACCAGGGTCGGCGATGTTGTGAGGCTCAGTATCGAGTTTGACCACACCTATCGCAATGGCCCCCAGCACCGGATGCCAGAAGAGCTCGAGAGAGAACTCAGCGCCGACCCAGCTGCGGAAGGTAGTTGGGTGAAGCTCTCACCTAGCCGTCAAAAGGAAATCTTGCGCTATTTTGCCGGGCTCAAATCCGACTCGGCCAGATACCGCAACGCGCTACGAATGATCTCGGTTCTCAAAGGCAACAAAGGCCACTGGATGGGTCGCGACTGGGACAACGGCAAATAGCGTGGTCGACCCATCGGATTCGCGGGGTCTCCCGCTCACTTTCATGTTCGGTTGGAGCGGCGCTGAGTTCACGAGCTTCTGGAGGCGAGCGAGCTCATCGAGCAGCACCCTGATGGCGGTGGCCTGGTCCACGGGCCCTCCTTGACCGTTCGATCTCACGGTCACTAAATATGGAAGCGCCGACCCAGGGTGTCCAGGTCAACATCCCACGTGCTGCGGAGGCCCGCCGACGGGTCTGGAGCGGGGCGGATACGCGCGGACTCGGGCTCTTCCTGAACCCAAACCGCCGTCCCGGTGGTCTGGAGCCCAAGGTGAGGATTGAACTCACGGCCTACGCCTTACCAAGGCGTTGCTCTACCACTGAGCTACTTGGGCACGCCGGCCGATGGTACCAAGGCGCCGTCTCGGGATCAGGCCCGCGGGAGTGACGCCAACCAGGTCACTGCAAATATCGCCGTGGTCACGGCCAGTACCGGGAAGGGCCGCGCCGATCGCGTGACGACCACCGCGACCACCCCCACGCCGAGCACCGCGACGCCGCCGTAGAACAGGAGTCCGGCCTGGCCGAGAGGGCCGCCGAGGAGGACTGCGAGCAGTCCCGCCGCCGCAAGCGCTCCCGGCCCGGCCCACTGCGTTCGACCAGGTCCGGCAAGAACCGGGAGGCTGCGCCGGCCGGCGAGCCGGTCGCCGTCGACGTCCGGGAGCGCGTTGGCGAAATGAAGTCCGAGCGCAAGCAGGCCCGACAACGGGAGTACGACGAGCAGCTTCGATGGGACCGCACCGACCGACGCGTATCCCTCCAACGGAAGGACCGTCATCCCGCCCCACCACGGCACCCACGAAAGTGGCGTTCGGCGCAGCCCCAGGTCGTAGGCGAGGCCAGCTCCCAGGGCGAGCGAGTCAAGCCCGAGGGTCGCGAGGTTGACGGTCGCGGCGGTTCCGAGCCCGATCGCGGCGAGCACGATGCCGGCGACCGTCGCGGTCGAGCGCGTGACCACTCCACGGACGAGCGGCTTGTAGGGCTTCGCCAGGGCATCAGCGTGGAGATCAGCGACATCGTTGATGACACCGATGCAGAGCTGCACCGGCAGCATCGCACCCACCAGCTGCAGGATCAGGACGCCGTCCGGCACGCGGCGCCCGGCCAGTCCGGCGATCGCCACCAGGACCAGGGTGACCAGTGCTGAAGGCCCCGGATGGGCTATGAAGATGAGCGATCGGATCGCCCCGCCCGGCTTCCGCTCGTCCCACCACACGGGCGGGGTTTCCTTATTCCTTGGGCGAACCGGGATCGGAATCGGCGGCGCCGGACTCGTCTTCACCACCCAGCTCGTGCTTCGGGTTGGCGGCGGTCTCCGCGGCCTCGCGCGCGGCGGTCAGCGTGCCGTATCCAGCTGCTTCCTCTGCAGCCACCTCGGCCGCGAGCAGACGATCGTGGACCGCGTCCTCGAAGCGGCGCAGCCTGCCTTTCTCGTGCTCGGGAGGATCGTCTGCCGGTGGGTCGTCAGTCATGTGCTCACTCTTCACTGCTTGCCGCAGTTGTTTCGCGGCCCGAACCGCAGTATGGGCGATTGCACGCGGAGCCACGCCTTGGACAGGCCCCGGGGCGCTCGCCACAGGCGATGCCCGGACCTCAGTCGAGGTCGACGAGTCCCTCGGCGACAGTCCTGTCCCGGCCCTTCGCTCGTGCTTGGGCGAGGCAGTCGTCAGCCCGATCGACGAGGTCGTCGACCGTTTCCGTTCCCTGGAAGGAGGCGAGGCCGGCCGAGAACGAATGCCCTTGGGGTGTCGCCTCGCGAAGCCGCCAGCACAACTGGACGGCACTCACGGTGGTGCAGTTCACGAGCACGACGCCGAATTCGTCCTCTCCCCATCGGCCCATGAGGTCTTCCGCGCGGAGGACGTCGCGCCATCGCGCGGTCGCCTCCGTGAGAAACGCCTCTTCGGCGAGATGCCCCGCGGCGCCTTGGCCCTTGGTGCCGTGATCGAAGGCGATCAGCGCGAAGCACAGCGGATGCTTGCTGCGCCGTGCGTGAGAGACGTGACGCGCCGCCTCGTCAAGGAAGCCGGCACGGTCGGGCAGTGCGTCGAGGCTGTAGCCGATCGACGTGATTCCCGCCGGCGGGGCCATGTCCTCGTGGTCCTCGATTCCAAAGACGGCAAGATCCGCCTCAGAGAGCTCGTCCGCGAGCGCCTTCACCACTTTCATGGCCGCATCGGGGTTGCGCCGCTCATGGGGTGCGCTGCAATGGCGGAAAAGGTCATGCGTCGAGTCTGGTCGAACGAGATAGCAGGACACCCTGCGCTCGTGTCACGGCCATGTAGCGGCTGCCTCACGGCGCTGGAAGGTTGACGCCAGTTCGACGCCGACCGCGGCCTCGCGCTGCGGCCTGCAGGCGTGCAGCCATGCGTCGCAATGACGTACGAAGTTCGGGAGGATGGACCACCACCAAGTCGCACTCGAGGCCGGCGAGGAAGGACGCCGCCCAGTCGAGGTCATCCGCGCTGAAGCGAAGCAGGGTGCCGCCATTGGAAGCCTCGAGCGTCCCGTCGGTGGGCGACACTCGACTTTTCGCTGCATCGAGGCTCAGCGCCAGCAGCACCTCGCAGCGCGTTCCGTACACCGCCTCGCCGATCGCCCGGCGCAGGTAGGCGACGACATCGAAGTCGTCGGGACGCTGGAAGGTCGCGTTGGTGACCTCGGTCGCCAGCATCCGATCAAGCCGGAACGTCCGCAGTGCGCCCCGAAAGTGATCCCAGCTGACCAGGTACCAGTGGCCGCTCTGAAACGCGACCCCATACGGATCGACGAGCCGCTCGGTGCCCTCGCCGGCCGCGGAGCGGTAGGTCAGGCGAACGCCTGACTGATCCCGCGCGGCGGTGCTCAGCCGGAGGATGGTCTCGGCGTCGGCGTGGTCCCGGGCGACCGGGGAAAGCCCGAGGCTGACGAAGTCCTGCATTGCCTGAACCTGGGTGCGCTGCGTCTCGGGGAGGACGCGGTCGAGCTTGGCCAGCGCACCTTGCACCGCCGCACCGGACGCTGACAGTCCAAGGCGCTGGGCCGCCAGCAGACCGATGACGGTGACCAGTGCCTCGTCGTTGCTGAGCATCAAAGGGGGAAGCTTCGGACCCCGACGGAGCCGGTACCCGCCGGCGGGCCCCCGCTCGGCCTCGACGGGGATGCCCATCTCCTGCAGGCCGGTGATGTATCGACGCACCGTCCGGGGGCTCACCTCGAGGCGGCTGGCGATCTCCTCAGCGTTGAGCTGCCGGTACACCTGCAGCAGCTCGATGAGGGTGAGTAGGCGGCCGACCGAAAGATCCACATTCGCATCATATAGGACGGATACTGTCCATATTGGCATGTAGCATCAGCGACATGATGAACTCGAACGCCCTTCTGGATCTCGCCCGCGAGCGAAGCCGTGATCTGATCGACGACGCCAGGCGCAGCCGCCGGCACCACCGCAACCACAACGACCGGAACCTGCCGGCTTCCGAGGTCGTGTTTCTGTTCGGGCGCTCCGCCCACGAGATCGATGCCCGGGTTCGTGCTGAGGCACGCCTCCGCGTCGAGGCGGCAGCAGCGGACCGCTCCTGAGCACGCCGGGTCGCAGCGGTCTTGAGCCGCTGCGACCCTGGGCCGGCGAGCCTGAGGGATCATGCTGCTCGTCGTGAGGGTCGAGGCCGTCGTCACCGATCTCGACGGGACCATCGTCCGCTCCGACTTCTCGGTCTCGCCGGCGACACTCACCGCCCTGGATCTCATCAGGTCAGCGGGGATCGCGTTCGTTATCGCCACCGCACGGACTCCCCAGGGACTGGAGCACTTTGATGTGCTGGCACCTCGAACCCGCCTGGCCGTCTGCTGCTCGGGCGCGATCGGGTGGTCTTCACCGGAGCAGGCGCTCGTGTGGGTGGCCTGGATGACCCCGGCGGCGATCGGCCGCGTTGTCGAGATCGCCCTCACCGAGGGCGCGGGCGTGGCCAGCTTTGACGGCAGCCTGTGGCGGATGACCGACGAGTACTACCGCCTGAGCCCGACGCAACCGCACGGACCTCCGCGCGTCGTGGTGGAGAGCGGCGAGCTGGCCGAGACCGCGTGCTGCACGATGGCGGTGCGCCACGCGAACGGCAACCTCGATCACATCGCCGGGCTCGTGGCCGCGGAGTCCGATTCCGCGGCGCTGAGTCACGTCGGGCGGTCAACGGTCCTCGATGTCACAGCGGACGGAATCGACAAGGGCACCGGGACGTGTCGCGCTCTCGAGGCGCTGGGCCTCACGCCGGCTTCCGCCGTCAGTTTCGGGGACATGCCAAACGACCTGGCGATGTTCCGCGAGACCGGCCGAAGCTACTCCGTTGGGGAAAGCGACCCGGACGTGATGAGCGCAGCGAGCGAGGTCATCCCCAGCGTCGAGGACGACGGGTTCGCTCGCAAGATCGCCGACCTGGCCGCCGCAGGCTGGGTCGTCGAGGATGTCTGACCCTCAGGCTGGAGCCGATGGGGAGATTCGAACTCCCGGCCAACCGCTTACAAGGCGGTTGCTCTACCCCTGAGCTACATCGGCTGGGCCACCCGATTCTCCCATGGGCGCTTATCCCAGTTGCCGCGGCCGGGGGACCTGCGGTACTCTCGATCCGGTTCCATGTCAAAGGTAAGCACCCTCGTGGCGCAGCCGGGTAACCACTTGCTGGAGGCGCTGCCGGACGACGAGCGGCAGGCGCTTTTGCAGCAGCTTCGGCCTGCGCATCTCACGGTCAAGACCGTGCTGTTCGATCCTGGCCAGACGATCCCGTCGGTGCACTTCCCGATCGACGGCGTGATCTCCCTGGTCACCCCGCTCGCCGACGGCAACATCGTCGAGGTGGCGACCATCGGCAATGAGGGGATCGTTGGGGTGCCGCTCGTACCCGGCGGATCGCTCGCGGTCCGCGCGATCTCACAGGTGGGCGGGCGCACATTGCGCCTCGAGGCAAGCGAGTTCATCAAGGACCTGGAGCGTCTGCCTGCATTTCGCGGGCTGGTGCAGAAGTACGTTCAGGCGCTGTTCGGGCAGATCTCGCAGGCTGCTGCGTGCAATCGCCTGCACTCCAACGAGGAGCGCCTGAGTCGCTGGCTGCTCATGAGCCACGACCGGGTCGGCACTGACACGTTCCCGATCACGCATGAATTCCTCGGCCAGATGCTCGGCTCGCGCCGCGCGACGGTGACGCTGTCCGCTGGGCTGCTTCAGTCGGCCGGGCTGATCCGGTACCACCGTGGGCGAGTGACCATCGTCGATCGCGAAGGCCTCGAGTCCGTCGCCTGCGAGTGCTACGGGATCATCAAGGCTGCGCTCGATCGGGTGGTGTCGAGCCCCAACTGACGGCCGGCGACAGCACGTCCTCGCGCAGGTCACCGGCGGTGGCGCGACCGCTCTCGAACAGCTGGGCGACCGCCTGCTGCACGCCGACCGACATCGAGGGGTAGGCGTGGACCGCCTGGGCGAGCCTCCCTGCAAACGCGCGCACCTGCATCCCGACCACGAACTCGTGGATCAATTCGCCGGCGCCGGGTCCGGCAATGTGTGCACCGAGGATCGCGCCCCCGCCGGCGTGCCCGAGCAGCGGCCGGCCGGAGGTGATCACCTTGATGAGCCCGCGCGGACGCTGGATGATGAGCGCTCGATCGACCGCGGTGAACGGAAGCGTCGCGACGCGCACGGCATCGCCATGCGCGCGCCGCGCCTCCGGCTCTGTGAGGCCGACGTGCGCGATCTCCGGCTCCGTGAAGATTACCCACGGGATCACTCGATACGACGCCGCCTGCTGACGCTCGAACCCGTTGTGCGCCGCGAGCCGTCCCTGGTACGCGGCTACATGAGTGAATGGCAGCATCCCGGTCACGTCGCCGGCCGCGAAGATGCCGCTCACCGAGGTGCGCAGATGGGAATCGACGGCGATCCCCCGCTCCTCCACGCGAACACCGACGGTGTCGAGGCCAAGGCCGTCGACTTTCGCCGCCCGGCCGGTGGCAACCAGCACCTGGTCGCCTGTCAGCGAGTGTTCACCACCCCCGTCTCGCACCGTGAGTTCGACGTCGCTGCCACGTCGCGCGACCCGCAACGGTTGCGCCCCGAGATGCACGCGGATCCCCTCCGACTCGAGGATCCCGCGCATCAGCGCAGCGATATCCGGGTCTTCGCGCGGAAGAAAGGATGTGGCGGCGTCGATGACGTCCACCTCGGTGCCGAGCCGACCGAACGCCTGCGCGAGCTCGAGCCCGACCGCCCCCGCACCGAGCACGAGCAGGCGGCGCGGCTGCACACGCAACTCGAACACCGTCTCGTTGGTCAGGTAGGGCACATCATCAAGCCCCTCGATCGCGGGAATCGCCGGGCGGCTGCCGGTGCAGATCACGACGCGCGTCGCGGTGAACCGGTCGTCGCCGACCTGGAGCGTGCGCGCATCGACGAAAGCAGCGCGCCCTCGACGCACCTCGACACCGGATGCTGCGAGATGTGCCTCGTCTTCGTAGCGCGCAATCTGGTCGATGACATCGTGGACGCGCCCCATGACCGCGGGGAAGTCGACGCGCACATCGGCGATGCGGATGCCGAAGTGATCGGCGTTTGCCACACGGTCGCGCACCGACGCCGCCTCGATGAGCGCCTTGGACGGCACGCACCCGTTCCACGTGCACTCGCCTCCCAGCGGTCCCTCGCTGATCAGGAGCACGCGTCGTTTCAGGTGTGCCGCGGTCTGCGCTGCCACGAGCCCCGCCGTCCCTCCCCCGATGACGGCGAGGTCGAAGGCATCACTCACGCCGGCGTCAGTTCTTTCGCGAAGACCAGGCAGGCGTTGTGGCCACCGAACCCGAAGGACGTGGTCATCGCCACTCGCGCGCTCACAGGCCGCCCGACATTCGGCACGTAGTCGAGGTCGCACTCCGGGTCGGCGCTCTCGAGGTTCACCGTCGGCGGAGCGAATCCGTCGCGCATCGCCAGGATTGTGACCATCGCCTCGAAAGCCCCGGCGGCGCCGAGCATGTGCCCGGTCATCGACTTGGTCGATGAGATCGGGACAGAGTAGGCAGATTCACCGAACACCTGCTTGAGTGCGCGCGTCTCGGCGAGGTCATTGAGTGGCGTCCCGGTGCCGTGCGCGTTGATGTAGTCGATGTCCTCCGGCCGCACTCCGGCACGCTCGAGCGCGCGGCGCACGCAGCGGACGGCGCCGTCGCCACTCGGCTCCGGCGCTGTGATGTGGTACGCGTCCGCCGACGCGGCATAGCCGATCAGCTCCGCATGGATGGTCGCCCCCCTGGCGAGCGCGTGCTCGCGATCCTCGAGAACGAGCACCGCGGATCCCTCGGCGGCCACGAAGCCGTCGCGGTCGCGTTCGAACGGCCGCGACGCATGTTCCGGATCGTCGTTGCGCGTCGACAGTGCGCGAGCGGCGGCGAACATTGCGATCCCCGTTGACGTGATCCCGGCCTCGGTCCCACCGGCGAGCACCGCCACCGCATCTCCCTGCCGGATCCAGTTGGCGGCCTGGCCGATCGCGTCCGCGCCCGAGGCACACGCGCTCACCACCGCCATGTTCGGCCCACGTGCGCCGAGATCGATCGAGACCATTCCCGGCGCCATGTCCACGAGCGCCATCGCGGCGGCGAACGGCGACACCCGGCGTGCCCCCTCGGTGTCGAGCACCCGGGTGGTGTTCTCGATCACCTGGAGCCCGCCGATTCCCGATGCGATCAGGACGCCGATCTCGGGCGACGCGGCGGCGATGTCGAGGCCGGAGTCGAGTGCGGCCTCGCGAGCTGCGGCCATGGCGAAGTGCACGTGCGGGGTGCCGCGGCGAGCCTCCTTGGAACCGAAGATGGCGGACGCGTCAAAGTCCTTCACCTCTCCGGCGATGCGGACCGGGAGGCGCGAGGCGTCGAAATGCGTGATCGGGGCGATGCCGCTGCGACCGTTTCGGAGCGATTCCCAGCCTTGGGACACGCTGTTGCCCACCGGCGAGACGCTGCCCATGCCGGTGACGACGACCCGACGGCCGCCAGGATCAGCCATGGTGGCCTCGCCCCGAGCGTGCATCCCACGCTCCGGCGCGTCCAGCCTCTCGCAGAGCCGCCCGCTGGACGCGCGTGGTCGCGGTCTTGGGAAGATCGGCCTCGATCCGGATGAAGCGCGGGACCATGAACCTCGGCAGCGCACCCATCAGATGAGTGTGCAGCGCCGACGGTGTCAGAGCCAGCGGCTGGTGGACGGCCACGCACAGCAGGATCTCATCCTCGACCCCGTCATCCGCAGGCACGCCGATCGCCGCCGCCTCCCGGATCGCTGGATGCCGTAGCGCGACGGCCTCGATCTCCGCGGGCGCGATGGTTTCGCCACGCCGCCGGATGGCCTCGCGGAGGCGGCCGTGGAAGCTGAGCACATCCCGTTCGCCGCGGGCCAGCAGGTCGCCGGTCCGGTACCAGCCGTCATCGCTTCCGTCCAGGCCACGCGTTCCGTCATCGGCATACCCCTCGAAGATCACGTGCGGCTCCCTGGGGCGTATCCAGAGTTCGCCGCCCTCGCCGCGGGCGGCCTCGATGCCCGCCGCGCTCACGATTCGAGCCTCGAAGCGATCGCAGGGAACGCCGACAGTGCCTGGCACCGGACCGCCCGGGCCGGCGCGGGTCCAGCAGGACGCGGTTTCGGTCTGACCCCAGACGTCCTCGAGAGCGACACCGAAGCGACCTTCGAACGCCTCCCAGAGTCCGGTCGGCGTGGCGCTGCCCATGGCGCGGCGCACGGGGTTCTCCGCATCCTTGCGCTGGGGCGTTCGGGACATCAGCGTGCTGATGATTGTCCCGACGTAGGGAAAGAACACCGCGTCGACCGCGCGCGTGCGTCGCCAGAAACGCAACGGCTCGAAGCGACGGTCGATGACCGTGCGTCCACCGCGCAGCAGCGTGCCGAGCAACGTGCCCTGCGCGGTGACGTGAAACAGCGGCAGGCAGCAGTACACCGTCTCACCGGGGGCAGTGCGCACCAGTTCCTCTCCGTAGCACTCCGCGTGCAGGGTCTCGGCGTTGCGGCTCCAGAGCACTGCCTTGGACTCACCGGTGGTCCCTGAGGTGAACATGAGCCGAGCCGGCGCCGCCGGGTCCGGCGGCGGCGGTGGTGGCGCCTGAGTACCCGCACCGCCCGCCGCTTGATCGAGGCTCACGAAACCGGAGGGCGCTTTCGCGCCTGTCACCAGAATCGCAGTCAGCGTTGCGAGATCGCGCGAAGCCGCGCGCGCCTCGCCGGCAAGCGCCCCGTCGCACACGAGCACCTGCCCACCCGCTCGGAACATCACGTGGGCCAGGGGGTCGCCCGTCAGCGACGCGTTCAGCGGAGCGAACACCGCCCCGATCTTGATGCATGCAACCCATGTGCTGACCAACGCGGCACTGTTGTGGCAGAGGGTCATGACCACGCCGCCCTCGCGCACGCCGCACTCGAGCAGCACGTTGGCCGTCGCGTTCGCAAGCCGGTCGAGCTCGCCATACGTGAGTCGTGCGTCGGGCAGGACCACGCACTCCTCTTCTCGATGCGCGGTGACGGCGGCCTCGATTCGATCCCGCAACGGTCTGAGCGTGGTCAGCGCGACTGGCATCGTCTGCCTCAGTCTGCGGCAGCGCTGGCGAGGAGCGGCGAGCGAGACAGGTTCGCTCGGAGTCGGGGCACCATCAGCAGCGCGACGCCGCAGGCGATGGTGATCCCGGCCGCATAGATGCAGAGATCAAAGGGCGCCGCCGGAACCGGGTACACCGTCCCCTTGATGATGTAGGCCATGACCGCGATAGCCGCCACGAGGCCGACGACGCGCAACCCGAAGGCGTGCCCGCGGCGTATCGACCACACCAGCGCCGCGATCGAGGTCAGCAGGTAGGCGATGATGATCAGATCGGCTCCATACGTCGCGAGATAGAAGAACGCATCGATTGGGCTTGTCCCGATGAGCATGAAGGGCGTCACCGCAACGACGCTCACGGTCCCGACAACCGTAAGTGCCGCTATTGGTGACCGCTGACGGCGATGCACCGTGGCCAGCCAGCGCGGTCCCAAACCGTCTCGCGCGAGCGCGAACAGCAGTCGATTGGCGCCGTTGACGGTTGCCAGCTGCGCGCCGATGCCGCTGATCAATGCGGCGACGTTGATCATCGTTCCCATCGCCGGCGTCACGTAGCGCCCGGCGATATCGACAAGTGGAACCGACTGATTCGCGAGTGCCCCGGCGCTCGGATACGCGATGGTTTCGACCCACGACACGACGACATAGATGCCACCGGAGACGAGGAGCGCGGCAATCATCGACACCGGGATGACGCGTCGCGGCCGCGACGCCTCCTCACCGAGGGTTGCGGACACCTCGAATCCGGAGAACCCGGTGAAGGCGAAGATGACGCCGAGCCCGATGGTCGCGACCGGAATCCGTCCGGGCGTGAATGGTGCACCTGTGACGGCGTGACCGCCCGAGCCTCCCTTGAGGACCACGGCGACGGCCACGATTGCCACCAGCACGATCGCCACACTCTCGAGCGCAAAGATGAGCATCGTGGACACCGAGATCCTGAGGTAGGCGAGGAGCAGCGCAAGCGCCCAGAACAGCAACGCGAACACCGGCCACGCGATCACCACGTGCGCCGCACCGGCCAGGCTCTCCATAAAGTTGGCGTTGCTCGCGTAGATCGACGACGAGTAGGCGATGTAGACGCCGAGCAACATCCACGCTGACAGGAATCCATACCCGTAGCCGAGCGCCCTGCCGTTGAAGGCGAACACCGAGCCGGCCGACGCGAAGTCGGCGGCGAGCACGATGAATGCGTACGACACCAGCAACATCGCCAGCAGCGCGAGCAGAAACGCGAGCGGCCCCGCTTCGCCGACGATCGCCGCCATGAGCGCCGGGAGGAACGTCACCCCCGCTGTCGGAGCCTGAATGCCCACCGCGCTTGCGGTCGCCCCGGCATAGCGCACGCTGTTGGCTCGCAGCGACAGCGAGTCCTGCATGGTGCCGCTAGCCTAGCGGACGTCTGATCGCGGCCCGCGCCTAGCTGTCCTCGCCGCGACGCATGCGTTCGAGCCGGCGCCGGATCTCGGGGTCGAGGCCGTCCTCGAGCCGTGTGCGCCGCCGGCTGTCCTCGCGCATGCGCTTGGTCTCGGCACCAACGCTGCCCGCCACCCTCGCCACCTCGGCCTCGAGGGCGCGCGCTCCCATGGTCGCGACACCCATCGCCCCGACGACGTCGCGCTCCAGACGATCGTCGGTAGCGACCACGACATCCGCGCCCTCACCGCGCTGCGAGGCGCGGTACGCGGCGCGTTCGATGACGTGGTCGGCACTGGCTCGCTTGGACCCGAAGAGCACCGTGACCCCGTCGAGTTTCTCGGTGGAGGGAATCGCCCCAGGCCGTCCGTGCGCATCGAAGACGACGGTGACCGCGACGCCGGTCTGGGCGGCGTACTCCGCGAGCGCGCTCACCAGCTGACGGCGGGCATCGTCGAGTCCCCGCTCGCGCAGCGTCGCGTGCAGGGCGGGCCACGCGTGAATGATGTTGTACCCGTCGACGATCAGCGCCTGCATCGCGTGGGTGCTCTCCTCAGCGCGGTGCGAATCCGCGCTGACGCTGCGCCTCGAAGAGCAGCACCGCGGCGGCCACCCCCGCGTTGAGCGATGCGACGTGCCCCATCATCGGTATGGACACGAGCGCATCGCAGTGCTCGCGAGTCAGCCGTCGCATGCCCGCGCCCTCGGCGCCGACGACGATCGCCGCGGGCCCCGAAAGATCGACCGTGTCGTAGCGGTCCCGCGCGCCGGCATCAAGGCCGACACGCCAGATCCCCGCCACGCCGATGACCTCGAGCGCCTGCGCGAGGTTGGGCACGGTCACCATCGGGAGATGCTCGGTCGCGCCTGCCGACGCCTTCACCGCCGCCGGGGTGAGCGGTGCCGCGTGGTGGCGTGGCACCACCAAGCCGTCCGCGCCGCAGGCCTCGGCGCTGCGCGCGATCGCGCCGACGTTCTGGGGATCCTGGATGCCGTCGAGCACCACCAGCAGCGCGGGCGGGCGGGCATGGTCGAGCAGGTCGTGGATCGTGAGCGCCGCGCGTGCGTGGAAGTACCCCGCCACGCCCTGGTGATGCTCGGTGTGCGCGATGTCATCGAGGCGCTGTCGGGACACCTCCTCCACGAGGATGTCCCGCGCCTCGGCATGCTCGAGAATCTCGGTGAGGCGTGCCTCGGGGCGGATCGCGGTTGCAATCACGATCTTGCGCGCGGCACGGCCCGACCGAAGGGCTTCGAGCACCGGGTTGCGCCCGTAAAGGATGTCCACCCAGTCAGCCGCGGCGCTGTGTGATGCGCTTCCAGCGCTGACCCTGGGGCGTGTCCTCCACTTCGATGCCGCGACCCGCGAGCTGGACCCGGAGACGATCGGATTGCGCGAAATCGCGAGCGGCACGCGCGGCCGCGCGCTCGTCGAGCCAGCGCTGCTCCTCGGCATCCGGCGCCGCCTGACTGTCGCGCGCGACGAGCGTCAGCACGCCGAGAACGCCGTCGATCTCGTTGAGCAGATGTTGCAGGGTGCGCTGGGTCTCGGCGCTGACCGCTCCGGCATCGAGCACGCGATTCACGTCGCGCAACCCGGAGAAGACGATGCCCATCGCCTCAGGAACGTTGAGGTCGTCGTCCATCGCCTCCTCGAACCCGATCCGCATCCCGCGTACGGAGGCGAGGACCGCGTCGTCTGCGCTCCCGGCCTCCTCGACGGTCGATAGTCCGGCGACGCGCGCCTGAAAGTCGACGAGTCGCTGCACCGCCATGTTGCTGTCGGCGAGCAGCTCATCCGAGTACTCGAGCGGCTTGCGGTAGTGGGTTCGCGCCGCAAGCAGATAGCGAAGTGACGCCGCGCTCGCGCCCTCATCGAGCACCTCGCGCACGGTGGCGAAGTTACCGACACGTTTGGCCATCTTCTCGCCGCTGACGCGCAGATGCTGGCTGTGGCACCAGATGCGCACGAAGCGCTTACCGGTCGCGGCCTCCGACTGCGCGATCTCATTCTCGTGATGCGGGAAGATGTTGTCGACGCCGCCGCAGTGGATGTCGAAGCTCTCTCCCAGAAGGGTCATGCTCATCGCGGAGCACTCGATGTGCCAGCCCGGGTGTCCCCTGCCGATGCGGGTGTCCCAGCCGATGTCGTCCGGTCCCACCGCCTTCCAAAGCGCGAAGTCGCGAACGTCTTCCTTGGTGTAGTCGTCGGCGTCGATCCTGCCGCTCGCGCCGGACACGAGCCCTTCAGCGTTCGCACCGCTCAGCTTTCCGTAGGCGGGAAACGCGGCGATGTGGAAGTAGTAGCTGCCGTCGGCCTGATATGCCGCGCCGGCGCGCTCGAGACGCTCGATGAGGTCGACCATCTGCTCGATGTACTCGGTCGCGCGCGGATAGTGATGCGCCGGCCGGATGCCGAGGGTGTCGCGATCCTCTTCGAAGGCGGCGATCCAAGGCGCGGTCTCCTCCTGGAGCGAGTGACCGTGCGCGACCGTGTTCTTGATGATCCGGTCGTCGACATCGGTCAGGTTCATCACGTGGGTGACGTTGTTCGCAAACCTGCGGTCGAGCCAGCGACGCAGGACATCCTCGAAGATGAACGTCCGGAAATTGCCGATGTGGACTCGATTCCAGACAGTTGGGCCGCAGGTGTACATCCTGATATGTCCCGGGTCGATCGGCTCCACCGCGACGAGCTCACGGCTCATCGTGTCGTGCAGCTGGAGGGTCACCGTCGTTCCAGAAGCACCGTCGCCGACGCGGCGATCCCCTCGCTCCGGCCCGAGAACCCCATGCCGTCGGTGGTGGTCGCGCCCACGGCGATCGTCCCGGGTTCGAGACCCAGCGCGTTCGACATCGCCTCGGACATCGACTCGAGGTGTGCGGCGAGGCGCGGTTCCTCCGCGATCGCGATGACGTGTGCGCTGGCGATCCTCCAACCCGCAACGCGGAGCTTCTCTGCGACGACGGTCAGGAACTCGCACCCCGAGGTGTCCTTCCATCTTGGGTCGCTCGACGGAAAGTGCTTGCCCATGTCGCCAAGCCCCGACGCACCGAGGATCGCGTCGACGAGGGCGTGCACGACCGCGTCGCCGTCGGAGTGACCGAGCAGGCCCCGGCTGTACGGGACCAGGACGCCTCCGAGCATCAATGGCCGCCCAGGTATGAAGCGGTGCGCGTCGATGCCATGACCGATCCGCGGGGTCATCGGGCCTCCTCGAGTAAGGCGCGGAGCAGGACCAGGTCCTGCGGCACGGTGATCTTGAAGTTCCGCGGGTCGCCGGCCACCACCGTCACGGGTTCGCCGAGCGCCTCGACCAGCGCGGCGTCGTCGCCAGCGGTGATCTCTCTGTCGGCCGCGTTCTGATGCGCGCGGCGCAGCAGATCGGCGCGGAAGGACTGGGGCGTCTGCGCCGCAATGATCGAGGAGCGGTCGAGGGTGGCCGCGACCCGGCCGTGCTGCACCTGCTTCACCGTGTCCACGCAGGGTACCCCCGCGGTCGCCGCTCCATCTTCGCGGGCCGCGTCGAGCACTGCCCGAAAGACGTGAGGTGGCGTGAGCGGACGCGCAGCGTCGTGGACCGAGATCCAGTCGTGGCCGGAGCAGCGTTCGATGGCGACGGCGACGCTGTCCTGGCGGCGCTCACCACCCTCGAGGAGCACCACATCGGCCACCTGATGCTCGGCGGCGATGGCGCGGATCGCCTTCCAGCGCGCCACCGGGGCGGCGATCACCAGGAGGTCGAAGCAGCCCGCCGCGGCGATGGCCTCCAGCGTGATCGCGAGCACCGGCCGTCCGGAGACAACCGCCCAGAGCTTGTCCTCGCCCGTCCGCACGCCGCGGCCGAAGGCGGGGACGATGAGCGCGCTGGTCAGCGCTGCGCGACCTTGGCGCGAACCGGCCGGAGGACCCGGGGCTTGGTCGAATCGTCGGCGGCGAGCGTTGCGAAGATCATCCTGCCCGCGGTGGTCTGGAGCACTGTGGTCACGGTGACGGTGACCGTTTCGTCGACCCGGCTGCTCCCGTTCTCCACGACCACCATGGTGCCGTCTTCGAAGTAGCCCACGCCCTGATGGGGTTCCTTCCCCTCCTTGACGATGGTGATCGCCATGCTCTCTCCGGCGCCGACGATGGGCTTGACCGCGTTGGCAAGGTCGTTGAGGTTGAGCACGCGCACGCCTTCGATCTGGGCAAGGCGGTTGAGGTTGTAGTCCTGGGTCATCAACGCGGCGCCACGGGCCCGGGCGAGCTTCACGAGCCGGGCATCCACGTCCGGCGTGCCGGGAAAGTCGAGATCGACCAGCTCGCAGACGACCTCCTCCGACTTCTGGAGGGCGTCCACGACGCCCAGGCCACGGCGGCCTTTCTGGCGGCGGAAGGGATCGGCGGAGTCGGCGACGCGCTGGAGTTCCTCGAGCACGAACCCGGGAATGAGCAGGCGGCCCGGGACGAACCCCGCGGCCGCAACGTCGACGATGCGACCGTCGATGAGCACACTCGTGTCGACGATGACCGGCTGACCGTCGAGCGGCGCCGGACCTCCTTCGTCGATGTTCACCGAGGTGCTCCGGCCGAAGACCACACCGAGGGCGTCTCGCCGGCGGCTGCCGGTGCGGACACCCACGTATACGAGGACGGTTGCCAGTCCGAGCGACAGCAGCACGCCGAGGCCGTACGGCAGCGGGTTGAGGAGGACGGCGAGCATGGTCGCGATCAGGAGCGCGGCGATGAGGCCGATCATGGCGCCGATGAGCTGTCCTGGCGGCGCCTCTTCGAGGTTCCGCTCCAGCCACAGGTATGGCTCGATGCTGAGCAACGGCGCCGCCAGCGCCAGCGACGCTGCTCCCGCGGCTCCGGCGGCGAGCAGGGCAGCTCCCGCGGTGGTGGTGTTCTGGGTGAGCACGCCCGGGGTGCCCGACAGGATGAAGACGCCGTAGAGCACGCCGAATACGAAACCGACCCCGGCGCCGATAATCCGGGAGACATTTCGCGCCCTTCGGATCGTCCGATCGGCATGGGTGTGCATCTCAGCGATTGAACCACACGATCTCCGCACCGAAAGGCGGCGCGACACGACGGTCACCCGAGTAGCGCAACCGCCTCGATCAAGTTGCGAACTCGATTGCAGCGAAGGCCGCCGGGGACCGCTCCACGATAGCTCTCGGGCAGGATCACGGCCGCCATGCCGACGGCCGCCGCCTCGGTGAGGCGCACCTCGGTCCGCGACACTCGGCGCACCTCGCCGCCCAGGCCGAGTTCGCCGATCACCGCGCAGTGGCGTGACACCGCCCGATTCCATGTGGACCCGGCGATGGCGAGGGCGACCGCGAGATCGGTGCCGGGGTCGGCGAGGCGGATCCCGCCGGCGACGTTGACAAAGACGTCCAGCTTCGAAACGTCGATGGCGGCGCGCTTGGCGAGGACCGCGAGCATGAGATGCAACCGGTTCAGCTCGAACCCGGACGCCGTCCGTCTGGGGAATTCAAATCGCGATGCAATGGCCAGCGCCTGGACCTCGACCGCCATTGGGCGCAGCCCGTCGCACGTGATCGTGAGCACGCTGCCCGACGCACCCAGCGAAGCGGCGTCGAGCATCCCGCGGCTCGGCGCGGCGAGATCATGCATGCCGTCGCGCTCCATGGTGAGCAGGCCCACCTCGCCCGTCGCCCCGAAGCGGTTCTTGATTCCACGCAGCATCCGATGCTCGCCCAGACGCTCCCCCTCGAGATACAGGACCACGTCGACCATGTGCTCGAGCGTGCGAGGGCCGGCGATCGCGCCCTCCTTGGTCACATGCCCGACGAGGAGCACGGGCACACCGGTGGCCTTGGCGACTTCGCTCATGCGCAGCACCGCGGCGCGAACCTGGGAGACGCTCCCCGGGGGTCCGGGGGTCGCGGCGTCGCGCAGGGTCTGCACGGAATCGACCACCGCGAGGGACGGGAGCTCCGCCTCTATGGTTGCGATCACGGTATCGAGATCGGATTCGACCAGCAGGCGAACCCTGGCACCGGTGCACCCAAGCCGCCGAGCTCGCAGGGCAAGCTGCTCAAGCGACTCCTCACCGGTGCAGTAGAGCGCCGGTGACACCTCGTCGCCGCAGCCGTTCGATACCTGCAGCGCGATGGTGGACTTCCCGATGCCAGGGTCACCACCGAGCAGCACGACGCTGCCGGGAACGACCCCACCTCCCAGGACGCGATCGACTTCCAGCGAACCGGTTGCCTGTACTCGTGCCGGCGCCGCGATGACCGCCTCCATTGCCGTCGTGGTCGCGGCAGCGGCGATCGCCGGCTTGCGTCCAGGCAGGCGCACCAGGTCCTCGCTCAGGCTGTTCCACGCCTGGCACGCGGGGCACCGCCCCTGCCACTTCGGCGCCTCGGCTCCGCACGCCGAGCAGAGGTAGTGCAGGCGGACGGCGGCGCGTTGCAACTCGGTAGCCATGGGCGACGCATGGTAGCGAACAGATGTACGCTCGGTCAAGTGCCCGGCTAATGTGCGAGCTTTACCGCGAGACCCGCGCCACGATTGGGACGTCTGGGTGCGGCGGAGCGCACCGTGGTGTCCGCAAACGGAAGGTTGTGCGCGTTGGGAATAGCGTGATCGCATCAGCCGGTCTGGTGACGTCGGACGACGGCACGCCCGACAGGGCATTCGAGGCCGTCGTCGTCGCCGATGTCAGGCGCCTCTTCGCGCTCGCGCTTTCCATCCTTGATGACCGCGGCGAAGCCGAAGACGCTGTGCAGGAGACGCTGCTCAAGGCGTGGCGGGCCTGGGACTCGCTGTCGCAGATGGATCGTCAGGCCGCCTGGTTGACGCGAGTGTGCGTCAACCACTGCATCAGCCGGCGACGGATGCTTCGATCGCGTGGCTGGCCGTGGCCCGGACTGCTCGATCGCGCGGGACCGCCGCCGGAAGGAGGGCATGACGCTGAGGGCGTCGACATGGATCGCGCCTACGGGCGCCTGTCCAACATGCAGCGCGCGGCGATCACGCTCAACTACCGGCATGGGTACTCCGTGGACGAGTGCGCCGCCCTCATGGGGTGCCGCCCGGGAACGGTTCGCACCCACCTCGAACGCGGCCTCGCCACGCTGCGAAAGGAGCTCAAAGATGATTGACATCGGTCCTCGACTGGACAGCGAGCTCCGGGCAAAGTTTGACCGCGTCGAGGCGGAGAACCCGCCGCAACGTCTCATGACCTTCCAACCGACCGCGACCCGCGGCCACAGGTCGCTGAATGCGATCGTCGGCCTGGCTGCGATCGCTGTGGTCGCGGCAGGGATCGCCGTGTTCGCGTTGGAACTCAGCGGTCACCCGCGTCCGGCCCCTACGCCGTCGTCGGCGCAGGGGGCTCCGCTGCCGAGCATGCCCGTCTACAGCCCGTCCCCCCCGCTCCCGCAGGTCATCGCTCCTGTCCCGATGCCCGTGTATGGAACGGGCTTCCCGGCGTCGTGGCACATCGTGATCCCGGTCACCAAGCACACCGGTTCAGCAGTGCTGCCCGCCTTCGTTCCCGCTGGGTGGGTATACGTGCAGTACGCCTGTTTTGGGACAGGACACCTCCACATTGTCTCGACCGATGGAACGCTCAGCGAGAGCTTCAGGTCGTGCTCGAGCTCGGCTCACCCGGTCGATGCCCAAATCTCAGGTGCTTACGGGCCGCTGTCAGGCAGCCCCGTGGTGTTGAAGGTCGTGACCAGCCCATCCGTACGCTGGGAGATCGTCCTTGCCGAGACTGCGACGCCGTCGACGCTGCCGGCGCTGCCGGCCCTGCCTGCGAACGCAAAGGTGCTGGTCCCCGTGACCTATGGACTGGGAGTTGCAGCCCTCCCAAGTTTTGCGTACCGCAGCTTCATCCACATTCAGTGGTGGTGTTCGGGACCCGGCGGAATCACGGTCTTCGTCTCCAACGGACACCAAAGCATGGGCGCGTCGGACTGCGGTTCAGACGGGGTCGGCGGGACAGTCAACTACGCCGGGCCACGCGAAACCCTCGTGGTCGATGTCAACCCCGACAACAGGTGGGAGATCCGGGTGTACTGGCAGCCAGGCGACCCGACTAACAACCCGAGCGGGTAGCCGCCGGTTAGCGCGAGTGGACCGGACGCCCCCTGCCGCGGTGCGTCTGGGCAGGCTCCGGCTCCTCCTCGCCCTCGATACGCCGGCGCAGTTCGACCAGGCGGTCGCGCAGCTCGGCGGCGCGCTCGAACTCGAGGTCACGGGCGGCGCGGAGCATCTCCTTCTCCACGTCCTTCGCCAGGCGGAGCACTTCGTCAGGCGGCAACCCGGACGCCTCCTGGAAGGCCGCGGCGCGAAGCGACTGCTGGTCACGATGCGACTCCATCTGGTACACGGCTTTGACGATCGACAGCGGCGTGATGTCGTGCTCGGTGTTGTAGGTGACCTGGATGGCGCGGCGCCGGTCGGTCTCGGCGATCGCCTTCTCCATCGCGTCTGACGTCCGATCCGCGTACATGACCACGTGCCCGAAGACGTTGCGTGCCGCCCGACCGACGGTCTGGATCAGTGACCGGTAGCCTCGGAGGTAGCCCTCCTTGTCGGCGTCGAGGATCCCGATGAACGACACCTCGGGAAGGTCGAGGCCCTCGCGCAGGAGGTTGATCCCCACCAGCACGTCGAAGACGCCGAGGCGCAGGTCGCGGATGATCTCGACACGTTCCAGCGTGTCGATATCGCTGTGCAGATAACGGACCTTGATCCCCGCCTCGCGCAGGTAGTCGGTCAGATCCTCGGCCATCTTCTTGGTCAGCGTGGTGATCAGGCAGCGTTCGTGGCGCTCGATGCGACGCCGCAGCTGGGAGATGAGATCGTCGATCTGCCCGTGTGACTGCTTCACCTCGATGGTCGGATCCACGAGACCGGTTGGCCGGATGATCTGTTCCACGACCTGGGTCGCGCGCCCCTCCTCGTACGGACCCGGCGTGGCACTCACGTAGATGATCTGGCCGATCATCGAGTCCCACTCAGCGAACGTCAGGGGCCGGTTGTCGAGCGCCGACGGCAGCCGGAACCCATACTCCACCAGGGGAATCTTGCGAGCGCGATCCCCCTTGTTCATGCCGTCGATCTGGGGAACCGCGACGTGCGACTCATCGACGATGAGCAGCGCGTCGTCGGGCAGGAAATCGAGCAGGCAGTGCGGGCGTTGCCCCTCCGCGCGATTGCTCAGGTGACGCGAGTAATTCTCGATCCCGGCGCATGTCCCGGTCTCGCGCATCATCTCCATGTCGAAGTTGGTCCGCTGGCGCAGGCGCTGAGCCTCGAGCAAACGTCCCCGCGTTTCCAGGAGCTTCACGCGATCCTCGAGCTCAGCCTCGATGGCGACGAGCGCACGCTCCATCTGCTCTTGCGGGGTCACGTAGTGCGTCGCCGGGAACACTGTGAGCTCGTCGCGCATGGTGAGGATCTCGCCGGTGAGCGCGTCGAAGTCCTTGATCGACTCGATGGTGTCGCCCATGAACTCGATCCGGGTGGCGATCTCCTCATAGGCGGGCTGAACGTCGACCACGTCGCCTCGCACCCGGAAACGCGTGCGTCCGAAGTCCATGTCGTTGCGCGCGTACTGGAGGTCCGAAAGTTTGCGCAGGAGGATGTCGCGGCGCCACGAGTCGCCCCGCTTCACGGTGATCGACTCCCCCAGGTAGTTCTCCGGCGAACCGATGCCGTAGATGCAGGAGATGGATGCGACCACCAGCACGTCGCGGCGGGTCAGCAGCGCGCGGGTCGCGCTGTTGCGCAGCCGGTCGATCTCATCGTTTCGCGACGAATCCTTCTCGATGTACGTGTCGGTGCGCGGGATGTACGCCTCCGGCTGGTAGAAGTCGTAGTAGGAGACGAAGTACTCGACCGCGTTCTTGGGGAAGAACTCCCGGAACTCCGCCCACAGCTGTGCGGCGAGCGTCTTGTTCGGCGAGAGCACGAGGGTCGGACGCTGCTGTTCCGCGATCACGTTGGCGATCGTGAAGGTCTTGCCCGAGCCCGTCACACCGAGCAGGATCTGCTCGCGCTGGCCCTCGGTCAGCCCGCGATTCAGCGCCGTGATCGCAGCGGGCTGATCCCCGGCGGGCTTGAAGGGCGCGAGCAACTCGAGGGCGGGCACGCTTCGAGTCTAGTCGCTGCACGACTCCCCCCGAATCGAGCTCAGGTCACCCCCGCGTAGATCTCGTCGAGACGTTTCGCGATCGCGTCCCAGGAATGCTCGGCAAGCACCACCTCGCGTCCGCGAGCGCCCAACTCCGAGCGCCGCACCGGATCGTCCAGCAGATCCTTGGCAGCGACACGCAGGGCAGACAGATCGCCGGCGGGAGCGAGCACCCCGCCGCTGCCAACCGCGTCGCGCAGGCCGTCAACGTCGAAGCCCACCACCGGGGTTCCAGCCGCCTGCGCCTCGAGTGCAACCATGCCCAGCCCCTCGAACCGCGAGGGCATCACCACGATCGCGGCGCGAGCGTACTCCCGGTTCAGCGCCTCACGGTCGAGCGGACCCGGGTACTCGATACGCCCACCGCTCGCGTCCGCAGCACGCTGGGCGTCGGCCTGGAGACTGCCTCCACCGATGATGACGCCACGCACCCGGGGATCAGCTGCGGTCAGCGTCTGGAGCAGCGCGATGGCATCGAGCACGCCTTTCTCGCGCTCCAGGCGGCTGACAAACAGCACCCGTCCGTCCTCGTGCTCCACGCCGGGGAGATCCACCGCGTCGACACCGTTCGAGAGGACCTCGATGCGCGATGCCGGAATCCCCATCTCCAGGAGCGCGTTCGCCGTGGAACGCGACACCGGGAGCACCATCGCGGCGCCGCGATAGGAGCGAGCTTCGACGCCGTTGAGCAACCGCTTCAACGAGCCGCGGCCATGTGCCTGCCTGTAGGTGTGATGCGCCGTGTACACGAGCGGCGCACCGAGGTGCTTCCAGAGCAGCACACCACCCGGGCCGCCGTGCGCATGGATCACGTCCGGGGCCGCGCGCAGCAGGATCTGCGGATATCGGTTGAGCTGCAGCGAGAAGTCGAGCGGCGCCCGGCCGGTCCGCCGCGCGAACGCGATGGCATGCTCGCCGCGCCCCGAGATGGTGTGCACACGCGCACCGCGACGTTCGAGCGCTGCGCGCATACCGTGGACGACGACGCCCTGGCCGCCAAGCGGCGGATCGTCGTCGTAGCTGGCGATGGTGACCCGGGTCATTTCTGGCAGTGCGGGCAGTAGACGGTCGTGCGGCCGGCGGTGACGGTGCGGCGCAGCGTTGTGCCGCACACGAAGCAGGGCATCCCACCGCGCCCGTACACCTGGAGGCGCTCCTGGTTGCTCCCGCGCGCATTCCAGACATCCCGATAGTCGTCGACGCTGCTGCCCCGGTTGGCGACGGCTGCGCTGAGCACGCGTGGGATGGCATCGAGCAGGGCTGCTCGTTCGCGGCGGGTGAGGCGATGGCAGCGTCGAGTGGGCCGCACGCCCGCAAGGAAACACGCCTCATCGATGTAGATGTTGCCGAGACCCGCCACACCTTTCTGGTCGAGCAGGGCCGCTTTCACGGTCCTCGTGGTCGTGCGCAGCACTGCGTCGAGCCGTTCCTGGGAGAAGGCCTCGGACAGCGGTTCGACACCGAGCCTGGGCAGCACCCCCGCGGCGGTCAGCGCATCGCGCGACCCGTAGGCCACGCGGCCGAAGCGACGCGCGTCGTCGAAACGGAGCTCGGTTCCGTCGTCGAGGGAGGCGCGGATGTGGGTGTGTTTCGCGAGCGGGGCATCCGCATCGCAGACCAGCAGGTGCCCGGTCATGCCGAGATGCACCATCAGCTCGTCGCCGGAGTCAAGCTCCAGCAGCAGGTACTTGCCGCGGCGATCGACGTTCTCGAAGCGCTGCCCGGTGAGCAGCGCCGGGAGCATGCGTCCGTCCGGAACCCGCACGATATCGGGCCGGTCGACGGTCACCCGATCGATGCGCCGTCCGGTCACCGCGGCCCGAAGATCACGGGCGACGGTCTCCACCTCGGGAAGCTCCGGCACCCTCAGTTCCTCGCGATGGGCGTCATGTCTCCCCAGTTGTCGCCGACCTTGACGTCAACGTCGAGGGGCACCTTGAGGGCCTCGGCGGCGCCCATGCGCTCGCGCAGGAGGATGACGAGGTCGTCCACCTCCTCTTCCGGCGCCTCGAGGAGCAGTTCATCGTGCACCTGGAGCAGGATCCGGCTGCGCAGCCCCCGCTCGCGAAGCGCCGCGTCGACCAGGATCATGGCCTGCTTCATGATGTCGGCGGCGCCGCCCTGGATCGGCATGTTCACCGCCATGCGCTCCGCCGCGAAACGCAGCTGCCGGTTGGCGGCGCGGATATCAGCGATGTAGCGGCGCCGACCGATGAAGGTCTCCACCCACCCGTACTCGCGAGCGTGGTTGCGCACGCTCTCGAGGTAGGCGGTGACCGCCGGGAAGTTGCGGAAGTAGGCGTCGATGAAGGCGTGCGCGTCCTCGCGGCTCATCCCCGTGTCGCGGGCGAGGCCGAAGTCGCTCAAGCCATACACGACACCGAAGTTGACCACCTTGGCGATGCGGCGCATGTCCGGGGTCACCGCGTCGGGTTCGACCGCATACACCTCGGCCGCGGTACGCCGGTGAATGTCCTCGCCGCGCTTGAATGCCTCGATCAGCTCCTTCTCGCCGGTCACGTGGGCGAGCACGCGAAGCTCGACCTGCGAGTAGTCGGCGCTGATCAGGCGCTGCCCGGTGTCGGCATGGAACGCTCGGCGGATTCGCTGTCCCCATTGGGTGCGCACGGGGATGTTCTGCAGGTTGGGGTCGGACGATGACAGCCGCCCGGTCGTCGCCACCGCCTGGTTGAAGGATGTGTGCACGCGCGAGTCGGTGGTGCACAACAACGGGAGCGCGTCGACGTAGGTGCTCTTCAACTTGGTGAGCTGCCGCCATTCCAGGATGAGGTCGACCACGGCGTGCTCACCGCGCAGCGCCTCGAGTGTATCGGCATCGGTGCTTCGCCCCGTCTTGGTCTTGCGCCCGCTGGCGAGCCCGAGGTCGTCATAGAGAAAACGCCCGAGCTGCTGCGTGCTTCCAGGGTTGAAGGTGTACCCGGCGACCTCCTGGACCTCGCTCTCGATCGCGGTGATCCGTTGGTGCATCTCGGCGCTGATCGCTCCGAGGAGGTCGCAGTCGACCGCCACGCCCTCGACCTCCATCGCGGCGAGGATCGGTACCAGGGGCAGTTCCATGGTGTCGTGGAGTCGCGTGGCATTGGTGCGCTCCATGTCCCGCACCAGCACGGCGCCGACCGGGTCGAGCAATCCGACCCAGACGCCGTAGTACGCGGCTGCTTCGTCGATCGGCACATCGGCGATGCCACGCTTGGAGCGACCAGTCCCCAGCAACGACTCCTCGGCTTCGACGCTCAGCGCCGCGAGGTCATGCCCGAGCACGGGCAGCGTCGGAACCTTGAGTCGGGAGTTGGTCAGGTACGCGGCGAGGAGTGCGTCGAAATGCAAGCCCTGTATGGCAATGCCGCGCCGCCGCCAGGCAAGCACCTCGCGCTTCAAATCGTACCCGCGTTTGGGAATGGCGCTATCGACGAGCACCTCCTCCAGCGCCGCGACCGCGGCGGCATCGGCGTTTCGCTCCAAGCCCGCGTGCCACACCGGCAGGTAGTACGCGGTGTCCTCCCCCTGCGGCGCGAATGCGACTCCGATGAGATCACCGGTTCTCGGGCTGCCGTCGAGCACGCTGCGCATCGCCATCGCACCAGCTGCTCGAATCCGCTGCACTGCCTCAGCGGCCTGATGCGCGTCGACGATGATCTCCACCTCGGTACCCGGCAATTGCAGGTCACCCGGTGGCGGCGGCGGCGTCTCCGCCGTCTCCACCGCCATCCCCGATGGTGGCGCGTCCGCGTCCGCAGTGCGCCCGGGCAGGCGAGGGAGCAGGCTGCGAAACTCGAGGCGGTCGAACAGTTCGCGCACATCGCCCTCGTCGTACTGGAAGAGGCGCGCTTCCTCGAGCGGAAGGTCGACATCCACGTCGACCTTGATCGTCGCCGTCCATTTGCTCAGCCGCGCCTGCTCCATGTGGCTTTCGAGTGCGCGCCGCACCCGTCCCTCCGGCATCGTCGGCACCGCTTCGAGCACGTTCTCGAGTGGCCCGTACTGCTGCACCAGCGACATGGCGGTCTTCTCTCCGATGCCCGGAACACCGGGGATGTTGTCGCTCGGATCCCCTTGCAGGGCTTTGAAGTCAACCACCAGCGGCGGCTCGAAACCGTAGCGCTCGCGAACCTTCGCGAGGTCATAGATGATCGTGTCGCTGATGCCGCGCCGGCTCGCGAAGACTCGGATATGCTCGGTGACCAGCTGCAACACATCGAGGTCGCCGGTCACGATGATGACGTCGAGCCCAGCCGCTTCCGCCTTTTGTGCCAGCGTGCCGATGACGTCGTCGGCTTCGAAGGTGGGAATCTCGACGATCGGAATGCCGAGCGCCACGACGACCTCACGCGCCCAGGGAAACTGGGCACGAAGCTCGTCCGGCGCGCGGAGCCGCTGCGCCTTGTACTCCTTGAATATCTCGTGACGAAAGGTCGGTCCCGGCGGGTCGAACGCAGCGATGGCATACGTCGGGGTCGTGTCGTTGAGCGCCTTGAAGAGCATCGAGGTGAAGCCGTATGCAGCGTTGGTCATCTCGCCCCGGCTGTTGCTCAACGCGGGCATCGCGTGGAAGGCGCGATATACGAGGTTGTGCCCATCCACCAGCAGCAAGGTCTCGCGAGCCACAGCGGTCCATGGTAGCCGTGGGGCATGGATGTCCTCGGTGGCGCGCGTCCGGGGTTATGATCGAGATATGGCCGACCTGGTGGAAATGACCGTCGACAGCATCAGGGTGCACATGCCGACCGGTCAGCACGTGGTCATCCTCAAGGAAAAGACCGCCGATCGATACCTTCCCATCTGGATCGGCATCAACGAGGCCAACGCGATCGCGCTGAAGATCACCGGGATCACCCCGGAGCGGCCGATCACGCACGACCTGCTGGCCAACCTTCTGAGTGCGGTCGAGGTCACCGTCGACCGGATCGTCGTGACATCGCTCAGCAACGAGGTGTTCTACGCGCGCATCCTCGCCCAGGTGGATGGGCGCCGGCTGGAGATCGATTCCCGGCCCTCGGACGCGATCGCGGTCGCGGTGCGGGTTGGCGCCGGCATCTTTGTGGCCGACGAGGTGCTCGACAAGGCCGGGGTCCTGCCCGAGGCGGACAAGGACGGCGAGCTCACCGACCCCGACCCGGAAAGCGAGGAGCGGCTTGCCAAGATTCGCGACTGGGTGAACACGCTCAACCTCCCCGACCTCGGGACCGGGGCCTCCGAGAGCTAGGACCGGTTCAGGCGCGGAACAGCGACCAGAATCCCGGATCCTCGAAGCCCAGCCGCCAGGCGGCGATCCCGCCAAGGCCGTAGGTGTGCACCAGCGCGACCTTCCGCGCCAGGCTGTCGGCATCGTCGAAGTACGTGGTCATCGAACCGTCCGGGGAGAGGATGTAGGGGGTCTGCGCGCTGAAGTCGTAGTCGACGCGGGCGCCGGGGACCGAAAGCGCGTTGTAGAGCACATTTGAATATGCTGCGGCACCCCCGAGGCTCCCCCACGCGCGTCCGTAGAGCGGAACGCCGAGGAGGACGTGCGTCGCCGTGAGGTCGGGCAGCGTCGCCTGCAGGACGGCGTTGTCCCAGTCCAGCCCGGCGACCGGCCCGGGGGTGCCGCCGTTGCCGTGCTCGTCGTAGGCCATCAGGTCCACGTAGTCGGCCACCTTCCCGATCGCGGCGATGTCATAGGCGGCCGAGTACATGTTGACCCCGGCGAAGTCGTGCGGGACCACGTCCACGATCAGTTTGGCGCCGTGCGCGTGCAACGCGGTAGCGAGCTGCTGGACGAACGCGGTGAATGCGGCCTTGTCGGTCCCGAGCATCCCCTCGAAATCCAGGTTGATCCCCCGGTAGCCGTCATAGCGGATCGCGGCGAGCATCTCGTTGACGAGCACGTTGACGGCGTGAGGGTTGTTGAGCAGCTGATCCGTCGCCGTGGGGTTCGTCGAGTCGTTGGCGAGTGACGGCCAGATCGGCAGGTTCGCCGCTCCGGCGCGGCCTGCCGCCGACTGATCCGGGGTCCCGAGCAGCGAGCCGTCCGCCTGGGCCTGCCAGCCGGTCGGGGTGACCTGGGTCACCGCGCCGAGGTGGAAGGCCAGCGACGAGTTGGAGGCGGCGGTGTTGATCACAAAGGCGTCTACCGTGATGCCGGTGACCCTGGGCGCCGGCGGCACGGTCACCCGGCGCACGGTATGACGAGCGATGCCGACCAGCGAAAGGGTGATTCCGGGGTCAAGATGCGCATCCCCGGCGGTGGGGATGGTCGCGGGAAGCGTGATCGAGGCGGGCGGCTTGCCGCTCCAGGTCACCCGGGCGTGGGTCCCGTCGCTCCAGGCGACGGTCGCACCAGGGAGTGCGGCGGCCACGGCCGCCTGGTCGGGAGCGTCGTCGAACACCGCATCCACGACCAGACCGCTGCCCGGGTCAATGTGGGCTGCGACCATCGCGGCGGTCGGCGAGATCACCGTGAAAGCGAAGGTCTGGGTGCTGAGACCCGAGACCGCGACCGAGAGCCGGTGCGACGACGACAGCGGCAGCGGCTTGACGGTCGCGACCAGGTCCTCGTTCTGGCTCGAGAGCGCGAGCTGGTTCCCGTCGAGCATCGCGGTCACGTCGGAGGCCTGGAGCGGCGCACCGGTAGCGTGAAGCCGGAGGTCGAGGTTGGGCGGAACATCGGTCGAGCCGGAACGGAGGCCCACGCCTCCTGCCGTGACCACGACGTAGTTGTAGCTGGGGGGTGAGCCGAACCCGCTGAAGCTGCAGCCGGAGACCAGCAGCGCCACAGCCAGGCACGCCAGGCGGCGGTGCATTGCCTCCCAGTCTAGTGAAGGAGGCGCGCAACGGATCGCGACCGCGAGGTCAGCCGGTCGTGAGGGTCAACTCCGCGATGAGCGGCGGACTCCCCGGGCCGGTGTAGCCGGCGGGAACCGTCGCCGTGACGTGAATCTCGGTCCCAGGTGCGAGGCCGGCCGGCACTTCGAATGTTAGGAACGGCCCAGACACGCCAGACGCTCCTTGATACTGGTCGGCGGGAACGGGGGTGACCGTTCCGTGCCCCGGTGAGGCCGGGTTGCCAAACTCTCCGGTGCTGGCTGGGATCGGGACGAACAGGTTGCTGCGCGCGTCCATCACGGCGATGGACACACAGGGCAGCACCGTGCGGGCCGCTGGTGCCGTGGCTGCGGATCCAGGGAGCGAAAGGGAGGCAAACGGCTCGGAAAGCTGCGCGTACACGTATGCTGCTTTACCCGCAGTGACCGTGAGCGACGGTGCGGCGAGCACGAGATGCAGCGCCGGCTGAGCGGCGTCGGTGGCCAGATCCTGATGGGTGAAGGTCACCGGTGGCGACGCACCGGTGATGCCGATGATCTGGGTGCACGCCGCCAGGTTCTTCGAAGAACTGGGTGCTGCTGCCCCCGCGGCGTTTTGCCCGTTCGCAGAGCCGGCGGTGGGGCTGGGCGTCCCGCCGTTGCCATGCGCTAGGGCGGCGATGATGAGCACGACCGCGGCTGCGCCGGCGATCGCCGTTGCGGGAAAGCGTCGAACGATGCCGAGGTTGAACCACCCCATCCCAATACGCGGGCGGACCGAACGCTCCGCGACCGGAGGCGTCGACGGGAGGTGGACGATATGAGGCATCCGTGCCGGAGCCAGCTCGCGAAGGGCTTCAACGGTGGCGCGAAACTCCGCGTATGCCTCGGCGCAGGGAGCGCACGTCTGGATGTGGGCCTGGAATCGTGCCTCGTCGATCGGCGACAACTCGTCGTCGTAGGCTGCAGTGAACAGGTCGTCGAGGTGGCGGCGCGGTGTCATGCGTGCTCCTCGGCGAAACCCGGAGCGGCGGCGGTGCCGCGAAGCGCCTTGGCGAGCATCGATCGAGCCCGGTTCAGCCGCGACTTGACGGTGCCGATGGGAACGCGCAATGCCTCCGACATCTCTTCGTAGCTCAGCTCGTTGACATCCCTGAGGACCACGACGGCGCGGAAGTCGGGTTGGAGCGTGAGCAACGCCTCGCGGACGGCGGCAATGCGCTCGCGAGCAAGGACGCTCGCCTCCGGCCCCAGCCCGGGATCGGGGAGCTCGACGATGTTCCCTTCGGCATCCTCGAGGGGGTCGGCGGGGCGGCGGATGCTCCGTCGCTGGACGTCATGGCTGCAGTTGATGGCGACCCGGAACAGCCACGCCCGGATGGTCTGCCCGCGGAGCACCGGGATCCTGACATAGGCGCGAAGGAAGGTCTCCTGAACAACGTCAGCGGCATCGGCCGGGGTCCCGAGAATCCTGAGTGCCATCGTATAGAGCTCATCCTGGTGGCGAGTGACAATTGCTGCAAAGGCATCGCGGTCGCCGCGGCGTGCCCGCTCGAGGAGCGCCTCGTCGTCCATGCATTTGAGGGTACGCGCAGGCAGGCGTTCCGGTTCCCGTCAGGAGCCGGTACGCTGTCAATCCGGCCGGGGTGGCGGAATGGTAGACGCAGCGGTCTCAAAAACCGCCGAGGGCAACCTCGTGAGGGTTCGACTCCCTCTCCCGGCAGACCGAATCCGATGAATTCTCTGGGTTATGCCTTGGCGGGGGTAGACCTCCAGGGCATATCGATGGGACCCAACTTCATGACAGCACCCCTTGATAGCTCCACGGGAAATTGGCGGGGATGATTTCACTTACCTTTTGGCCCTGCAATGAGTAGATCCGTATAGGCGGTGTGGTGTCCCCTGTGGGGACGGGGATGGTTGGGGGAGGGTTGTAGGACTCGGTATCGGAGACGGCGATGATCTCGTTGTTATCCCACCAGCTCACCAGCTGGATACCTTGGAGATCGACGTGTGTGTGGTTGGCCACATTCACGATTTCGATGGAGTCTTCCGGGATGTTGCCACTCCCGCACGGGTTGAAGCTGGCGCGCATAACGGCAACACGGCCCCCGTCCGGGCTAACGGCGGCACCGGCGAAGACCGACTTGCTTTCGGAATACCTCACCCCGTTGATCAGGACGGTATGGGGATCATTGAGCAGGCCGGCCACGGTGACGCCGCTGCTGGCGGCCAAGAACTGCTCATTGTCGGTAACGAGTTCGGCCAGCTTGCCAGTGTCCGGGTTGACGGTGAACCAGGCGTCGGGGCCATACCCACAGGGTCCATCTCCGGTCCGTTGCATGACGATGCCGGTGTCGGTCCAACCGACCAGTGTCTCGGTAAAACCAAGCGGCGCGACCCAGCGGTAGAGAATTCGGTTGGCTTCGCCAAGGCCACCCACTTCGACGATCCCGTGATGTTGGCCTGTCGCAAGGGGGGTTTGATCGAGGGGCCAAGCCCATTCGGTTCCCGTGGGTGAGACGACAAAACTCCAGTAGTAGCTGGCGCTACTGCTGTTGGGCAGTGCGGGAGCAGTGCCGATACCGAGCAGCTGGCCGGTTCGGGAGACGACGGCGATTTTGTTGGGACTGGTGGGGGTGGCTTGAGAGAAGAAGAACAGGTTGGAACCACCGATTTCGAAGTCCCCCGGGGTGAAGTTGCCGGCTTGCTGGGGGGTCAGCCCAAAAAACGCCCCCTCTTGGGCGTACGTCAGTCCCCACTGTTTCACACCCTGTCCGTTTACGACTTCCAAACCACCCTGTGGCGAATCTGGACCACCGTAGAGCACGGCCAAAGGTTGCCCTGGAGCTGAGGTAGGAACTGACGTCGGGCTGGGGGTCGGGACCAGGATCGTGGTGGCCGCGGGGGTCGGCGTGGGAGAGGAAGAATGAGTCGTGGTGGCAGCGGTGGTGCCACAGGCTGCCAGAAGGACCGCCAGGGGCAGGGTGGCGATCAACCAATGACGGGTCTTCGTGTTTCTGGATTGCATCTCATACCGTCAGAACAGACTTCATGACAGTTCGCCGGAGTAACCCCATCCCGAAGTCGTGGAGCAGATTTCGCTCACCTGCTTGCCTGCCAGGGTGTACAGCCAGGTGCTGCCATCGAGAGGACTGGCAACGAATTCGGTATCGCTCCACCACCCATCGGCAGTGAGGTTCTGCAGGTCGACATGGCTCTGGTTGGCGACAGTTACCAGCTCGACAGTGTTCTTGGGGATGTAGCCAGCGCAGCCCTGGTAGGAACTGATGCGAGAGACTGCAACATGAGCCCCGTCGGGACTGATGTTGGCGCCGGTGATGGTGGATTTGCTCTCCGCGTATCTCACCGCGTTGATGAGCACGGCGTGGGCGTCATTGATCAAGGCGGCGACGGTGACTCCACTGCTCGCTCCCATGAACTGGTCATTGCCAGTGAAAAGCTCGGTGAGCTTTCCCGTGCTGGGATTGAGCGCAAACCAGGCGGCCGCCGGGTCGTACAGGATGCCGCAGCCCCCGTATTCCCAGCGTTGCACGATGATCCCGGTATTGGTCCAACCGTCCAGGCCCTCGGTAAAACCGGCGGGAGCTACCCACTTGTAGACGGTTCGCGTCGGCTGCCCGAGGCCGCCCACGTCGATCACGCCGTGATGCTGGTAATACGGTGGCCCGGGTCCAAGGTTATTCAACTCATTCGCCGGAGATTGATCGACGCTCCAAGCCCACTGGGTCCCGCTCGGTGAAAACACCACCGCACTGGAGGGCGCGGTGCCCATGGCAATCACCTTTCCGGCTCGGGATATCTCAGCTACCCGGTGTACACCTTGAGGGGTCTCATAAAACAGATAAATGTTGGAGCCGGCGATAGCCGAGTTGATGCCGAAACCCTGGGTTACCTCCTGGGTGGCACTTACCCCAAAGATCGTCATCATGGCGGCGTTGGACAGCTCGAACTGTTCAACCCCTTGTGTGTTTACCACTTTGAGTTCCTGGCCTTGGGAGAGCACGGCCAAGGGTGGCTCGGGGGCCGGGGTGGGGGCTGCGGTCGGGCTGGGGGTCGGGACCAACGTTGGGGTGGGTGTGGTCGGGTTGCCGCTGGGAGATGGGGTTGGCGCGGAGGACGAAGAATGAGCGGTGGTCGCGGCAGTCGTTGTACAGGCCGCCAGAAGGAGCGCCAGGGGCACGGTGGCGATCAACCCATGACGGTGGTTCTGGTTTCTGGGCTGCATCTCACTGCATTAACCCCACCCTTACCAAAAGGTTATCGAACGTCCCCCGACCCGATGGCGTGGCCTTTGCCCAACCGGAAGTCAGATAGGTGTAGTACCCACACACTGATGCTCCAGACGCGTCCCGTGGCCGCGTGTTTCTGCCGCAAGTGGCGATAACCTACTCAGGGTCCACATAGTCCCTGGCACGTACGAACAGGTGTTCCGTATAATTCGCCGATGGAAGGGTTCCCGATCCCCGATGCGCGAGGAACACACCCTTCCCGGCACTCGGCACGGGAGGTCGGAGATGCGGGTATGGCTTCACCAGATCCCTAGCGCTCTCAACGTCCCACCGCGAGGGGTCGATTCATCCCGCTTTGGCGCCATGGTCGCGGCGATTTCCATGACGCTCGCCTCGGCGCCATCATTCCCGCATGGACATTGCGCGATCGGGCGCCCCCAGTGAGTCGCAGCCGCTGTCACCGCTGATCAAGTGGGTGCTGCCGTGCGGCGTGATCGCGCTCACCGTCGCGCTCATCGGCGGCTACGAGTTCCACTGGTCGTGGACGGGCGTGAGACCAAGCGACCAGCTCTGGGATCTGCTCCACGTGATCGTGCTTCCCGTGGTGCTCGCGACCCTGCCGATCTGGTACCGGACCCGACACCGCTGGATGATGGAGTGGCGCGTCGTCTTCGGCATCGTCGGCGTGACCTTCGTGATCCTTGTGATTGGCGGCTATGCGCTGGACTGGCTGTGGACCGGCTTCAAGGGCAACACACTCTGGGACTGGCTCGAACTGCTCGCGCTGCCCGTCGTCATCGCGTCTCTGCCGCTCTGGTTTGCAACGAACAAGCGATTCGAGGGCCGGTGGCGCGTCGTCGGACTGCTGGGACTCTCCGTGTTCGTCGTTGTCGTAGTCGGGGGCTACGCGCTGGATTGGGGCTGGACCGGCTTTCGCGGCAACACCCTGTGGGACTGGTTGCGCCTGCTGCTCGTCCCCTTCGTTCTGCCGGCGACGCTGGCCTGGTTCTCGGCGCGGACGGAGTCAGAGCGTGAGTCGCGGGCTCGAGCTCAGGTGAGACGGCCGATTGCCTGAGAATCGGCGGCGGTGGGTATCACGTGATGAGGTACGCACCACCTGATCCGCGCTTAGTTCACGAGGAGGCACCCCAATGCTCATCAGCACCGCCAACGATCTCCCTGGCTACGAGATCACCGAGGTCCTCGGCGAGGTCTTCGGACTCACGGTCCGCTCGCGAAACATCGGCTCGCAGTTCGGTGCGGGTCTGAAGTCGCTCATGGGTGGCGAGCTCAAGGGCATGACCCAGAACCTGGCGCAGAGCCGTCCGGAGGTCATCGAGCGCATGTGTGGCGAGGCGACAGCGAAGGGTGGCGACGCCATCGTCGCGATGCGGTTCGACACCTCGGAGATGGGCGGCACCTGGACCGAGATCTGCGCCTACGGGACGGCCGTCAAGGCGCGAAAGCTCTAGACGGCCGCAGCGAATCGATCGAGCCGAAACGGCGAGAGATCCGCGTCGCTGGTCCCAGTGGTGACGCGCTGTGCGATCGCCTCGCCGAGTCCGGCCGAATGCTTGAACCCATGACCGGAACACGGCGACACGAGCAGCACGCCGTTGAAGTCGGGATGATCGTCGATCACGAAGTTCGCGTCCGGCGTGACCGTGTAGAGACATCGCGCGGTTCGCAGGCAGCGCCCCGCGAGACCAGGAAGCCGTCGGCCAATGAGCGTGTCGTAGAGCACGCGCGGCTCATCGGGATCGACCTCGAGTGACGCCTCGTCGGCATCGGTCGCTGTGTCGAGCTGCTCGGTCGCAACCTTGACCTCGCGGCTGCCGTCGATCGCCGGCAGACCGTAGAACGCGTCGCCGTCGCTGAGGCCCCAGATGAACACCGGCATCGCGCCGGGTGTGTGATCGATGGCGTCCGGGCGCAGCTCGAACCATGCCATCACCTGCCGGTACACGCCGAACAAACTGAGTCGCTCCCGCGATACGAAGTCGCGCACCCAGGGACCCACCGCCAGAACCACGCGGTCGGCGTCGACGACACCGTGGTCCGTGCGCACCAGAACACCGCTCCCCGATGGTTCGATCGCAAGCACGCGTTCCTCGCGCCGAATCTCAGCCCCGAGCCGAGCCGCGACCATCAGCTGTGCCTCCACACAGCGCTCAGGCCGGACGAAGCCGGCGGTGGGCTCGTAGTAGGCCGACTCATCACCATCGAGCGCGAACTGTGGAAAGCGGACCGCGACGTCGGCCGCGCTGAGCAACTCGTGCCTGATCCCGTAGCGGTTCGCACAGGCGATGGTGCTGGCCAGGAACTCGTGGCGATGGTGGCCGGCGGCGCCGCCCCCGGCGGCCTCGACGACCAGCCCGCCGCACTGCGTGAGCAGGTCCGCACCCGTTTCAGCTTCGAGCTCCCGCCAGATCGCATGCGAGCGGCGCACGAGGGGCGTGTACGCTTCCCCCTCGCCGATCGCCTCGCGGGTGATCCTCGTGTCGCCGTGGGTGGACCCGTGGACATGCGGTGGGGAGAACCTGTCGATGCCCACGACACGGACCCCGCGCCGGGCGAGCTGGTACAGGGTCGCCGCACCTGCGGCGCCCAAGCCGACCACGGCCACGTCGTACGTGCTCACGGCCGGAGCCTACTACCCTGGAAAGGTGGGCCAGGAGCACTACTTCACCGCCGATCCGAAGGTCGCGTCGCGCCCACGGACGATTCGCGTCACCCTCCCGGACCTGAGCTTCGACCTCGACACCGACCGAGGCGTCTTCGCGCACGGGCACCTCGACTTCGGTACCGACCTCCTCCTGCGCAGCCTCCCGCAGGTTCCGCCGGGGGAACTGGTGGACATCGGGTGCGGGTACGGAGCGATCGCCATCACCCTGGCACTGCGCTGCCCTGACGCCCGCGTCTGGGCGGTGGACATCAACCACCGGGCGCTCGACCTCTGCGCGCGCAACGCCGAGCGAGCCGGCGCGGTCAACGTCGTACCAACCGAACCCGACGCCGTTCCGGAACGCATCCGGTTCGCCGCGGCCTACTCCAACCCGCCGGTGCGGTTGGGGAAACCTGCCCTGCACGACCTGCTGCTCAGCTGGATCGCGCGGCTGGAACCGAAGGCGATCACGACCCTCGTGGTGCAGCGCCACCTCGGCGCCGACTCGCTTGCCGCGTGGCTGACGAGCCTCGGACACCGCGTCGACCGGGTGCGGTCCAAGGGCGGCTATCGAGTGCTCGAGGTGCATGCCGCCACTGGCAGCCCGCATGATGGCAGCCGTGCCAGCTAGCCCCGGGCCCGTCGGCTTCATCACCATCAATATCGACCCGGTCCTGCATCTCGGACCCCTGCCCATCCACTGGTACGGGGTCATGTACGCCGTCGCGTTTCTTGCCGCGTATCAGTTCGGCGTGCTGCCGTACGCGATGAAGCGGGGCCTCCCCAAGTCGATCGCCGAGAAGATCTGCGTCTGGACGATCGTCTTCGGGCTCCTCGGCGGGCGCCTCTACTACGTGGTGCAGCAGCCCGACCTGTGGCAGAACTACGTGCTCCACCCGATCAACATCATTGCGTTCTGGCAGGGTGGGATGGCCTTCTTCGGAGCCATCATCGTCGGCTTCATCACCCTCGCGATCTGCGCCTGGCGCTACGGATACAACCCCTGGCTTGCACTCGACGGCGGCGTGCTTTTCGCGGTCGTCGGCCAGCCGATCGGGCGCATCGGCAACGTGATCAACGGCGACATCCTCGGCGCACCCAGCACGCTTCCCTGGGCCACCGCGTACTCGAATCCGCACGCGATCCTGCAACCCGGGTTCAGCCTGTGCACGGCGGCGCAATGCGTCGCGTACCAGCCGGCGGCGGTGTACGAGGCACTCGGCACCATCTGCATCGGCCTCGTCCTGTTGGTCCTGGTGCGGCGCAACGTCCGACCGGGCGTCCTGGCGATCACGTACATCGGGCTCTACGCGATCAGCCAGCTGATCCTCTTCGAGTTCCGCGCAAGTGAGCCGCCGGGGCCGCTCGGGTTGCGCGAGGCGCAGTGGACGTCGATCGCCATGCTGGTGCTGGGCGTGCCCCTCCTCTACCTGCTCTGGCGGAAGACGATCACGCGATTGGAGAAGCGGGCACCGGACGAACCGCCGGGTGCGATGGAGCACGCCGCGGCTCGGTGACCCAGCTGCTCCTCTTCAACATCATCGGTTTCGTCGAAACCGTGTTGACGGTGCTCATCTTTGCGCGCATCGCCGTATCGTGGATCGGGCTCAGCCCATGGCACCCAGTCGTCCGCTGGCTGCGCATCATCGTCGACCCCATCCTTGCGCCGTTCCGCCGCATCTTGCCGAGCTTCAGCGGCATCGACTTCTCGCCGATCCTCGCGATCGTCGTCATCTACTTCGTCGCGCAGATCCTGCAGACCCTGGTCCTCGGTGGCGGCCTTGACCCCGCCTTCACCGTCGTGTCTCTCATCGAACAACTGGTGGTCGACATCGCGATTGCGATCGCGGTCGTGGTTTTCATCCGCATCCTGCTCGCGGTGTTCCACGCCGATCCGTGGCACCCGATGGTGCAGATGGTGCGGACCATGAGCAATCCCCTCGTCGCCCCGTTCGCCGGACTGCACCGCGGCCAGGTGACGGGCGGCATCGACTATCCGGCGATCGCCGCGCTGGTGATGTACATCGTCCTGATCTTCGTGATCAGGTTTGTCTTCGGCTTGCTGCTCGGTTCGATCTGAGCGGCGACGGCTCCATCAGCGCCGAGCCGCCGTGCGCTCGCGTTCCGGAGCCCGAACCCGGTGCATCTCGATGCGGTAGGCGCTGTCCCCGACCACGTACTCGACGGCACGTTCGAGCGCTGGACCCGGCTCCACCGCGAAGTCGACCGCGAGCGTGATCTCGTCGACGCTCGTCCCCGAGTCGACGTGGAGGACGACCGGACAGTCGCCCCGATGCTCCTCGAATGCGCGCCGGAGCTCTCCGAGGACGGCGATCTGCGCGGCACTCACGCTGATGTGCACGGTGCTGTCTCGCCGCCAGGCGGCAAGACGCGGATCGTCATACGCGTAGACGGCCTCGGCGAGGATCTGGGGAGGCTCGAGGTCGACACGATCCTCGTCCTCCACGATCGGCGCCGAGGCTGAGACGTTGGCACCCCGCCCTGCTTCAACCTTGCCGCGCACCACGATCACGGCGTCGGGGCGGAGGGCGTTCGCACATTCCTCGAAGACGCGTGCGAAGACGACAACCTCGACGCTCCCGGTGAGATCCTCGATCTGCAGCGCTGCCATGCGCTGGCCGGTGGTGCTGCGTCGCGGGATGAAGGTGCGGATGTCGCGGATCGCGCCGCCGACCTGGACGATGAGCCCGTCAAGGTGCGCGCCCAACTCGTTGATCGTCGTGTCGACGCGCTGCTGCAGTTCGCCGGCGATCCGCCGCAGCGGGTGGTCGCTCAGGTACATGCCGAGAAACTCACGCTCCCAGCTGAGCCGCTCGTCGGCCGCGATCGCGAACGGTCCGTTGACGTTGTGGCTCTCGACCTCATCCACCAGCGGAACGATGGGTTCGATGAGCACCACGGTGTCGCCGAAGAGCGACGTCTGCCCCGACTCGCGCTCGCGACGGATCGTGTTGGCACGGTCGATCGCGCGATCGAGCACCGCGAGCATGGCGCCCCGCTCGCCGAGCGAATCGCACGCGCCACTGCGGATCAGGGCCTCGACGACGCGCCGGTTCAGGTCGCGGCTCGAAACCCGCAGGCACAGGTCGAAGAGCGACACGAACGGACCGCCGGCATCGCGCTCCGCCACGATCTCCGCGGCGACACGCTCACCCACGTTCTTGATGTGGCGCAACCCGTAGAGAATCTCGCCCTGCTCCTCGGCGCCGAGACTGAACGCTGACGCGCTGCGGTTGACGTCCGGCGGGCGCACCACGAGCCCGCGTGCGTGGGTATCGAGGATCGACTGCTTCAGCTTGTCGAAGTTGTCGGCTCTGCTGTTGAGCAGCGCGCACATGTACTCGCGGGGGTAGTTCGCTTTCAGGTACGCCGTCTGGTACGCGATTAGCCCGTACGAGATGCTGTGCGCACCGTTGAACCCGTACCCGGCGAACAGCGCGATGAGCTCGAAGAGCTGCAGCGCCGTGTCCGCCGCGACCCCGCGCTCGGCCGCCCCGCGCAGGAACTGCTCGCGCTGCTTGGCCATCTTGACCTTGTCCTTCTTGCCCATCGCGGCACGAAGGATGTCCGCCTCGCCGAGCGTGAACCCCGCGACTGCCGAGGCGATCTTCATCACCTGATCCTGGTAGAGGATTGCCCCGTAGGTTTCCTTCAGGATCGGCTCGAGCTCGGGCAGCATGTACGTCACCGGCTCCTCGCCGCGCTTGCGGCGCATCCACGTCGCGGTGGCGCCGCCTTCGATCGGACCCGGGCGGTTGAGCGCCACCGCGACTCCGACGTCTTCGAGGCATTTGGGCTGCATGTCGATGAGGATCCGTTTGGCGAACGTCGCTTCGAGCTGGAAGATGCCATGCGTATCGGCCTTGCCGAGAAGCTCGTAGGTCTTGGTGTCGTCGAGCGGGAGCTTGTCGATGTCGAGGTCGATCCCGCGGTGCGCGCGAACCGTCTCAGCTGCCTCGGCGATGACGGTGAGGTTGGAGAGCCCGAGCAGGTCGATCTTCAACAGGCCGATCTGGGAGACGCCGTTCATGTCGTACTGCGTCACCGCGGTCCCGTCACCGGCCGTGGACCGTTGCAGCGGCACGATATTCGCGAGGGGCTCGGAGCCGATCACCACGCCGGCGGCGTGAGTCGACGCGTTTCGGCAGATGCCCTCGAGGCGCCGCGCGTTGTCGATGACGTGCCGCGCCCAGTCCTCGTGCTCGTACAGCTCTCGAAGTTCGCGGCTCTCTGCGAGCGCGCGCTCGAGCGTGATGTTGACCACCTGCGGCACCAGCTTCGCGAGCCGGTCGACATCGGGAAGGGGGACGTTGAGCACGCGGCCGACGTCGCGGATCGCGGCCCGCGCAGCCATAGTCCCGAAGGTGATGATCTGCGCGACCCGATCGCGTCCGTATTTCTCCTGCACGTAGGTGAGCACGCGATCCCGGCCCCGATCATCGAAGTCGATGTCGATGTCAGGCATCTGGACGCGCTCGCGATTGAGGAACCGCTCGAAGATGAGCCCGTAGCGGAGTGGCTCGATGTCGGTGATGTGGAGCACGTAGCTCACCAGCGATCCGGCGGCGCTGCCCCGGCCCGGGCCGACGCGAACCCCGTCGCAGCGGGCCGCTCTGATCAGGTCCCAGACAATCAGGAAGTACGCCGAGAACCCGGTCTCGCGGATGACGTCGAGCTCCATCTGCAAGCGCTCGCGTACCTCGGCGGTCACCGCGTCCGCGTAGCGCTCGCGTACCCCGGCTTCGCACAGCTCGCGCAGATACGTGTCGGCATCGAGACCCTCGGGTATCGGCGAGTAGGTCGGCAGGAGGTTGCGCCCCAATGGAATCTCAACGTGGCAGCGAGCGGCGGCGGCCACGGTGTTGGCGACCGCCTCTCCGTAGGCGGCGAACCGCTCGCGCATGTGACCGGTGCTCGCGAGGTAGTACTCCGGTCCGGAGAACCGGAACCGCTTCTCCTCCTCGCGGCGTGCTCCGGTCTGCAGGCACAGCAGGATGTCGTGCGCCTCGGCGTCCTCGGGATTGATGTAGTGCGCATCGTTGGTCGCCACCAACGGCAACCCGGTCCGCCTCGCGATCTCGACGAGCCCAGCGCGCACCGCCTCCTCCTCGGGGATGCCGTGATCCTGGAGCTCGAGGAAGTAGTTGTCGGCGCCAAAGATCTCGGCGTGCTGACGCGCGATCGACTCGGCCACGTCGAGGTCGCCGCGCACGATCGCCTGAGGCAGCTCACCACCAAGGCATGCTGAGAGGCAGATGAGCCCGTCGGCGTGCTCGGCGAGCAGCTCCTTGTCGATGCGTGGCTTGTAGTAGTAACCCTCGAGGTGGGCGGCGCTGACCAGCTTGATGAGGTTCCGATAGCCGGCGTCGTTGCGCGCCAGCAGGATCAGATGGTTCGGGTCGCGGTCCGCTCGCCCCTCGCGATCGGATCGTGAGCGCGGCGCCATGTACATCTCGCAGCCGAGCACGGGATTGATCTTCGCGGCGCGTGCCGTCGAGAAGAAGTCCACAGCTCCGTAGAGGACGCCGTGATCGGTGATGGCGAGGGCCGTCTGGCCCATCGACTTCGCCGTGTCGACCAGCTCGTTGATCCGTGCCGCCCCGTCGAGCAGTGAGAACTCACTGTGGGTGTGGAGGTGAACGAAACCCCCGGTCTCGGTCTCCTCGCCGGTTGCGGTTGTGCCCTGCACGCTGCCTCCTGGCTGCGGTCGACTGACGGCGAACAGACGTACGCTACCACTCCGCGGCAGGCCGCCGCCGCGGACATTGAGCGTACCGCTCAGTGGGTGCCGGGGTGCTCGAGCTACCCATCCGTCGCGGCTGCGCCGGCCCGTGTGAGCGTCACGACGCTCTCCACGTGATAGGTCTGCGGAAACATGTCGACGACATCGAGCGCGTCGACGCGATACGGGCCCGAAGCCACGAGCGTGTGCAGGTCGCGCGCAAGCGTCGCAGGGTCGCACGACACGTAGACCACGCGCTCCGGCCCGGCGAGCGCAAGCCATCCGGTCACACGTCCCGAGCAGCCCGCCCGCGGTGGATCGAGGATGACGACGTCGGCCATCTCCGCAGCCCCGACGCGCGGCAGCGCATCCTCGACCGGCGACAGCACGAAATGCATGCGGTCGGCAACGTCGTTGACGCGCGCGTTGAGCACGCCGAGCTGCGCGGCACCGCGGTTGCTCTCGATGCAGACCACCTCGCGCGCATCCGCGGCGAGATGACAGCCCAGTACGCCGATCCCGGCGTACGCATCGACCACGCGCAGCCCGGCATGACCGCCGAGCGCATCGATGACGCACTGATAGAGCACGTCCATCTGCGCCCAGTTCACCTGGATGAAGGCTTCGGGCGTCACGCGAAAGGTCATCCCGCGCCAGCGCAGGGTGGTCGAGGTCGTGCTCACGCGCCCGCCGTCGGGGAGGTCGAGTCCTCCGTCCAGCGCCCCGCTCGCCAGTCCACGCGCAGGTTTGGCATGGATGAGCAGCTCCTGCCCGTCCTCGCCGACGGTCAGGTGGAGGGTGCCGAGCGCGTTGGTCGCGCTCGAGTTGAGGAGGACGCGCAGCGCCGGCAGCGCGGTGGTGATCCGCGGGTGATGGATGAGACAGTCGTCGACCGCGATCGGCCGCCAGCTGCGTGCTCGGTTGAACCCGAGTGTGGGAGGGGTGCTCTCCGTGCCGGCGATGACGTGAAACTCGCCGCGTAGCCGATACCTCCAGGGATCGTCGACCGCGTGCATGCGCGGCGCGGGGTGCTCGATGTGCTGCCGGTGCAGGGCGTCGAGCACGATGTCCCGTTTGAGCTCGACCTGGTGCGCGTACGCCACGTGCTGGAGCTGACAGCCGCCGCATTTGGGGACGTACGGGCAGGGCGGCGTGACTCGGTGTGGCGACGCCTCGATGACTCGCACGACCTCGGCGAACGACGTCGAGCCCTTGCGGTACCTGACCGAAATCTCCACCTCTTCGCCGGGGATGCCTCCCTCGACGAGCATCGTGGCGCCCAGGTCGTCATGGGCGAGGCACAGCCCACCATGGACCATGCGTCCGAGACGCACCCGGTTACTGCTCCGCGAGCCGTTCGCGCAGCAGACGATTCACCAGCGGCATGTCGGCCTTGCCACCGGTCGCGTCCTTGACGGCGCGCATCATCTGGCCGAGGGCCTGCTGCTTCCCGGCGCGGAAATCGGCTGCTGCGGCGGGGTTCCCCGCGATGGCTGCATCGACCAGCGCGCTGAGCTCGGTGGTGTCGCTGACCTGGGCGAGGCCGCGATCGCGCACCAGCGCCTCGGGATTCCCACCGGCCACATAGAGCTCGGCGAGCAGCTCCTTCGCGGTCGGGCCGTTGATCGTCCCCGCGTCGACCAGCCGGAGCAGGCTCGCAAGTCCATCGACGCCGAGCCCGCTGTGCTGCAGCGGCATCCTGTGCTCGTTTGCCAGGGCAGCCACATCGCCACTCTGCCAGTTCGCGGCAAGCTTGGCGGAAAGCCCGGAGCCGACGAGAGCCTCATAGGTGTCGGCGTCCTCGCGCGTGTCGGTGAGCACCGCCGCGTCGTACGCGGACAGCCCGTACTGCTCCCGGAAGCGAAGCGCCCGCGCCTCCGGAAGCTCGGGCAGCGCCGCCCGCATGCGCTCAACGAACGCGGCGTCCAGGTGCAGCGGCGGGAGGTCCGGCTCGGGAAAGTAGCGGTAGTCGTGCGCCTGCTCCTTGCTCCGCTGCGAGATGGTGCGCCCCTGCGTCTCGACCCAGCCCCGCGTTTCCTGAACAAGGGTGCCTCCGGCGTCGAGCACGCCGCACTGCCGCTCGATCTCCGACTCGAGCGCGTGCTGCACTGCGCGGAACGAGTTCATGTTCTTGACCTCGACCTTGACGCCAAGCTCCTGGGCACCGCGCGGACGCAGCGAGATGTTGGCGTCGCAGCGGAACGATCCCTTCTCGAGGTTGCCGTCGTTGACGCCGATGTACATCAGGATCTGCCGCAGGCGCACCAGGTACTCGCGCGCCGCCTCCGGCGTGCGCAGGTCCGGTTCACCGACAATCTCCATCAGCGGCACACCGCTACGATTGAGGTCGATCAAGGACGACGTGGCGCTCTGGAGCACGTCGCCGGCGTGATGCATCGTCCCGGTGTCCTCTTCGAGGTGGACGCGGGTGATCCCGCATCGGACGGTCTCGCCGACGACCGGAAACTCGAGATGTCCGTTGACGGACAGCGGCAAGTCGTACTGCGAGATCTGATAGCCCTTCGGCAGGTCCGGGTAGAAGTAGTTCTTCCGGTCGAACTTGGTGAATACGGGGATGTCACAGTGCAGCGCGACCGCTGTGCGCACCGTGTACTCCACCGCCTGCTGGTTGATGGTCGGCAGGACACCGGGCAATCCCAGGCATACCGGGCAGGTGTTCTCGTTCGGTGCTGCGCTCGTGTAGTCGGCGGGGCACGGACAGAACATCTTGCTGCGCGTGAGCAGCTGCGCGTGCACCTCGAGCCCGATGACCACCTCGTAGCGATCCAACCCCGCCGGAATCGTCGCCGTCTCGGTCATGCGGCCCTGGATGCGTACGGCGAGGGCACCGTGTGGAAATCGGTTGCCTGCTCGTACGCGTGCGCGACTCGCAGGACTCGTGCGTCCTCGAAGCGCGGCGCGATCACCTGCAACCCCACCGGCAGACCGTCCACGAAACCGCACGGAACCGAGATGCCGGGGACGCCCGCGAGGTTCGCCGGCAGGGTCACCGCGTCGCACATGTACATGGAGAGCGGGTCGTCGCGCGACCCCATCGGGAACGCGACGCTCGGAGAGGTGGGACACACGATCGCGTCCACCTCCTTGAACACGGCTTCGAACTCCTGGCTCACCAGCGTGCGCACCTTCTGCGCCTGGCGGTAGTACGCGTCGTAATAGCCGCTCGACAGCGCGTAGGTCCCGAGCATGATCCGGCGCTTGACCTCGTTGCCGAAGCCCGCGCCCCGCGTCTGCAGGTACATGTCGGTCAGCGACGCGCGCTCCACGCGGCTGCCGAAGCGCACGCCGTCGTAGCGCGCGAGGTTCGACGAGCACTCCGCCGGAGCGATGACGTAGTAGACGCTGAGCGCGACATCGGTGCTCGGCAGCGAGACCTCCTGGAGCGTCGCACCCTGCGCTTCGAGCACGCGAAAGGCCGCCTCGACCGAAGCGCGAACTCCGGGTTCGGTACCTTCGCCGAGATACTCGCGAGGGATGCCCAGACGCATGCCCGCGACGCCGGCGCGCAGCGACGCGAGCGGATCCTCGACCCCGCGCGGCTCCGAGGTGCTGTCGCACGGATCGTGCCCCGCGATTGCTCCAAATACCAGCGCAGCGTCTTCGACGGTGCGCGCGAAGGGGCCGATCTGATCGAGCGACGAGGCGAAAGCGATGAGCCCGTATCGCGAAACGCGCCCGTACGTCGGTTTGAATCCGACCACGCCGCAGAGCGCGGCCGGTTGCCGGATCGACCCTCCGGTGTCGGTGCCGAGGGAGTACGGAACCGAGCCTGCGGCGACGGTTGCGGCACTGCCGCCGCTGCTGCCGCCCGGAACGCGCTCGATGTCCCAGGGGTTGCCGACGGGGCCGTACGCGGAATTCTCGGTGGACGATCCCATCGCGAACTCGTCGCAGTTGGTTTTGCCGACGCACACCGCGCCGGCGTCGAACAGCCGCTGCACGGCGGTGCCGGTGTACGGCGGCTTGAAGCCGCTCAGTATCTTCGACCCCGCGGTGGTCTCGATACCGTCGACGCAGAGCACATCCTTGAGCGCCATGGGGATTCCGCACAGCGGCGACGCGGTCTCGGGGTGCTCCTCGAGCGTGCGCGCCGCGGCGTCAGCCTGGTGCTCCGCAAGCTCACGGGTCACGCTGAGGTACGCGTTCAAGTCCTTGTCCGTCTGCTCGACGCGTGCTTGAGCATCGGCAAGAAGGGCCTGCGGCGTCGTGCTGCCGTCGCGCAGCGCGGCGGCAAGCTCGGTGATCGTCCTAGGCGTCAAGATCGCTGCCCTGGATCGCTCCAACGACGAAGTAACTCCCGTCCGAAGCGGGTGCATTGCGCAGCGCCGCCGCAGCGCCGATCGGGTCGACCGTCTCGTCTGCACGCATCACATTGACAAGGTCACTGACCTGTGCGGTCTCCGCGAGCGTTGACGTGTCGACGTTCTGCAGGCGCGCGATATGACCAAGGATCGCCTCCAGCTCACCGAGAAGACGGTCTTTCTCCATGTCGCTCAGGCCCAGCCGCGCAAGGGTCGCGACGTGGTCGACGTCATCGCGAGAGAGTGTCATGGCGCGGCTATTATCCCGACCTCTCGTCTCCATCGAGCGGGAGCCAGGTCAGCACGGTCTGTTCGGTCGGCGCAAACCCGGCGGCGGCGTATGCGGCCAGCGCCGCGTGGTTGTCACCTCGAGTCCAGACGCAGGCGAAGGTGACCTCGCGGCTGCGGATCAGTTGCATCGCCTCCGCCATGAGACGGTGCGCGAGCCCAAGACCTCTCCCCTCGGGCTGGACGTAGAGCTCGGCGACCTCGGCCTCGAGCCCCGTGCCCGGGTCGAAGAGCACCACCCAGCAGAGTCCGATCGCCTCGCCGTCCGGCGCGCGGGCCACGAGGATGTGGTTCTCGCCGGTGAAACGAGGAGCGGTGGAGAGGCGCGCGCTCAGCTGCTCCGACGTCTCCTCTGGATGCTCGAAATGTCGCTGCTCGGCGAGCGCAAGGTCGACGAGCATGGCTCGGACCTCGGCGTCCTGATGGTCCACGAGGGTTTCGATGCGGATGTCATCGAGATCTCCCATGGGCCGTCATTGTGGAGGCTCAGGGCGCGACGACCCCGCCGGCGGCGTTGACTCCCGAGGCGCCACCGCTGCTCCCGGAACTGCCGCTGACGGCGTTGCAGACCATCGGCGGTTGCGGCACCGCCGTGGCGCCGGCAGGTTGTGCCGGCTCCATGATCGGCTTGCATGGGAGGCCCGGCGGAACGCTGATCGGGGACGGCACCGGAACGGTCACGCTCGGCCCCGCACTGCCGCCGCGCCTGGTCCAGTTCGACCCGTCCCACGTCCAGGTCTGGTCGTACATACCGGTCGCGTGGGACGTGGTGCCGAAGCCACCGAAGATCACCACCTGACCGGTCGACGCGTCGAATGCAGAGGCGGCGCCGCTCGCGATCGGCGGCGTGGTACCGGGATGTACGCGTGTCCAGACCCCGGTCCATATCCAGGTCTGCCCGTCACCCGTGAGCAGGACGTCGCTGTGCGCGGACCGATCGCCGATGAAGGTCACGCCCGGCGTCGGCGGACCGTTCTTGTAGGTGGCAACCTGCTTCCACGCCGTCCCGTTCCAGAGACTCTCGGTCCCGGTGCAGCACGCCGTTTGCGGGACGGGAACGCCCTTCACGCAGCCGATGCACGGCAACGGCTGTGGGATCGGCGCGATGAAGTTGCTGCCGAAAGTGGCCAGCTGACCGCTGACCGCGTCTTCGACGATCGACGAGCCGACCAGATCGAACGACGAGGTGTTGGAGCTCGACGCCATCACCTTCCATTGATGACCGTCCCACATCCACGCCGGTGCGACGGGGACTGGCAACGGGCAGCTCGGGTGGGTGCCGGGCATTGCGGCGTTCGGGATCGAGCACGCGATGGCGGGCTGCACAGCCCCGAGAGCCGGCTCCGCGAAGGGACCCCTGGTGAGGAGCACCGCCCGATCCGACACCGGATCGGTTGCCAGGCTGCCGCTGCCGAACACGACGAATGGTGTCGCCGCCGGGGCCTTCGACCAGCCGCTGCCGTTCCACAACCACGTCGCAGCGATCGGCGAAAAGATGGAGCCGCAGCCAGGGGGCGCCGTCGGCGCCGGCGTCCTGCTTGCGCCCGAGGCAATCGGCGCCGGGGTGCCGGCCGACGCTGCATGGACCGGCGGGATCAAGATCGTTCTCGAGCCTGACGAGCCGGAGCCCGAGGAACCCGAGGACAAGGAGCCGGAGCCGCCCCAACAGGCGATCGGAGCGTGATTCGACGCTTCGACCTGCTGAGCTCCGACCAGGAGCACGTCATGGGTGACCGGGTCATAGGTCATCTGCGCGCCGTCCATCGGTGGCGGGGAGGTTGCCGGGTGGGCCTGGGTCCACCCCGACCCGTCCCACGTCCAGGTGTCATTGAGAGCTCGAGACGTGGTCTGACCGCCGAAGAGCACAACCGTCCCATTCGCCGGGTCATAGGCCATCGCCGCGCCGCTCCGCGCGGCCGGCTGTCCCGCAGGCGATCCCGACCCGGCTCCCTGAACGGCTCGAATCCCGAAGTAGGCACCGAGCCCGGCACCGACCACGGCGACGAACAGGATGCCCGCGAGCGGTCGCGACCAGCGCGTTCGCTGCAGTTCAGTACTCATTGCTCTGACACGCGCGCACTGCCTCGCAGGTTCCCCGGCGCGGCGCCTCCGTAGACTTGAACCACGAATGGCAGACATCGGTACGCAGGCCAAGAACCCCGAGCGGCTCGAACTCGAGCAGCTCACCGCCCTGCAGCCCGGGCTCGCACGGTTGATGCCCGAGATTGGCGCGCGATTCTGGAAGGCTTTCTACGCGGCTCGGGCCGCCAACTGGCCTCTGGCGAGCTGGCAGCTTCGCGAGATGCGCAAGCTCCTTCGGCTCTGTGAAGTGACCCGCCCCAAATACACGGCCGACATCGAGGAATGGATGCTGGACGACCTCGACCCGCTGATGGCCGCGCTTGACGCCCACGATCTCGCGACGTTCGAGCAGCGGTATCACGATGCGGTCGATGCCGCCAACGAGCTGCACCGCCGCTGGCAGAAAGAGTGGATCGTCTGGAAACTTCCGGACACGCCACCGCCTGACCTGGATCTCACTCCCCGAGGCTAGCCGCTACGTCGGATCGTGATCGCATGATGGCGTCGCTGATCGAGCACGGAATTCGTTCCCCCGCCGTGCTCCATGCCATGGCGGACGTGCCCAGGGAGGAGTTCGTGCTCGAGGGCGATCGGGAGCGCGCCTACGCCGACCGAGCCCTCCCGATCGATGCCCCTGGGCAGACGATCAGCCAGCCCCTGATGGTTGCTGTGGTGGTCGAGGCACTGGAGCTGCACGACGGCGATCGTGCACTCGATGTGGGGACGGGTTCCGGATATCAGGCGGCGGTGATGGCCGCCTGCGGCGCCCACGTCGTCAGCATCGAACGGGTCGGATCGCTCGCCCGGACGGCTGCCGAGCGTCTCCACCGTCTCGACTACGACATCGAGGTCGTCGAGGGCGACGGGACGCTCGGAGTGCCGGAGCGGGCGCCCTTCGATGCCATCGCGGTCGGTGCCGCTGCGCCACGCCTGCCGGTCGAGCTTGCGCGGCAGCTGGTCGAGGGTGGGCGTCTGGTGGTGCCGATCAGCGACGGACCCAACGGCGAGCAGCTCACCCGCTTGCGCCTCGTCAACGGTCGCTGGGAAACCGAGTCGCTCGGGCCGTGCCGATTCGTACCCCTGATCGGCGCAGACGGCTACCAGGATTCCTGAGCGGCCGGAGCGGAGCTAGATCTACGAGGCGCCCGCGGGCACCCGGAACATCCTGATTCGCGCGCTCCCACCCGACCGCTCCACCGCCTGGCTCGAGGCGTCGCCGAAGGCTGACGAGAGCACCATCGCGACCTCCTGGTTGCCCGGAGGCCGGTCCAGCTCGGGCCGGGACAGGGTCACCGCGTACTGATCGACGCCGTCCGGGCGGTTCGGGTAGCGCGAACGCGTGACGCTCACCCGCAGGCCGACTTCGGGCAGGTCGAGTTGGTGCCGACCCGCCTCGCGCACGGCGTCAGGGTGGAGGAAATCCTCGTCGGCGCGGCGGCGCAGATCGATGAGTTGCTCCTCGATCGGTCGAGAATCCTCCATCCCCGTACGTTTAGCATGTCCGTGGCGCGAGGTATTCGATAAGGGCGTCCCGTCGGACGCTCAATTGAACATCCTGAGTTATCAGTCCCGGAGGACCCCTAATGGCTAAGACAGTCGGTATCGATCTCGGCACCACCAACAGCGTGGTGGCAGTGATGGAGGGCGGCGAGCCCGTCGTCATCGCCAACGCCGAGGGCGGCCGCACCACCCCGTCGGTAGTCGCGTTCACGCGCACCGGCGAGCGCCTGGTCGGGCAGCTTGCCCGCCGCCAGGCAGCAGTCAATCCCGAAAACACCGTCTACTCGATCAAACGCTTCATGGGCCGGTTGCTGAGCGAAGTCAGCACCGAGGCCAAGCAGGTGCCGTACAAGGTCGTGGCCGGCAAGGACGGCCGCGCCGAGGTGGAGGTCAGCGGGGAGAATCACACTCCCGAGCAGATCTCCGCGATGATCCTGCAGAAGCTCAAGACGGACGCCGAGGCCTATCTCGGCGAGAAGGTCACCGACGCGGTGATCACCGTCCCCGCGTATTTCAACGACGCCCAGCGTCAGGCAACCAAGAACGCCGGTCAGATCGCGGGCCTCAACGTGCTGCGCATCATCAACGAGCCCACCGCGGCTGCGCTCGCGTACGGGCTCGAGAAGAAGGAGAACGAGAAGATCCTCGTCTTCGACCTCGGCGGTGGCACATTCGACGTCTCGATCCTCGAGGTCGGTGAAGGCGTATTCGAGGTGAAGTCCACCAACGGTGACACCCACCTCGGCGGTGACGACTACGACCGCCGTGTCGTCGACTGGCTTGCCGACGAGTTCAAGAGAGACCAGGGCATCGATCTTCGTGGCGATCGCCAGGCACTCCAGCGCCTGACCGAGGCCGCGGAGAAGGCCAAGATCGAGCTCTCGCAGCGTCAGGAGACCGAGGTCAACCTGCCCTTCATCACCGCGGATGCATCGGGTCCGAAGCACCTCGCGATCACGCTGTCGCGCAGCAAGTTCGAGCAGCTCACGGACGACCTGACGGCTCGCTGCCGCGGTCCGTTCGAGTCGGCGCTCAAGGACGCCGGGCTGACCGCTCAGCAGCTCGACGAGGTCATCCTGGTCGGCGGATCGACGCGCATGCCGGTGATCCAGGAGCTCGTCAAGAGCTTCACCAACAAGGACCCACATCGCGGTGTGAACCCTGACGAGGTGGTCGCGGTCGGCGCGGCAATCCAGGCGGGGGTGCTCAAGGGTGAGGTCAAGGACGTCCTTCTGCTCGATGTGACCCCGCTGTCGCTCGGGATCATGACCGAGGGCGAGGTGAACACCAAGCTCATCGAGCGCAACACGACCATCCCGACTGCGAAGACGCAGGTGTTCTCCACGGCGTCAGACAGCCAGCCTTCGGTCGAGATCGTGGTGCTCCAGGGCGAGCGCCCCATGGCGCGCGACAACCGGATCCTCGGCACCTTCACGCTCGACGGCATTCCACCCGCACCGCGGGGCATGCCACAGATCGAGGTGGGCTTCGACATCGACGCCAACGGCATCCTCAACGTCAGCGCCAAGGATCGCGGCACCGGCAAGGAGAACAAGGTCACCATCACCGGATCGACGACGCTCCAGAAGGACGAGGTCGAGCGCATGGTGCGGGAGGCCGAGGTGCACGCCGACGAGGACCGCAAGCGGGCGGAGTCAGTCGAGACCCGGAACCGGGCCGACCAGCTCGCCTACCAGGCAGAGAAGGCCCTCGCCGACGCGGGGGACAAGGTGCCTGCGGAATTGCGCACCGACATCGAGACCAAGGTCAAGGCAGTTCGTGACGCAATTGCCAGTAACGACATGGACGCGGTCAAGCGCGCTCATGACGACCTTGCCGCGTCCATTCAGAAGATCGGCGAGGCGGTCTACGCGCAGACCCAGCAGGCGCAACCCGGCGCGGGCGAGCCGCATGCGGGCAACGGCGATGGCGGGGCTCCCGACACGGGTGCCGAAAGCGGTACCGGCGAAGGGGCGGACGACGTCGTCGACGCCGAGTTCAAAGAGGTCTAAGCCCCCGGGCGACGACCTCTGACGACCGGGGGCGGCCGTAGGCGCGGCCTGCCCCCGGGCGCTCGACGACCCAGCGCTCGCTGTGGTTCGCTGATCTACGTTCCCGTGCAGCCGGCGCCGGCCGGGCCGACCGAGGGTGCGTCCGGTCCAATAAGAACGCCATCCCGGCGCACGATCACCTCAACATCGCCTGATCCCTTCTGCTGAATCAGCAGGTGGTGATCCGCCAACCCCCTTACGGTGACGAGCCACGGCTGGCTGGGCGCCGCGGTTGTGTTGACGTCGCTGGCCGCATGACAACCGACGACCACCGTCGGGCCACCTGCCCAGGGCACGACTGAAACCGCAGCGCCGTCAACGTTTTCGATCAACAGGGTGCTCGAGCTGCCGCAGCCGGCGGTGGCCATGATCAGCGTTCCGGTTGCAGCCAGAAGCCCGAGCAGCTTCGCGGCGGCTGAGAGGCGCGTCGACAGCATCGAGCGAATCTTCCCACCCGCCGTCGGCGACGACAACCACACTCCTGGCCACTACCCGGCTGCTGATCCCCGCACGGGGGCCGGCGATGTGACCTCCTCAGCACGTGGATAATCAGCGAACCGACACTGCCCGAACGGCTCTCAGGGAAAGGCGTATATGTCCGTAGCGGTCTCCCCGTTGGCTGTGAAGCTGCTGGAGCGCGATGAGCAGCTCGCGGACCTGGCGCGACATCTCGACTCCGTCGCCTCGGGAAAGACCGGCCGGCTCGTGCTGGTGAGCGGCGAAGCCGGAGTCGGCAAGACCGCCTTGCTGCGAGCGTTCGGCGAGTCGGCGTCCGCGTCGGCCGGTCTCCTCTGGGGATCGTGCGATCCGCTGCTCACCCCCCGTCCCCTCGGCCCGCTTGGCGATATCGCGCTCGCCACCGGCGGACGCCTGGCGCAGCTCGTGGCCGGCGGCGCGCGTCCGCACGAGGTTGCCGTCGAGCTGCTCGACGAGCTGCGGAGGCGAGCGCCACTCATCGTCGTGCTTGATGACATGCATTGGGCAGACGGCGCGTCGCTCGACGTGCTGCGAATCGCCGGTCGGCGTATCCAAAGTGTCGCCGCACTGGTGATCGTCAACTACCGCGATGACGAGCTCGATCGCTTCCACCCGTTGCGTCGTGTGCTCGGCGAGATCGGCCCGGGCATGTCGATTGCCCGGCTGCATGTGTCGCCGCTTTCGCCGCGGGCTGTGGCGGCGATGGCGGCTCCGTTCGACGTGGACGCTGCAGCACTGTACCGGCGCACGGGGGGAAATCCCTTCTTCGTGACCGAGGCGCTTGCGGCCGGCGCCGCAACGGTCCCGGAGAGCATCAGAGACGCCGTTCTTGCTCGCGTGGCGCGCCTGAGCCCCACCGCTCGCAGCCTCATCGATGCGATTGCAATCGCGCCGCCAGCGGTGCCGCTGCCGCTCCTCGAGGCAACCGCCGGCGACGCCATCGAAGCCCTCGACGAGTGCATCGCATCGGGAGTCGTTGTCGTCCGGTCCGGCGAGATCGCCTTTCGCCATGAGCTGGCACGCCTCGCTGTCGAGGCGGAGATCGGGCACCAGCAACAGCGGGTACTCCATCAACGAGCGTTGAAAGCGCTCACCGCCGCGAGCGCAGCGACGCCCGACCTGACCAGGCTGGCGCACCATGCCGAAGCGGCGGGCGACGCAGCGGCAGTGCTGCGTTACGCGCCCGAGGCCGGCATGGCTGCGGCGCGAGCGGGCGCGCACCGCGAGGCGGGTGCGCAGTACGCGAGAGCACTCCGGTTTGCTCGCGACCAACCCGCTGACGAGCGTGCCGTTCTGCACTCGCGTCGGGCTGAGGAGTGCTACCTGATCGGTGCCTTCGACGACGCCATCAGGTCACGGCGCGAGGCGCTCGAGTGTTATCGCGAGGCCGATGACCGCGTCGGGCAGGCGGATGCGCTGCGCGCGATGTCGTCGAATCTCCGCTGTCACGGTCAAATCGCGGAGGCGGAGGAGACGGCCCGTGAAGCCATGAGCATCCTCGAGGCGCTCCCACCCGGTCGGGCGCTGGCAATGGCCCAGGCGACCCACGCCATGCTCGCGATGAACGCCGAGGACCGGGACGCCGTGCGAGTGTGGGGTGACCGCGCACTGCGGCTCGCCGAGCAGCTTGACGACCACGAGACGCTGGTGCACGCGCTCAACACAGTCGGCACGGCCGCGTACCTGACCGGCAGCGAGGACGGGCTCGAAAAGCTGTTGCACAGCCTCGAGCTCAGCAAGCAGTGGCACCTCGAGGAGCATGCGGGGCGGGCCTACATCCATCTCGCTTGGGCATCGGTCCGCATCCGTGCATTCGAAGCAGCGGAGCACTATCAGCGCGAGGGGCTCGAGTACTGCCTCGAGCACGGACTCGATGGCTGGGGCTACGAGATCGCGAGTCATGAGGCCTATCGCCTGCTCTGTCAGGGGGCTTGGGATGAGGCTGTTGAAACGGCCGCGTCGGTCGTGCGCAACGCGGAGACCAACGCCGTGGCCCAGACCATCTGCCGTTCGGTCATCGCTGTGGTGCGCGCCCGGCGGGGCGACCCGGATCCGCACTCGCTCCTCCGAGAGGCGCAGGCGATCGCCGCCCCGACCGGCGAGCTGCAGCACATGACCTTGCCTGCCGTCGCCGCCGCTGAGATCGCGTGGCTGGAAGGCGGGGAGACGGCAGCGACCATTGTCGTCGCGGCCACCGAGGCGCCGTTGTCGATCGCCCAGAGTCGCGAGGTTCCATGGGTAGTCGGCGAACTCGGAGCCTGGCGGCGGCGCACCGGCGCACCCGCGGTGCGACCCGAGACCACCACCGGTCCGTACGCGCTCGAGCTCGCGGGTGACAGCGCAGCCGCGGTCGCGGCCTGGCGGAGGCTCGGGTGCGGCTACGAGGCCGCGGTCGTCCTCGCGTGCAGCGACGAGGAGGAGGGCGAGAAGGAGGCGCTGGTTGAGTTTCAGCGATTGGGAGCCCGAACCGCGGCGGCGAAGGTGGCGCGGCGATTGCGAGAGCGCGGCATCCGTGGCGTCGCTCGCGGTCCACGCCTTGCCACCCGAAGCAACGCGGCGGGGCTGACTGCGCGCGAGGTCGAGGTCCTCGCACTCATCGCGAAAGGACGGCGCAACCCGGAGATCGCGCGGCAGCTTTTCGTGACCACCAAGACAGTCGACCACCACGTCTCGGCAATCCTGGCCAAGCTCGGGATCCGCTCCCGGGCTGAGGCAGCATCCGGCGCGGCACGGCTCGGGATCGTGCTCCCCGAGTAGCCACGATCAGCCGCGCGGCACGCAGTCGTGCGCGGCGTCGCTCATGCCGGTTCGAGCAGCCCCCACCCGGCGCCATTCCAGGACCACACCGCCACCGGCTGCGGCGAGCTCTGCGTTGGCGGAAACTCCGATCCGAGAATCAAGAGCTCAGAACGATCGGTGTCCGTGACCTCCGCCTCGATTGCGAACGGGGGTGGAGGTCCTGGGCGCGGCAGCCACGCTTTCCCCGTCCACTCCCACATGGTGGGCTCGACGCCTGCCGGTGTCATGCAGGTCGGCGCGCAATACAGGGTCAGCACACCTGATCGTGGGTCCAGCGCCATAGCAGCGACGGCGGGCCCGCTGCTGTTTACGACGCGCCAGCTTGACCCGTCCCAGCGCATCGTCCAACTGTGCGCCCCGTCCGGCGGCGCAGGGATGACCATCAGCAAGGCGCGCGACACCGGGTCGAACGCCATCGGGCCTGATCCGGGGTCAACCGCCAGGTCCCCTTTGCTCTCTCGTGTCCAGTGGCTGGCCGACCAGGTCCACGTCTCACCGCCGGTGTTCGCCTCGGTGCGAGTGACCAGCATCATCTGTGCATGCGCATCGTCCCAGGCCATCTGCGCCACCTCGCCCGGCGGCGGCCCGTTCACGCCGTTATCGAGGAGACGCCACGTCGTTCCATCCCACGCCCAGGTGTCGTTGACGACCTGCCCCGCAGCAAGCCTCCCGCCGAAGAGCATCACCACGTCGGTCGCAGGGTCATACGCGATCGCTGCGCCGAATCGGCCCGCCGGGCTGCTGCGCGGATGGGCCAACGCCCAGCGGCGACCGTCCCACAGCCAGGTGGTGTCGTAGCTGTCGACCCCGCCGAAGACGACGACTCGGTGGATCGCCGGGTCGTCCACTGCACTGAACCCGAATCCGAGCACCGGCACGCTCGGGACTGGCGTCGGAGCGAACGTCGGGACCCGGAAGGGCGTCGGTAGTGGCGGCGATGCGGGTGGCCGCTGCACGCTGGCGACCACTGCGCCCACCGCGGCGGTGACCGCGATCAGGATCGCGAATACCGCTGCCATCCTCCACCTACTTCGGAGTGGCTGTCCCAACGGGGCATCTCCCATGACCCACACGATGATGCGTCACGCGGTCGCCCCCGGGAACATTAGACTTCGACGCTGCACGTCACGACGAGGACGTGCAGCGTCGAACCGGAAGGGCTGGCCATCGCCGGTCAGCGCAGAGGAGGAAGAATGCAAGCGGCAAGGACGATTCGCGTCATCTTCACGGCCGGGTTGGTCGCGGCGGCCGGCCTCGTACTCAACCTCGGGGTGACTTCGGCGAGCGCCAATACGCACGACAGCGATGCGATCTTCGTCTCCCCGCTGGGAGCTTCCACCAATTCGGGGGAATCGTGCAATACCGCGCGGTACGCGACGATCCAGTCAGCGGTGACTGCGGCGCCGAAGTGGGCGACCGTGGTTGTTTGCAAGGGCACGTACACGGAGGATGTCGTCGTGTCCGCGCCCCTCAACCTCGAGGGCCGCAACGCCACGATCAAAGGAAGCCCAACGACCACGTTCATGTGCGATCAACTCGGACCCATGGGCCCGGGCTCCGCGCCCTGCCTCGCGGGCGTGACCATCAGGAGCTCACACGTCGACGTGTCTGGGTTCACGGTCACCGGCGCGATCGGTGAGGGCATCCTCGCCACAGGCACGCTCGCCGGCGGCTCGATCAGCGACGTGAGCATCACCGACAATTGGGTTGTCGGAAACAACACCGGCGGAATCCCGCCCAGTCCCACTTCGCCGTATCCGCAGTGCGCGGCGAGCGGGCAGATCCCCGGTGACTGCGGTGAGGGTATCCACCTGATGGGCGTTGCCCACTCCGTGGTCCGCGGCAACCATTCCAGCGCCAACGAGGGCGGCATCCTTCTCACCGATGAGTTTGGCCCGACGCACGGCAACCTGATCGCAGACAACATCGTCACGGGGAACCTCTTCGACTGCGGCATTACCGTCCCCGGCCACAATCCGTTTGCGCTGGACGCGAGTGGCAAGCCGCAGCCCCTGGTCGCGGGCGTGTACAACAACGTGATTCGGGGTAATCGCATTATCGGCAACGGGTTGCTAGGTGAGGGTGCCGGCGTCCTGTTCGCCAATGCAGGTCCGGGCACCGCCTCGTATAACAACCTCGTCGAGGACAATTACATCGCCGGCAACCAGTTGTCCGGTGTGACCATGCACGCGCACACGCTTCCGCCTGGGATGTTCGAGGATCTCAGCGGCAACCGAATCATCGACAACGTGATCGGCCGCAACAACGTGGGCAATGCCTTCATACCCGGCGATCCTCTTGATGGACCTCCCGCACAAGACTTCAGGACCACCGGAATCCTGGTGTTCTCAGGCACTGTGCCGGTACACGTCACGATCAAGGACAACAGAATCTCTGACGATCACTACGGCGTTTGGCTCGGCGTCAACGGCAACGTCACGGTGTCGTCCAGCGGCAACTCGTTCCGGGACGTGAGCAAGCACTTCTTCATATTCAGCTGAACACTTCCGTCGTCGGCGTGAAGGTCGACCCGGCGTGGGTCGACCTTCACGCGCGCCGCCGGCTGGCAGTGTCTACGCTGAGAACGTCAGTGTTTGAACCATCTGATCAACCTCGCTGGTCTTGTCTGGTCCCTCACTCGGAATGTAGAGGTACGTGATCTCGTAAGCCCGGCCAGCGGTGTAGAACGAGTAGACCAACGCGTGCTCGATGGGGTGCCGGCAGTCCTTGTAAGCCGACGCGGTGTAGTCGATGAACTCCCTTGTCCCTGTGACGCCATCGACGACGACGTTCGACATCGTCGCTGTGGGTTGGCTCGGATCGCATCGTAGGTCAGCGGCGCTGGGCGGTTGGGCAGATGGCGTCGAATCAACTCCGAATGACGGTTCAATTTGCCCACAAACGTTGGGAGCAAAGTCGATGAGCGGTGAGTTACCCGGTGGGCACTCGCTCGGCTTCCAAGTTGGGTCGTATCTGAACGAGAGCTTCCCCGAAGCGCTGCTGAAGCTCAGCCAACCTGCCGTCGGGTCTGGGGTGGAGGATGCGCTCGGGGATACTGCGGCGGATGTCGAAGCCGAGACCGCGGGAGTTGCGGGAGCGGAGGATCCCGAGGGGGTTGTCGCGCTCGTGCCGCAAGCGGTCACACCCGCCCCGAGAAGAACGAGGGCCGCCGTCCTAACGAAGGTACAAACGCCTGTGGTCCTCTTCATCGCTTGAAATCTCCCGCTTCCTGCATCCCGTGATAATTCGGGGCTGATCGCTAAGGGAAACGGGGCTTCCTGCTCTGGGTTACGCGATTGACGCGTCAGGACTCGGAAAGGCTACCAGCCCGCACGTGCGTAAGTCGCCGTCCACGACGTCACGGGTTGGCAAACTGTCAGCGTGTACCAGCGCCCTCACCCGTCCGTAATGCGAGCAGCGCCGTGATCCAGATTAGCGGAGAGCGATGAAGTGACAAACATCAGGGTCGAGGCGGGCTCGCCCGCAGGTGAAGCAGCGACACACGAGTTCCGGTTGCCCGACGGCCGGAACCTTACCTACTGCCTGTATGGACCCGAGGATGGCGGGCCCGTGCTGTTCCAATACGGCACGCCGGGGACGCGATTCTTGGCGCCGGAACGCGTCAACGTGCTCGACGGCGTTGGAGTTCGGCTGCTCGTCGCTGATCGACCGGGCTACGGCGGCTCGACCCGGTCACCAGGACGCGACGTGGCGCACGTGGCAGGTGACATGACGGTTCTGGTCGATCGCCTCGGTTGGGAGCGGTTCGCGGTGTGGGGCGGATCGGGCGGGGCTCCGCATGCGCTTGGGTGCGCGGCACAGCTGGGTGACCGGATCACGCGGTGTGCCAGTGTTGTTGGCCCGGCTCCGTTCGATGCCGACGGGCTGGACTGGTATCGCGGGATGTCACCGGGCAACGTGGAGGAGTTCACCCTGGCTGCGTCCGGGGAGACTGCGTACCGTCCGTTGGTCGAGCGTCTCGCACGCGACGCGGTGGCGGCCGTGGAGAGAGGCGACTCGCCTATTCCAGAGGACTACGAGCTGGGTGCGGCAGACCGGACAGCGCTCGCCAAGCAACTCACCTCGCCTGGAAACTTGCTCCGCACGCAAATGGCGTACACCGGCGGCATCAACGGCTGGATCGACGACATGATCGCCTTCACTCGTGGGTGGGGATTCGATTTCACGCGAATCTGCGCGCCCGTCTCGATCTGGTTTGGAACGGATGACGTTCTGTGCCCGCGCGGGCATGCCGACTGGCTACTCAGTCACGTCGCCGGGGCGGAGGCACGTGTCCTGCCGGGCGGCCATCTCCTCGACGATTCCAGTCTCCAAAGCCTCTACCGCTGGCTCGTCAGTGACTGACTGCCCGGAGAGCTTCAGTCGAGCAACCTGGCCAATGTCGCTTGCGGGTGGGCGAGTTCCCCGTCACGACGTGTACGCAGGATTCGCGATGGCACCGCGAACCTCATACGAACCGCCGGAGTTGTACCACCAGTTTGTCCACGCCGCACTACCGGCATGACAGCGGACAGTCTTGCTGTCGTAATAGTGCGCGAGTACGACGGTCGCGGTGCATGCTGCCAGCTGCCTGGTGCCCCACAGCGTGAGTGTCACGGTATCGGCACCGCTCCCGGCCTCTCCCTGGACAACCGCGGTGACGATGCAACCGGCACCGTTGCACGTACCGAAGTCCACCGACGCTATGGAGAAGTACGGCGGCATGTCCGTCAGATCAGGGGTCACGACCGGGGATGGGGCGGTGACAGTGACGTGGGCGTTGGAGTTGTCGAAGACGAGGTGGACGGCTGAGAAGTTGCCGGCAAGGTAGTGGCCGGCTGTCGTGATCTCGAAGATCTCATGCGGTCGAGCCACTGAGATGAAGACACTCCCGGCGGCGTCGTGCAGTTGATACGCGGCGCGCCCGCGCGAGTCCTTACCGCTGGTTTGTGCGAGGTGGTCTCGTCCCGCGAGGAAGGTCGTAGTTATCCCTTCTGAGCTCGCCAGCTGCACGATCGCCGCTACTGGTGGGGACCCAGGGGTGCGAAACCAATTTTGGCCCTTGACCTGCCGGGCAAGATTGGCCAGGCCCGCGAGTTGCGTCGTGACGAATGAAGCGGGATTGGCAAAGTACGTCGTGTGATTGAAGACCTCAAACAGTGACGACTCGCCGCCGAGGCTCAGAGCACCCGTCACATCACCGTTTTGAAGGTATGACGCGTGCACGGTACCGCCCATCTGGTCGATCATGAACGTCCCCTCAACCTCGTTCGACTGGAGCGTTTCGAGCGCACGTGTAGCCTCTCCGAAGAGCTGGCTCGGAGGCGTCGGCCTCGGAGGGGATTGACTCCCGCACGCGGATATCGCCAAGGCCAGGAAGGCTACCGCTGCGATGGAGCGCGCCATTTTCATGAGCTACCTGGTGCGTTAGCACGCGGAACCGGCGTCTGAACACCAATGCGCGCGAAGATGCTGCCTCCGTCGGTCGGGTCCACGATGCTCAAGCGCTCCTGAGCCGGCATGCGCTCCTCCCCCCTTCCATTGGCCGCGGCGTTGGAGCAGTGCTCCATATGCGCCGACGGTCGTCCACGCAAAACTATATCGCGGATGCCGGCCGAGTGGACCAACCCGCGTTCGCATCTGTAGACACCCAGACCGGTTTCAGGTTTGCGAGACCGGCCGAACCCAGATCTTCCTCGCGGGCAGTGTCATCGCAATCATCGGCACAGTGGCCATGGTCATGAACCTAGGTCGGCGTGACGTTGACCGGAATCCAGCTGTGGCCGCCATCATGAGTCATCAGGAGTTGAAGCCCCGGTGGGTAATTGATCTGGCCATAGATCACGACACCCTGAGTGGCCGTGGTGAAGCCCAGATCGGACAAGCCGACCCCACCGTCGCCAAATGCCAGCGTGCCAACCCACGTGTGCCCGTTGTCGAAGCTCGCTGAGATGAACGTCCCGCCTGATGCGGCGGTGACCGCGACGGTTGCGGGCGAAGCCGCGACCGCCTCGAAGTCTCCGGCGAACGGCGCGTTGCCGACTCGCACATAGCTGGCGCCGCCGTTGTCAGACCGATATGCCGACTTGAACTGTGAGCCGGCAGCGCCTCCACCGCCGCAGACGACATAGTCGCGTGTCGACGTCGCGGCCGCCACGCTTGCGACTGTTCCGGATGGACAGGGAAGGGATTCACGATGCCAGGTCACACTATCGCGGCTGCGATACAGCGTGGAGAGATCGGTATCTCCCTGTGAGGTCACGATCGCCGGATGCAACATCACCCAGACGACTCCTTGAGCGATCGAGATCTCTCCCCCATAGCCGGCCTCGCCGGTGGTGACACCGGGCACCGGATGCCAGGCATCCGCGTTTGTCGGACTCTCGAAGAGGACGACCGGTCCGTAGGTGTCGGGGTCTCTCCCCTCGGCGATCACGGCATACACTCGCCCACTCGCCGCCTCGAGCGCCGTTACGGAACCTCGTGGTGTGCCGGCGCCGGGGAACGCGACCCGGTTCCACGATCGACCCGCATTGTGGGTCGCGAACAGAAGTGGACCTGAGATCCAGCCGTCTTGACTGTCGGCAAACCGCAGGTGCCACTGCGTGGCCGTCGAGACCGCGGACAGGTTCGAGCCCGTGACCCACGTCCAGGTGATGCCTGCGTCTGCGGTCTTCGCTAGCCGCAGGCACGACGCCTCGCCGCAACGCGAGAGCCCGAGTACCCAACCGACAGAGGGAGAGATGAAGGTGACGGACTCGGGGAACAGAGAGGACGAGGACGGGCGGATCGTTGGAGATACCGACAGGGGCGTCGCGTTAGGCGTCGGGGTCGCGGATGGCGAGCTGATCGGTGGCGAAATCGCGGAGTGGGTGTGGGCCGTTGTGAGTTGGCCGCCACACCCCGCAAGTGCTACGAGCAAACCGACGCCAGTCAACCGAAAGGCGACCGTCATGACAGTAGAACGCGAATTGTTGGGTCCCGTTTCATCGCGATAGAACTCCGGCCAGATAAGGCGCCCCGGGATATGGCACCGGGCTACGATGTCGTCCGTCAACGTACCGACGAGGGATATCACGATGCTCAAGGACCGCATGGCTCACGCAACACTTCCAGTCGCTGATCTGGCGAAGGCTAAAGCCTTCTACATCGGTGTCCTGGGTTTCGAGGAGGTGGACGCCGAGAACGGGGGCGCCGTCCTTATCCGCGCAGGGAACGGCACCCGCTTCGCCCTGTTCGTCACCCCGAACGCTCAACGCGCAGGCCACACTCAGCTTGGCTTCGAGGTCGATGACATCGAGGCTGAGGTGGCAGACTTGAAATCGCGCGGAGTCGTGTTCGAGGAATATGACCTGCCCGGATTCAAGACGGTGGGCAGCATCGCGGATACTCCGCCCACCCGGGCCGCCTGGTTCCTCGACCCCGACCGCAACACCGTCGGCTTGGTCCAGCTCTAGACAAGGCGCGACCTGCCAGATCTCCTGACCAGGACGATGGTTCGATCGCCGCGGCGCCGGAACTCGTCAACACAGTGGTGCAACACTCACCGCGGCCGCCTTTCCTGGGTTCCCGACTTACCGCCGTGGGATCGGGTTCTGCATCGTTGGAGACGGCGTCGGCGGCAATGGGATCCCACCCGGCGGTAGCCCGGTCACCGACGAGACGGGAGTCCCGCCGCGCCCGCGACGCCTCGGGACTCCGCGCCGGAATGCCGCCCGCAGGAGGATCGGCACCGCTGCCGACAGAATCCCGGTGAAGAAGGTCAGGCCGTTGGGCAGATTCTGGTAGTTCGAGAGACCCAGGTAGCAGAACAATGCGGTCAGAAACGCGGCGGCGATGATGACCGCCATGCCCAGGACGAGCACCACCTCCTGATTGCGTTCCTTGACCAACGCGTGGTCCGGCCGGCGCTGTTGGAGGATGCGGTAGATGTTCAGACCGGCCCAGGAGTTGAGCATGAGCCCGCTGACAAAGGCAAGGATGGAGATCGTCCAGCGGAACTGGGTCAGGTTCTTGGCGATGAAGATCGAGATGTTGACCACGATCAGGGCCGTCGGGGTCAGGGCGCCGATGATGGGGATCGTCCACCGCTTGAGAAAGGCACCCACGCCGGTGCGCTCGGGATCAGCCGTGACGAACTCCGAAGGCTTGCGGCGTCGAAAGGGCATGGCATAAGCGTACGGCTCCCAGGCCATTCGGGAACGCCCGATCCTCAGTGCCGCCGAGATCGTTCGTCACTGGCCCGTTGCCGGACTGCGAGCGGTCACCCATTCGGTGCCGCCTCTCCCCCAATAGGCTCGATCCATGCGAGCGAGTCGGCCGGGCCGCAGCCTCATCGTCCGCAGGTTCGGCCTGCGAACCAGCCTCGCCGGCCGGTTGCTGGCCGGCGGGATCGTCTTCACCGCGCTCGTGATCGCCGGCGTCAGCGGCTTCCTGCTGGTGAGCCGCTCGCAGCAGACCAATGCCGGGGCGCTGTCCAACGCGGACAACCGGGCGGGCGTCGCCGGCCAGCTCATCTCGCGCGTGATCCAGCCGCAGGCTCAATACGCCGCCACCGCGGTCGCTTCGCTCACGTCCCTCCAGCTGGCACTCAGCGGGACCAACCCGACCAGCCTGGTCGCCGCCGAGTTCACCCAGAACCGGATCGTGAACCTGCCGGGGCTCGGGGTCGCCATCTTCAACAGCCAGGGCGCCGTCCTCTACACGAGTGAGTGCGACAGCGCCGGGACCGCAGGCGAAACCACACATCCGGCGACCAGCGGGTGCGAGCAGAGCACCCTGCCCCACGTCGTCGCGACCCTCGCGTCGGTTCGCGATGCGCTCCAGGTTGCTGCGACCCCGGCGTGCCAGGAGCCGAGCGCGACCATCGCCGCAAACCCGGCGCTGCGCGCGCAATGCCCCTCGGGGATCGAGGGAGTGGAGACGCTCGCCGGCGGGTTGCCGGCGCTCGACGTGGCAGTGCCCGTGTACAACGTTCAGGCAGGCACGAACGCGCCGCTCGGAGTGGTGGTGTACAGCGCGCAGCTGCAGACGCAGTTCTCGCGCTACGGCCCGGTGATCGGCTATACGCCAGTCTTCGTCAGCGCCGGTTCCGCAACGACGCTCATCCGCTTCACCGGGAGTGCGGACACGCCGACCCCGTCGGTGGCGCCGTCGACGATCGCGCAGAGCCTCGCCCACGCAACAGTGACGACGGGTGGCATCGCCGCGCATGCCATCTACACGGTTGCTGGTCCAGGAGCGGTGGCCGGGAGCTTTGTCCCTTTGATGGCGCCAGGTGGGACGCATGTTGCCGGGTACCTCGGCGTCGAGGTCCCGCTCTCGATCTTCGCGGCCGGCACCGCGCAGGATGAGGCGACGATCGCCCAGATCGCCTTCACCGCGCTCGTCGTGGTGTGCCTGCTCGTGTTGCTGTTCGTTGACCGGTTCGTGCGCCGCCCGGTCTCGCGGCTGGAGCGCGGCGTCGAACGGATCGCCGCCGGCGACTACACCAGCGACATTCCGGTCACGTCGCGCGATGAGCTCGGACGGCTCGCCGCAGGGGTCAATCGCATGCGCGAACAGATCGCCGGCTACATCGAGCACATCGACGGATCGGTGGGACGGCTGCAGGAGGTGTCGCGAGCGCTGACCATGACGACCGCCGGTATCGAGCAGCTCCAGGACGCGGTGCTCGGCGCAGCCGACGCGATTGCCGGCGGGTCCGCGAGCGCCACCGTGTACACGAGGCGTGGGACCGAGTTCCTCCGGATGCGCAGCCGCGGACCCGACATGCCCGACATGGCCGACGCGATGCCGGTCGACGAGCTGAGCGCAGGTCACGCGGTTCGGCTCGACTGGGGTGGCCGGGCGGCCATCGCCGTGCCGATGCTCTTCCAGGAGGGGCTGACCGGCGTGCTCGTGGTCGGGTCGGAGCGCCCGGTTGCCGACGGTGACGAGCGTGCGCTGATCACCCTCGCCAACAACGCCGCGGTTGCCGTCGAGAACACCCGAACCCTTGAACAGGAGCGCGAGGCGGTTCGCCGGCTCCGCGAGTTGAACCAGTTGAAGAGCGACTTCCTCGACACCGCGCAGCACGAGTTGCGCACGCCGGTGCTTGCCATCCAGGGTCAGATCGAGCTGCTCAACGTCGCCTGGGGCAAGTGGGACGATGCCACCAAGCTCGAGATCGTGCGCGACGTCGACATCTCGGTAAAGCTGCTCAGCGAAACCGTCGAGAACATCGTCGACTTCGCCCTGGTGAACTCCGACACGATCGACGTGCGCATGTCATCCGTCGACGTCAGCACCGCCATCGGCGACGCCGCCAACGACGTGCGCCGCCATTTCAAGGACGGTCTGCCCGTCAAACTGACTATCGACGTCGATGGGTCACCGGCGGTGAACGCGGATCCGTTCCGGCTCCGCCAGGTTTTCCGGGCACTCATCGACAACGCCGTGAAATTCACACCCGAAGGCGGCCAGGTCACCGTGAGCGCCGGTACGGTGAAGAGCACGAACCAGTGCCGGATCGACGTCGTGGACGACGGCATCGGGATCAGCGCCGACGCCATCCCTCGCCTCTTCGACCGCTTCTACCAGGAGGACAACAGCCGCACTCGACGTCACGGCGGCATGGGCATGGGGCTCGCGCTGGTGCGAAGGCTCTGCGACGCGCACGGCGCAACCGTGAAGGCAGAGAGCGGTGAGAAAGGCGGGAGCAAGTTCACGATTCTCTGGCCCCTCTCCGACCTGCCGCCGGAAACCGCGCCGGCTGCCCTGTTCTTCGAGCCGCTACCTGCCGCGCGACCCTGACGCACAGCGGGCAACCGGGAAGCTTTCAGCGCCCCGCCAGGGCCGCGAACACCGGACCGTCACCGGCCACCGGCAATCCGTCCTCGAAGACGACGCTGTTGGTTCGCACCGAGGTGATGCGCTGACCGGGCAGCAGGATCCCCGCAAGATTCAATGGGTCGGTCGCGGAGGCGCGCACGATTTCCGACGAACGCGCGCGACGGCGCACTGCGCGCAACTGATCAACGGCCTCCGGGAGCGCGAATTGCTCGCCGGCGAAACCGGTGACGAAGCGTCCCCCACGTGCGGTGCCGCGAGCCTCCATGCGGCGCAGTGCCCAGACGATATCGCGCCAGGGCAGTGCGATCGTCTCGCGCGCGACGACATCGCGAAACACCACGCCCCAGCGCACCAGCAGCTGTTCGGCAATCGCCTCGGCGAGCGCATCATGCTCTGCAATCGTTGACGCGCGCGGCAGCAGCGACCAGCGACCCTCGCCCGAGGAGTAACCGCGGACACCGTGGCGCAAGCCGCGGTGATTCGGCCGTGAGCGCGCCAAGCCGCGGCTGACGAGCAGGCGGCGGACCGCGCTGAATCCGTCCGCGGTCAGCAGCCCGCGCGAGACCCCGTCCCACAGCGCGGTCTCGACCTCAGTGGGGAGGCGCCGGGCGAGCGCGACGATGTCAGTGGTGAAGAGCGCGCCGTGCTCGCGAAGCGCATCGAGGACGTCGAGAGTTGCTCCAGATACCGGTTCCAGCGGCTGTGCCTCACCGCGCACCGACTGGAGCAACCACGGAAGGTCGGAGCGCATCACCAGCGTGACCGGTGTTGCCCGGGACGCCGACGAGCTGCTCCGCGGTGGCGACGCCGCACCGGAGTCGTCGCGCACCTTCAACCTCGCCCAGGCCACCTCGCCCGACATGCACAGCTCGTCGAGCCAGGCACTCCGGTACCCGGAGACGCGACTGGGGAGCACCGTCTCCTCCCAGACGCCCGCGGGTATCTCGAATCCCTGGAGCTGGGCGATCGTGGCCGCGACGCCTGCGCGACCCTCGCGCTGGGTACCCGGTGCGACTCGCTGCCAGCGAAGCAGGAAGCGCATGAAGTCCTGCGCCGTCACCGGCTCGATCTCCTGTCGCAACCGCTGCTGCGTGTAGCTGTGAATTCGGACGAGCAGGCGTCGCGCGCACCACTGGTCGTCGGTGCTTCCCGGATCGAAGTGGCCACGAATCACGAACCCCTCACCCTCGACAACCGCGAGCCCGATCGCGACCTCTGAGGGTCGAAGCCCGGTGACCGCCGACAGCGCGTTGGCGGTCATCGGTCCGCGCACCTCGAGATGTCCGCGCAGGATCGACGCGATGAGGGCGTCGCGATCAGGCGCAGCAACGTGCGCTCGTAGCAGCGTCACTGGAAGCGGAGTGAGCGTTGCGCCGGGCCAGAGTGCCTCGACTCCGGCAGCGCGTTCCATGGCGCACCAGAACACCTCGCCGGCGTCGCTGACGGTCAGCGCGCGGCCGCGCTCGACCAGCTCGTCAAACCATCCCTGCCACGACGCAACCGGCCGTGCCACCACGAGCGCGACCAGGAGGTCGTGAAGTTCGTCGTGATCGCGGGGATCGGGCGCCGCCTCGCCGCGCACGCGCGCAATGGCGTCGGGATCGAGCGCGGCGAGATCGCGTGCCTCGACGGGCAGCCCACGACGCAACGTGATCGCCCGGCTTCGCCGCTCCTCGAGTGGCGCGTCGTCGAGAAACGTGTACGGCCTGCCGTTGACAATCTCGTGAGCAAGTGGCGAGGGCTCGACGGTGTCACGGAAGCTGATCTCAACTTCCTTTCGCTCGATGCGCACGACCAGCTCGCGCAGCGAGTCGACGTCCATCACCTCGTGGAGGCAGTCATACATCGTCTGATTGACGAGAGGATGATCGGGCGGCTCGACAGGCCCCGTGGGATTCTCGTTCTGGCACGCGACCAGCTGGGGAAACACCGCGCCCATGATGTCGTCCGACTCGAGCCGTTGAATCGGCGCCGGGTTCTTGCGTCCACCCTTGAAGCGCAGCACGGTGAGCGAGCGATTGAGGTTCCAGCGCCAGCGCACCGCCCACATCGGTGCGAAGATCGCCGCCTTGCGCAGCACCTCCTCCACCGTATTAGAGGAGAGGAACTTGGGGATGTCCTCGAGCGGAAAACTGTGCTGCGGGCCGAGCGAGAGCAGCACGCAGTCGTCACTCGCCGCCGCCTGGAGCTCGAAGTCGAACGTGGCGCAGAACCGCTTTCTCAGCGCCAGGCCGAGCGCACGATTCACCCGGCCGCCGAACGGTGCGTGGACGACCAATTGCATGCCCCCGCTGTCATCGAAGAAGCGCTCGAGGACGATGTGCTCGAGTGTTGGCACCACCCCGAGCGCGGTGCGGCCCGCTGCCAGGTAGCGCACCACCATCGCCGCGACGTCGTTGTCGACCCCGGCTCGTTGTTCGACCCACGTGATCGCCTCGTCGGCGCCGCCCTCGGCGAGCAGGGCCTCAACACCACTGCGAAGGTCAGAGACCTCGCGCGACAGCTCCTCGGTGCGCGCCGGCGCCTCGCCGAGCCAGAAGGGAACCGACGGCGGCGCGCCGTGCGCGTCGACGACTCGCACGGTTCCCGCAACCACACGCCGGATCTTCCACGACGTGCTCCCCAGCAGGAAGATGTCCCCCGCTGACGACTCGATCGCCCAGTCCTCGTTCACCGTGCCGATGAACGTGTCATCGGGTTCCGCAAGCACGCGGTAGTCACCGGTCTCGGGGATCGCTCCGCCGGACGTCAACGCTGCCAGCCGCGCGCCGCGCCGGGCTCGAACCTCGCCGTTGATCTGATCGCGGTGCAGATAGGCGGCGACCCTGCCACGCCCGGTGGCGATGCCATCGGAGACCAGCTCGATGATGCGGTCGAAGTCGCCACGGGTCAGGTCTGCGAACGGTGCCGCCTTGCGCATCAGCTCGAAGAGGTCGTCCTCACGCCAGCTGTCCGCGGCGCATTCGGCAACGATCTGCTGGGCCAGGATGTCGAGGGGAAGGCGGGGCGGATGCACTGCATCGAGTGCCCCGCTGCGCACGCCGGCGAGGAGCGCAGTGCACTCGACCAGCTCGTCCCGGGTCATCGGGTACAGCCGGCCTTTCGGCATCCCACCCCTGCTGTGACCGGAGCGGCCGACGCGCTGCAGGAAGGTCGCGATGCTGCGCGGCGACGCGATCTGGCACACCATCTCGATGGGCCCGATGTCGATGCCCAGCTCCAGCGATGCGGTGGCCACCAGCGCGCGCAGGGCACCGGCACGCAACTGCGATTCGACCCGTTGACGTCGATCCTTGGAGAGGCTGCCGTGGTGCGCCGCGACGGCGTCGTCGCCGAGCCGCTCGGCCAGTTGATGCGCGACGCGCTCCGCCATTCGCCTGGTGTTGACGAAGATGAGCGTGGTGCGGTGCGCCCGCACGTGCGCGGCGATGGCGTCGAGCACCTCGCCAAGCTGCTCGCGCGATGCCACCGCCTCGAGCTCACCGGAGGGCAGCTCGATGGCGACATCGAGCGCGCGCCGGTGGCCGACGTCGACGACGGCACAGCGCGCACTGCCGTCGGGATTGCTGCGTGACGCACCCGCGCCGACGAGCAACCGAGCAACGGTTTCGATGGGTCGCTGCGTCGCGGAGAGACCGATGCGCACCGGTGGTTGTGCGCAGAGCCGCTCGAGGCGCTCGAGCGTGACCGCAAGGTGGGAACCGCGCTTGTCGCGCGCAACCGCGTGGATCTCGTCGACGATGATGGTCGTGACCGTGGTGAGCGCAGCCCGGCTCCGCTGCGCGGTGACGAGCAGGTACAGGGATTCCGGGGTCGTGACCAGGAAGTTGGGCGGACGCTTGATCATCGCCGCGCGCATCGACTGCGTCGTGTCACCGGTGCGCACCTCTGCGCGCAGGGGCGGCAGGGTCATCCCCAGCTCCGACGCGACTTCTGCGATCTCCCGCAGCGGCGTCTCCAGGTTCTGCTGCACGTCGACCGCGAGGGCCTTCAACGGCGACACGTAGACGACCTGCGTCTTACCCTCAACCACCTCGCCGCGATCGGCCGCCCGGTAGAGCGCGTCGATGCAGACCAGGAACCCCGCGAGCGTCTTCCCCGAGCCGGTCGGGGCCGCGATCAGGGTGTTCCGGCCGGACGCGATCTCCGGCCAGCCCTCGCGCTGCGCCGGAGTCGGTCCCTCGGAAAACCTGCGCTCGAACCAGGTCCGCACCGCAGGGTGAAACGCACTCATGTCGCTCATCTCGGACCTGCGATTTTAGCATCCCAGACGGAACAGATGTTCGGGTTCCTTCGCTCCCGTCAGCTCCCGTCCGGGTATCCGCCTCGATGCAGCACCATCGGAAACTGCGGGAGCCTTTCGGGCTGCGGCACGGAAGCGCGCCAGCCTTCTGGGTATGGCCGCAACGCCGGGAACAGGAGCGATCCGCTGGAGTCGCCGGCGAGCTGCTCGAGCGAGTCGCGTAGCCTGACGATGACGTCCCCACCGAAGCGCGACACCCAGTCCTGTTCGACGCTTCGCCGCAGCTGCTCGTGCGCGCTTTTCGACCGGCTTCCCGTGGCGGTGAGGCTCACCACCTTGCCACGGCTCCCACCCGTGTCTGCCTCGATGGCCACGAGACCGCTCTTCGTCAGCACGCCCGTCGCCATGCTGATCGCCTCCTTGGATACGCCGGACCGCTTCGGGATATCCCGAAGCGGCACCGCCCTCTGTTCGAGGACTCGAAGCACGTTCGCGTAGATCGCCAATGACACCTTCGAGCGTGCTTCGAAATCGACGGCAGCCATGAGGAGCGCGCGGGAGAGCAGGGTTGGCAGCGAGTCGACTTCGTCGGCGGGTTCAGACCGCGTCGATGCAAATGCAGGGCACGACGGCCCTGCCGACCAGAGACCGTACCTGAGGATCGGCAGGCAATCCGGAAGGTCGAGCTCGGAACAGCGCACGATCGCCCCGAGTGCCGTCCGCAGCGCCTCGATCCGCTCACTTCCCCAGCGCTCTTCCCATCGCCGCTCGATGACGCCTGCCATAGGTCGCCACACCCGCTGTGCCACCCTGCCATACGCGGTGGCGCGCACCAGTAGCTCTGCGGGTGGCGGCTGAGCGCGCGTGTCATCGGGATCCGCGCTGACGTCGATGTATCGCCATCGCTGCATTCCGGCAAGGTTTGTCGGAGTGCGAGCGCGTCGCAGCAGCTCGCGCGCCGGGATCGGCGCGTCGCTCAGGTGGCGCATGCAGTTGAACCACATGACCATCGACGTGAGCCACGGGCCGCCGGCGCCCGACCGGCCGCCGGTCGTGGTGCGGTGGGGAATCTGATGCTCGAACTCGTTGTCGAATTCGACCGTGTAGGCAACGAGCGTCTGCGAGAGCAGCGCGCTGAGTGGGAGCATCGCACCGAACTCGGGGTCGGCGATGATGGGTGGCTGCGATGCGGTCACGTCGCGATTGTGCAGGTGAAGACTGGAACGATGGAGGCATGAGCGCCCCTCGGGCGATCAGCACGGACGGGACGTCCGGGTGAGGGCAGCGACGCTTCTTGTAGCCGTCATCGCCGCGGCGGCCGTCGCCGGTTTCGCGGTCTCGACAACGCAACGCCCGCCGCCTCCCGCGCCACCTCCGCGGCCGACTCCAACGCCGGTGCCGACGCCCGTCCCCCTCGGTCCCATCTCGGGCATCGGCATCACGGTCGCGGACGACCCCGCGGCCGCCCAGGTGGTGCTCTTCGGGGGCGTCCAAAACGACAACAACACCTGGATTTGGAGCGCGGGCACGTGGTCGCACGCGGAACCACTGACGAACCCTCCCGGCCGAATCGACGCGTCGGCCGCGTACAACCCGCTCACGAAAGAGGTGATGATGTTCGGCGGACGGCACAACCCCTTGACCGGCGGCCCATCGCTCAACGACACCTGGGCTT
>Ga0209380_10000043_pt1 | contig 72535 bp, 65 predicted proteins | sample HubBroMetageWFT6_FD_188347 | JGI IMG/M metagenome (GOLD analysis project Ga0209380, IMG submission 188347) | Warmed and freeze-thawed soil microbial communities from the Hubbard Brook experimental Forest, New Hampshire - Hubbard Brook CCASE Soil... | ecosystem: Environmental > Terrestrial >...
GGTCCGAGCCTGCGGCGTGTGAAGCCGACCGAGTAACGCAGTTGGCCGAAGGTTCTGTGGTCGTCGAGGGGTTCGGGCGGACTGGGCTCCCAGACTGCTGTGAGCGCAGTGTGAACGCGTCCGAGCTCCTCGAATAGGCGGACGTAGGAGTCCTCGTCCGTCGGTGGCGGCACGTGATCGATGAACTCCTCGAGCTCAGCCCAGCGATCAGCGACCCTCAGGAGGTCGCAGCCGGAAATCGGAATCGGCCGGGCGACGCGGACTTGCGTCCGCTGGAGCCGTTCCCGCAGGCGCCGCAGTCCCGCGACCCGGCCGCGGCGGACCCAGGGCCTGTGAACCCGGAGGACAACCGGCGGCTCAGCGTCTATCCGCAGGTTGAGGTTGAACGCACCGCCGATGTCTGCCCAATGGGCCCCGCGCGCGACGCGGTCGATCAGGGCCGAGACGGCCGGATCATCTGGGCTGGCTCTAGGTCCGAACCAGCGCGGCAAGGCAGGGGGAGAGGTCGAAGCTTCGATTCCGGTCATGGCAATGGCCCGCCAGCGCACCCGACGGAGGGTCCGCCGGCGAACCCATCCTCCTGGACGCGGGTCGATCGTGTCACGCATGTGCCGGCAGGCGACAGGGCGAACGTTGGATGACGCGGGACTAGACGCCTGCCGGCGGCCGAGTCCGCGCCGTCCCGGCGACCCTCCGCCCTTCCGCGATGTCCGGTTCGCGGCTTCTGATTATTACGCGGGGCGTTATATCAGCTCACTTAGCATCAGTTGCCGGCAAACCGCCCAGGCGCGCTGAGCGCCTGCCCGTCCGATCTGTCCGGAGTACTAGTATTTTCCACTCATAATTGAGTGATGCGGGCAATACGGGCAGTGAGGTGCGCTACTCGTATCCGCGGGCGAATCATCACGGCGGTCTGCTGCCTGGTTGCGCTCGCCGCCGCCGGCCTGAGCGCCGCCGCCGCGGCAGAGCCCAGGACCAGCCCGCAGAAGACCGGCATGGCGAAGCTGATGAGCTTCTATAACTCGCGCGGCCTCGTCGGCAAGGACTGGTGGCAGGCCGCCGTCGCGCTGTCCACGGTGGAGACCTATCAGCAGGCCACCGGCGACACCAGCTACAGCTACGCGATCGCCGGCGCGTTCGACCACAATGCGGCTCACGATTTCGAGGATGCCTACAACGACGACACCGGCTGGTGGGGGCTGGCCTGGCTGCAGGCGTACACGATCACGCACGACCAGCGGTACCTGGCCATGGCCGAGACCGACGCCGACTACATGCATCAGTCCTGGGGCGGCACCTGCGGCGGAGGCGTGTGGTGGTCGACGGCCAGGCGCTACAAGAACGCGATCCCGAACGAGCTCTTCCTGGAACTCACCGCCTGGCTGCACAACGTCATCCGCGGCGACACCAAGTACCTGAGCTGGGCGGAGGACGAGTGGTCGTGGTTCAGCCGCAGCGGGCTGATCGACTCCCAGGATCTCGTCAACGACGGGCTGAACTCGCAGTGCGCCAACAACGGCGGCCCGGCCTGGACCTACAACCAGGGCGTCATCCTGGCGGGCTTGTCGGAGCTCTACCTGGCCACGGGGCAGGCCAGCCTGCTCACCCGGGCCGAGAAGATCGCACGGGCCGCGACCAGCGACCTGACCAGCGACGGCGTCCTGACCGAGCCGTGCGGGAACGCCTGCGGCGGGCCCGGCACCGACGCCGAGTCGTTCAAGGGCATTTTCGTCTCCGACCTGAAGGTCCTCGCCCGTACCGCCCGGACCAGTGAGTTCAGCTCGTTCTTCGCCGCGCAGGCGCGGTCGATCGAGGCCAGCGACACCACGGCGGCGCACGGGTTCGGGCTGCGCTGGCAGGGCGCGGTCCTGGACCCGACCTCCTACAGCCAGGCCAGCGCGGAGGATGCCCTGGTCGCGGTCCTGCCCTGAGGCTGGCCAGCCCGGAACCAGCACGTCGGCGCCGCCGCTTTTCCTCGAACATCCGTCACCTGACGGATGTCTTGCGCTGCAACTCTCATGAGACTTGCTGTGCAGGTTTGGGCGTCAGGGCCTTGGTCGCGACGGCTGGCCAGAAGCTCAGGGCGAAGGTGAGCGTGTCGAGATCGGCCGGCTGGCGGCGGTGGCAGAGAGGAAGGCGCAGACAGTTGGACGTTGCCCGGCTGCGGAGAAACTTTGCCCAGGTCGCCGAGCACGGCGATGAAGTGCCCCTGTTCTTCTATGCCGACCTGTTCATCAAGCACCCGGAAGTGCGGGAGATGTTCCCGATCGCGATGGAGGCACAGCGCGGCCACCTGGTGGATGCGCTGCTGAAGATCGTTTCCAACGTTGACAGTCCCACCGATCTGACCGTGTTTCTCCAGGCGCTGGGCCGTGATCACCGGAAGTTCGGCGCCGCTTCCGGCCACTACGAGGCCGTCGGCGCCAGCCTGCTGGCCACGCTGGAGTACTTCTCCGGGGCGGACTGGACTCCGGAGCTGCGGTCGGACTGGGCGGCGGCGTACGAGGTCATCGGCGAGGTCATGAAGACGGCCGCCCAGGAGGACGAGGCGCTGCGGCCCGCCTGGTGGCAGGGCACGGTCTTGTCCTGCGAGCGCCGGTCATACGACATATCCGTGCTCCACGTGCAGCCTGAGCCGACGCTGGATTACGTCGCCGGCCAGTCCGTCGCGATCGAGTCGCCCAGCCGCCCGCGACTCTGGCGCTACTACTCGATGGCGAGCGCCCCGCGTCCGGCTGCCCCGCTGGAGTTTCATGTCCGCCTCATCGACGGCGGCGCGGTCAGCATGGCGCTCACCAGTTCCACGGTCGCCGGGACCGAGCTGCGGCTTGGCCCGCCCATCGGGGTGCTGACGCTGCCCAAGGCGGCCGCCGAACGGGACCTGCTGCTGATCGCCGGAAGCACTGGCCTGGCTCCGCTGAAGGCCATCGTCGACCACCTGACGGATCTGCCCGAGCCGCCGAAGGCACACCTGTTCTTCGGTGCGCGGAAGGCCGAGGGCCTTTACGACCTCGACTGCCTGCAGAAGATGGCCGCCGAGCACACGTGGCTCACGGTGACGCCGGTCGCGACCGCCGACCCCAGGTTCTCGGGAGAGACCGGCAGCATCCCGGATGTGGTGTCGCGGCATGGTGACTGGTCGCGACACGAGGCGTACGTCGCGGGCCCGACCCAGATGGTCGAGGACACCGCTGCCCGCCTTGCCGCCGCAGGCATGGCGACAGATCAGATACACATCGAGGATTTTGGGTGGAGCGAGCCTTGACCACAGCATGGTTCGACGAGCAGACCAGGATGAGCCCCGAGGAACTGCAGACCGTGACGTTTCCGTTGTCGCGGCTGGGCCGGCGGGGCTACGACGAGGATGCCGTCCGGGAGTTCCTGCGCATCGTCCACGCGAACTACGTGCGACTGGTGAACGAGCGCACCGACCTCTGGCAGGAGGTCCAGCGCCTCCGCCGCCGGATCATCACCGGGCAGGCGAACGGTGATGCCGACGGCGCGCTGCTCGGAGAGTCGGAAGGGCACGTCCACGCCGTCCGGATACTGTCGGCCGCTCAGGTCACGGCCGACCGGTACGTGGCCGACGCCCAGGCCTACAGCAGCCGGCTGACTGAGGAAGCCCGGCTGCGCCGAGATGAGATCATGCAGGAGGCCCAGCGCTACTCGGACATGGTCCTCGAGGAGGCGCACACCAAGGCGCGCGACGCCGCGGTAACCGTGCTGAACGCCGCGCCAACTCCCCAGACTCATCAGGAGCAGCAGGCGGCGCAGGCTGAACTGGCGTACCTGCGTACCTACAGCGACGTGTACCGCGCCCATCTCAAGGCCTACACCGAAGGAATCCTGCGCGGGATCGAGGAGTGGGAGCGGAAGGAAGCGATCTCGATCGAGGACGCGACCCAGATGCCGCCGATTGCCGCACTGCCGATGTCGGATGGCAACGCCCATCACCGGTAATAGCTGAACGGAGAGAATAGGGTTTTGCGGTTTCGGCCGTGCTCGGCGTGGCTAATTAGCCACGCCATTTCTCCGACGGCTCAGAAGCATTTCCGGGCATGCGAGCGGCGCCTCGCGATGCCCTGGTCGGCCATGCGACCAGACAGCATCAGCGAGACGCCGCTAGGAATTGGCTAATACATCCAGGGAACGTTGAAGCCGGGTCCGCCAACATGGTGATGGGCGCTCATACTGCCCGTCGCGTGGGCGTATTCCGAGGTGGTCACTCCGGCGACGACCAGGCCACCGAGCAGGACCGCCGACACGAGCATTTTGCCTGGTCGATCGATGCGCGGCGCGCGCTTGGCGTGCTTCCCCGGACCAGCTCGCCGCTGCGCGACGGCACGCGCCTGGCTTGTTTGAGTTTGCATCGGGACGATCTCCTTGTCGTAACTTACGTCGCTGGGTCTGCGCAGAGTCTCCCGTACAAGAAATTACCCTATCTTCCGCCGACGGTTGGGCTATTCAGATAGATCCCGGCGCTTTTCTTTAAACCGGGTCAGAGTCGTTCACAGAGCTCGAAATCTGCGCGGTCTTGCCGGGCTTGGATGTGAGATTCTCACGCTTCCCTGGCGCCGTTAGGCCGGCCATCCGGCCGCACCCGGCCGAGCAAGGGTCACAGGCGATTGCGGTGAAAGTTGCGCTGCATGTTACTAGCCATTTTCATGATGCGCGGATTCGCCTAGGATGCGGGTGAGGACTGGTCCTGCTGGGTATTAGCGCGAAGGTAAGGGTCAGCGCCAATGTTGGCGGGCTGCGGTCAGCGGTTGACGATGCAGGGCGATCATGGACTTCGACTTCCGGACGCTCGGACCGATTGAGCTCTGGTCCGCCGGACAGCGGCAGGATCTCGGATCCGCCAGGGCGCGGTCACTGCTGGCCATGCTGCTGCTGACACCCCGCGCCATGCTCCCGGTGGAGACCATCATCGACCGGCTGTGGGATGCGCGCCCGCCGCCGAAGGCGCGCGAGAGCCTCTCGGTGTATATCGCCAGGCTTCGGTCGTCGCTGCGGCAGGCGGTTGGCGACAGCGTTCGCCTCGTGGGACGCACCCACGGCGGCTACCTGCTCGACGTCGATCCGGAGACGATCGACGTGCACCGGTTCCGCCGGCTGGGCCGGCAGGCGGCCGCCCTCGCCGCGACCGGCGACTACAGCCTGGCAGCGGAGTTGCTGCGCGAGGCCGACGGACTCTGGCGCGGCCAGCCGCTGGCCGGCATCCGCGGAGACTGGATCGCGCGGATGCGGGACGCCCTCGACGAGGAGCGCCGGGCCGCGATCATCGAGCGCATCGGGTTCGAGCTGGAACTGGGCCGGCACGCGGATCTGGTGGGCGAGCTGCATCACCTCCTCGCCCGGTACCCCTTAGACGAGACCCTCGTCGCCCATCAGATGACCGCCCTCTACCGGAACGGGCGGCAAGCCGACGCACTGAGCCTCTACCGGGATACCCGCAGTCGCCTGATCGAGGAGCAGGGCGCCGAGCCGGCCGGGATACTATCCGAGCTTCACCAGCGCATTCTCGGCGCCGATCCGGCCCTGGCCGGCCGGGCCGCGGGGCGGACGGACACGCCGGCGGCATTGCCGGACAGCCTTCCGGCCGAGACGACCGAGTTTGTGGGCCGGGCGGACGAACTCCGGCTCCTTACTGCGGACCATAACGGCACTCCGTTTATAGCCATAGTCGAGGGCATGCCCGGTGTGGGCAAGACGACGCTGGCGGTCCGCGCCGCTCGCCTGGCCGCCGGCCAGTACCCGGACGGGGCCCTCTACCTTGACCTTCACTCGCACAGTCCGGGTCATCCGGCGCTCGCCCCGGCCGAGGCGCTCTACAACCTGCTCCGGACGCTGTCCGTGCCAGCCGCGCAGATACCGGAGCCGATGGCCGAGCGCATGGTGCTCTGGCGGGCCCACCTGACCCGTCGCCGGGCCGTCGTGATCCTCGACGATGCCGCCGACCTTGATCAGGTCCGGCCGCTCCTCCCCCTGACCGGACACTGCCTCATCCTGATCACCACCAGGCGCCGGCTCGCCAGCCTCGCCTCATCCGTCGCCAGCACAGTCACCGTCCTCCCCCTCGACGTGCTGTCCGTCGATGACGCGACCGTCTTGTTCCGGCGGATCGCCGGCGAGCGGCCGGCCATGGATACCGCCCAGGTCGCCGCGACCGTGGAGCGGTGCGGCCGGCTGCCGCTCGCGATCCATCTCGCCGCTGCGCGGATGGCGCAGGCGGACCCGCCGGGCCTCGATGCGCTCATCGAGGAATGGTCGCAGTCGCCGGCCTGGCTCGGGGCGACGGGCGCCGCGAGCCCGGAACTGGTGGGCGCATTCGATCTGTCCTACCGGGCCCTCGAACCACGCCATCAGCTCATCTTCCGGCGCCTGGGCATCAGCCCGTGCGCTTCCCACGGCCCGGCGGCAGCGGCCGCGCTCGGTGACTGCACGCTCGCGGAGGCCGGACAGGCTCTCGCGATCTTGCGCGACTGTCACCTGCTCACGCAGGCCACCGATGGTCAGTTCCGGCTGCACGACCTCATCCGGGGCTATGCGGCGGCGCTCGCCCGGCGTGACGACCCGCCCGGCGAGCAGAGCCAGGCCGTCGGCCGGCTGCTCGACCACTACCTGCGTACCGCCGCCGAGGCCGACCGCGTCCTCCACCCGCTCCGGCGTCGGCCCGCGATGCCGGCCGCCGGGCTGCCGACGGGCACGCAGGAAGAAGCCGCAGAGTGGCTGGGGTCGGAGTGGCGCAACGTCCTGCAGGCGGCCGGCTACGCGGGCAGACACGACTGGAAGCAGAAGTGCGCCGACCTGACCGACCTGCTCGCAGACTTCCTGGAGACCAGGGCCTACTGGCAGGAGGCCATCACGGCGCACACCCTGGCGCTGCAGTCCAGCCGTTATCTGGCCGATCCGGCCCGGATCGCGCGGGCATCGCTGGCGCTCAGCGTCGTGAGCCAGCAGACCGGGCGTCATACGGACGCCGTACCGCTGGCGGAGGAGGCCGCGGCGATCTACCGCTCGCTGGGCGACCACTGGGGCGAAGCCGAGTGCCTCGACCAGATCGGCCTGGCCCACCAGCGGACGGCCAGTTCGCGTGAGGCGCTCGCTTACTTCACCGAAGCTCGCATGCTGTACGCCGCGGCGGCCGACTCGCGGGGGGTCGCCAACACCCTGAGCCATTCCGGAATCGCCTGCTGGCACCTCGGGCGCTACCGCGAGGCAAGTGAGCAGCTGCACCATGCGCTCGAGCGGTACCGGGGGGTCGGCGACCGCCGCGGGGAAGCGAAGGTGCTCAATAATCTCGGAAAGGTGCACCTGTTTAACGGCCGCTATGACGACGCTCTTGCCGTCTACTCGCAGTCGCTGCAGATCTTCAAGGAGATAGGCGGACGGCAGAACGAGGCCATCCTCCACCAGGCCATGGGTACGGTGCACCGGCATAAGGGCAGCTACGAAGAGGCGCTGGCCGCCTGCCGCCGGGCCGCGGCAATATACCGCGACGTCGGCGATCTGCCCGATGAAGCGGATGCACTCAATGACATTGGCGCGATCTACCAGAGCGTGGCCGGATATGACGAGGCGCTCATTCATCATGGGAAAGCAAAGGAAATCGCGGAGCAAGTCGGGAATGCCTCCCAGCAGCTAGTCGCCACTCGGATGCTGGCCGACACATACCGCGGATCCGGGCAGTACGACGAGGCCCTGGACCACTACCGCTCCGCTCTCAAGCTGGCCCGCGAGATCGGCGACCAGTACGAGGAAGGCAAGGTCCTGGAAGGGATAGCGGAGCTTACCCTCTTTACCGGCCGTCGCGACGCCGCGCGGATTGTCTTCAGGCAGGCACTCGACATCTTCGAGCAGCTGGGCGTGCCCGAGGCACAGACCGCGCGGATCAGGATCGAGACGATCGACCCCGGCATCGCGATCCGCGCCTCGTAGGGCTGCAAGGAAGCCGTCAAGGCGCCGGCAAGATGAGCACGCAGGCTGGTGGCACGTGATCGTGCTGCCGGGGAGGTCAGCGTGAGCCTGAACCAAGTCGCCGGAGACCTAGAGGTGCTGCCGGCCAGGCGTCCGATCTGGCGCCGTCGTGACTCGTCCGCACTCGGCCAGCTACTCGCGAGCGCCGCGCGGTTCATCGCGCAGTTCTACGGCGAGACTCAGCAGACGTCGCCGCGGTGGCGGCTCCGGCAGGTCCGCCGCGAGATCGAGACCTCGGGCACGTACTGGCATACGCCCGACGAGCTCGCGTTCGGCGCGCGGGTGGCCTGGCGGAACAGCTCGCGATGCATTGGCCGGCTGTACTGGCAGAGCCTGCGCGTCCGTGACCGCCGCACCATCGCCGCGGCCGGCGACATCGCCGCCGAGTCGGTCGGGCACCTGCTCGAGGCGACCAACGGCGGCCGGATCCGGCCGATGATCACCGTATTCGCACCCGACGCGCCCGCGCGGCCCGGGCCGCGGATCATCAGCTCGCAGCTAGTGCGATACGCCGGCCACCAGTCCGCGGGCGGCGCCGTGACCGGCGATCCGGCAAACGTCGACCTGACCCTGCTGGCCCGCGCTCACGGCTGGCGGGGCGGGCAGCCTCCTGGCCGGTTTGACGTGCTTCCCCTGCTCGTGCAAGCGGCCGGGGCACCGGTCACGCTGCACGAGCTGCCTGCGGGCGCGGTACTCGAGGTTTCCATTGAGCATCCCGACTTCCGCTGGTTCGCTGACCTCGGGCTGCGCTGGTACGCGGTCCCGGTGATCAGCGACATGTACCTGGAGATCGGCGGCATCCGGTACCCGGCAGCGCCATTCAACGGCTGGTACATGGGCACCGAGATCGGATCGCGTGACCTCGGGGACGCCGGGCGGTACGCCCAGCTGCCGGTGATCGCCGACCGCATGGGCCTTTCTCTGGCCAGCGACAGGAATCTGTGGAAGGACCGGGCTATGACCGAACTCAATGTCGCGGTTCTGCACTCGTTCCACCGGGCCGGAGTCACGATCACCGATCACCACACCGAGTCGGCCCGCTTTCTTCAGCACCTGCGCCGGGAAGGACAGCACGGCCGAGCGTGCCCGGCCGACTGGACCTGGATCGTTCCGCCGGCCGCATCCTCGGCGACGCCCGTCTTCCACCGTTACTACCAGGACTTCGATCAGACTCCGAACTTCTACCGGCACCCCGCACTCGCCCGGCACCTGCCCGTCAGCGACGAGCTGCACGAGTACGTCGACTGACCGGGCGTGTCCCGCAGGTCCATTCCGTTTGCCGTCGATCGGAAGGGGTGGATCGCCTGCCGCTGTCGCTGCCGGTGCGATCAGCGGCGGACGGGAGGCCCGCGGGACACGCCAGGTGACCCAACTCGGCGCGACCAGAGGCCCTGGAACCAGGTGAGTCGTCAGGGGCTTGGTCGCGCCGACACTGCGACTTGCACGACAAGTCTCACGCAACCGGCTGCGGCGAGACATCGGTCAGCTGACCGACATTCACGGGGGTCGGCTAGTCAGGGAAATGATCGAATTCGCCCTGCCGCACGCCGCCGATGAACGCCGTCCACTCGGACGGTGTGAACCGGAGCACCGGGCCGGCAGCGTCCTTGCTGTCGCGGACGCCGACATCGCCGCCCGCCAGACTCGCCACCTCGACGCAGTCGCCATTGGCGAAGCTCAGCGAGCTCTTGATCCAGGGTGAAACACAGTGCGCCTGATTAGCCCGGGCACTAGAGGCAGAATTTGACATGGTTTTAACCTCGTTGGGTTGCCAAATGGGATTGCACTGAGCACGCTATCAGCTGCTCAGAGCGGTGGCCCTTCCATTTGACCAGGACGATTCGGCGATCTCGAGTATTAAATGCCTGGACGCCGCCGGATCCAGCGATGCGCTAACCAGGGACTGGAAGACGAGCCCGTGCAAATGGGTTTCTTGCTCATCTTCCACGGTGAAAACGTTCTTAAGCTGTTCGCTAGCCACCACGTCCTGGGGAACGGTGTCGCCAAATGACCCGAAGTGAAATATGACAAAAGCCGGCCCGAGGACCATGTGCTGGGCGTCCAGCGGCAGGATCCGGATCGTCACGTTCGGCTGGTCCGTGAGCGCGACCAGATGGCTGAGCTGGCCATACATCACCCGCTCATCGCCGATCCGGCGGCGCAGGCTCGACTCGTCCAGCACTACCGACAGCTGGACCGGCGGCTCGCGAGTGAGCACCTGCTGGCGTTGCATCCGAATCCTGACCAGCCTCTCGACGAGGCCCGGTGCGACCGGCTCAATCACGCCGTAATTCCCGATAATGTGCCGGGCGTAGGCCTGCGTCTGCAGCAGTCCGGGCACGACCTCGACGTGCCAGATAGCGATTGAACTGGCCTCCTGCTCAAAGCCGATGTACTGCTGAAAATCGGTCGAGAGTTCATCGGAGAAGTCTTCCCACCACCCCTTCCGGGCGGCGTCCCTCGCGAGCTCCAGCAAGTGAGCGCGGCGAGACCCGGTGACCTCGTAGTAATCGAGAAGCTTTTCAACCTCGTGCGGCTTCAATCCCGTCCGGGCGAGCTCATATCGGCTCACTTTGGAAGGCGACCACTTGAGCGCGGCGGCGACGGCGTCGCCGCTCTTGCCCCTGCTCTCCCTGATCGAGCGCAACTCCGCGGCAAGACGCCGGCGCCGCACCATCGGGCTGCCTGGCATGCCCATGGCGGCATCACTCCTTCGGATGGCACCGTCGGGCAGAGCCCGCATGCTGGCGGGGGATCCGGCCGGCTGTGCGGGTCGCGGCGAGTGCCCTGAGAGTCTCATTGCATCTCGCTATGAGACCACGCGCAACCGACGGCGGGCAGCCCGCAGGCTTGCCGATGCCGGAGACAGACGAGGAGCGACGTGACCGGCGGACATGCGCGACCGCGCTGGCGGCCGCCCTGTTACCCACCGCAGGGCTACCCACCGCAGGCGACCGCCAGGAAGCGAATGCTCCCGGCGGTCAGTCCGCGGGCTCGGTCACGTGTGACAGTAGACGCCCGGCACCACGAGAGGGCCCTGGGCCGCAACGTGGGCACTGCTTATATTCGCAGCCGCAGCTGGCGTCACAGTAACCGCCAGACTTGATCCGGCCACGCCGAGCGCGACGATAGCGGGAATGATGAAGGCTCGCCCGATGCGCATGACTCCTCCAGGCGATTACCGAGGCCAATGTCCCAGGTTGCCGGGGGCACAGCAACCCGTACGGCGCATCTCCGTTATGCGAAAGTCTTCCCTCCGGCCGGTTATTCACACCCTTTCGCACGCTATTCCTGAAAACTAAAACCTGCTTTGACCATTGCCTTTCTGCTCGATGCGCGACTTTCATTTTCGAATGCGATGGGCGTGTACTCGCCGCGTGCGCGGCAAATGATTCTGCAAGTTTCATTGACAGATTGCACGCATCTTGAGATCGCGATTTTGCTGAGAACCCGCATTTATCGCGCCCTTTTACACCAATAAACTCCGCTTGTTTCCCTAATGTTCGGGTAGTAGAGTGCGCAGCGTGCCCACCATGACGATGGTTCGTCAGCTGGTCGGCCGCGACAGCGAGCTGGCCAGGCTAGCCACGCTGATGACCGACGTGGCCGGAGGGCGCGGAAGCTCGGCCCTGATCGAGGGCGAGCCCGGTATCGGCAAATCTGCGCTCGTGCACGCCGCCATCGCGGATGCAAGCCGTCTCGGCTGCCAGGTCTTCTGGGGAGCCGGCGACGAGCTGGGGCAGGCGCTTCCCCTGCTGCCGATGCTGGACGCACTGCGCGTGCGCGAGCCGTCCCCGAACCCGCGGCGCACGACGATCGTCCGGCTCTTACGCGGCGAGCTAGCCGCCAACCCCGGGGCTGATGTCTCCGGCGCCCTGGCCGAGCAGCTGCTGGCGCTCGTTACCGAAGAAGCCACCGCTCGCCCGACGATCCTGGTGATCGATGACCTTCAGTGGGCCGATCAGGCGACGATCACGCTCTGGGGCCGTCTCGCCCGGTCGGTGGCGCAGGTCCCGCTGATGCTTGTCGGCACCATGCGGCCGGTGCCGCAGCGCGACGAGTTGCTGGCGCTGCGCCGCACTCTGCCGGAGACCGTCCAGCTCCCGCTCTCCGCGCTGAACGCGACCGCCGTCGCCGAGCTGGTGGCGGCCCTTGCGGGCGGCGAGCCCAGCGACAAGCTGCTGCGGCTCGCGGGTGGAGCGGCCGGGAACCCGCTATACCTGACCGAGCTGGTGGCCGCGCTGGCGCGCAGCTGCACTCTGACGGTTACCGACACCGGTGCGGCCGAGCTGACGCGCGGATCCGCACCGGCGTCCCTGTCGGCAGCCATTGCCGACCGCCTGGGCTTCCTTTCCCGTCAGGTGCATGAGGTCGCCCGCGCCGCCGCCTTGCTGGGCGTGGACTTCGCCGTTGCGGACCTTGCGACTGTCCTCGGGTGCGGGATCGCTGATCTGGTCACCGCACTGGATGAGGCTCGCGCCGCCGGTGTGCTGACCGAGTCCGCGGCCGGGCTTGGTTTCCGGCACCCGCTGATCCGGGCCGCGCTGTACGAGGAGATGCCTCGTTCGCTGCGAGCGGCTTGGCACCGTGACGCCGGCCGCGCGCTGGCCGCCGCGGGCGCGCCAGCCGACCGGGTCGCCCGGCAGCTGCTCTGGGCAGTAGGCGACCCCGGCAGCGGCGCCGATCAGATGGATGACTGGATGCTCAGCTGGCTCGCCAGCGCCTCCGAGTTGCTGATTGGCCGGGCTCCGCAGGTCGCCGCGGACCTCCTGCGCCGCGCGGTAGCGAGCCCTGGCGAGAATGCGCAGCAGCACCACCTCCTGGTGGGCCGGCTCGCCGACGCGCTGTACCGCACGGGCAGTGTGCCGGAGGCCGAGCAGGTGGCGCGAAGGGCCCTCGCGCACGCCGAGGATCCCGATCTCGTCGTCGACCTGCACTGGACCATCGCCCAGAGCCTCATGCGCAGCGGCCGGTCGGCCGAGGCCATCGCGATGCTGGAGCAGGCCCTGACCCGGGTTTCGAACTCGGGCTGGCACCGGGCGCGGCTGCTCGTGATGATCGCTCGGGTGCACCTGAACGGGGGCGAGGTCGAGAAGGCCGGCCAGATTGCCGCCACCGCGCTGGACGCTGCATCGCAGGCAAGCGACAACTGGACGATGGGCTGGGCCCTGCACGTGCTCACGATCGCGACCGCGATCCAGGGACGAGCGGCCGAGGCACTGCCCCTCTTCGACCGCGCGCTGGCCGTCACCGAGGCTGATCCGGCGCTGACCGACCTCCGCATCCTGCTGCGGGTCAACCAGGCGGTCATGCTCGGTGGCCTCGATCGCTACGACGAGGCCTTCGCGGCCGCGAGGCAGGCGGAGCAGCTCGCCGAGCAGGCTGGCACCGTGATCAGGCTCAGCCAGGCTCACTGCGTGCTCGGTCAGCTGTTCTTCGAGACCGGGCGATGGGACGACGCGCTGGCCGAGGCCGAGGCGCTGCATGAGGACCTCCAGGAGCCAGGCTGCGCGTGCTGCGATCTGGGCATAGCCGCGGTGATCTGCTTCCATCGCGGGGACATCGACGCCGCCCACGGTTACCTCGACGCCGCCATCCCGCATGCCGAGCGGGTCGGCAACCGGGTGATCCCGCCGCTGGCCCTCGCCCGCAGCCTGGATCGCGAGCGCGCGAGCGAGCTGCCGCAGGCACTGGCGGAGCTGACGGCGGCGATCGCGAACAACGCGGAGGAACTGCAGGAGATCGAGGACCTGCTGCCCGATGCCGTCCGCCTGGCCGCCGAGATCGGCGACCTGGACACGGCGAAGGCGATCGCCGGGCGGGCCGAGGAACTGGCGGCCGAGTCCGAAATCCCGCACCAGCAGGCGAACGCCCTCTTCTGCCGCGGCCTGGCCGATCACGACGCCGCCCGGCTAACGCAGGCGGCCGACCTCTACGCCTATGCGACCAGGCCGCTCCCGAGCGCCCAGGCCCTCGAGGCGGCAGCGCGGTGCTTCGTCGACATCGGCGACCGCGATCGCGCGCGGCGAGCATTCACCCAGGCCCTTGAGCTGTACGGCTCACTTGGCGCGGCAACGGACGTCGCCCGGCTGCAGGCCCGGTTCCGTGCCCACGGCATCAGGCGCGGCCCGCAATCCAAGCACCGGCGGGCACGAAGCGGCTGGGACAGCCTGACGCCGACGGAGGCGAAGATCGCCGCGCTGGTCGAGAGCGGGCTATCCAACCCCGACATCGCGGCCCGCCTCTTCCTGTCGCGGCGCACCGTCGCGACGCACGTGTCGCACATCCTGAAGAAGCTCAACGTCCAGTCCCGGACCGACGTCGCCCGCGAGTCAGCGCTGCGTACCGCCGCGCCGAGGTGATCAGGAGTCCTGATCCGTCTCGAGCGCGAGCGTGAAGTACACGGCTTTTCCGACAGAGGTGCGGTAGCAGCCCCATTGCGTCGCCAGGCTCGCGACGAGCATCAGCCCGCGCCCATCCTCGGCGTCGACCGAGGCATCGAACGGAGTTGCCCACTCGCGCGAGGAGTCGTGAACGTAGACGCGCAGCTGGCCGGCCGAGCAGGTCACGAAGAGCCTGACTGGTCCGCCAGCGTGCCTGATGGCGTTGGTCACGAGCTCGCTCGTCAGCAGCGCCGCGATGTACGGGTCGGCGGGCACGGCCCAGGCTTCGATCGCTGACCGGACGTGACCGCGAGCGTCGGCCGCCGCGGCTGGTCCGGCGGGGAGTGAGATCGAGAGGGACCGTAACCCGGCCGGGCGCGTCGCCGCCATCTTGGTCATCAGACAGATTCCTTGCTCGCCACTGCTTGCACTGCAAATGGTTTCGCAAGTTTCACTGGGAGACATCGGTCGGCTGACCGATATCGGAGCGCGCGTCCCAGCTGACCAGTACCAAGCAAACCGTCAAGACTTCGGCAAGGACAGCTCCGACGATGAGGGCACAGGCGCCGATCATCCGCGGAGGGACGAGCCGATGAAGGAACTGGGCGAGCACATCCTGCAAGAGCGATACGGCGCGACCGAGCGGGCCAGCCAGTTCTACGCCAGTCAGCTCAGCGATCAGCTGACGCCGAGGATGATCGATTTCATCGGGCGGATGGAGATGGCGTTCATCGCCACGAGCGACGCCGCCGGTGAGTGCGACTGCAGTTTCCGGGCCGGGAAGGCAGGCTTCATCCGAGTGCTGGACGAGCGGACGATCGCCTACCCCGAACTGCGGGGCAACGGCGTGATGGCAAGCCTCGGCAATATCGTGGAGAACCCCCACGTCGGCATCTTCATGATCGACTTTGCCCAGGATCTGATCGGGCTGCACGTCAATGGCACAGCGGAGATTGTCACCCCCGAGTACATGCACGACCTCTGCGAGAGCTCGCCCGAAGAACCGGCGGGCGGCGGCCAGCGGCCACTGCAGTGGGTGGTCGTGCGCGTCAGCGAGGCGTACGTCCACTGCTCGAAGCACATCCCCAAGCTGGTGCCGGAATCCCGCGTCAGGCACTGGGGCACAGACAACCCGCGCCACAAGGGGGGCGACTTCTTCGGGGTCGCCGCTTCGAGGATGGCTGCGCAGGCTCCGGCCGTCTCCGCAGGCGGGCACGCCGACAGCCCGGTCGAGTCCCAGGCAGCGTCGTTCATGCTCTAGTGCTCCCTATGCCCCTGTTGCTGATGATTCATGGGTAAATGTGGGCGCGGAAACTTCGTTTTTGCCGGGCCTGCGCGGGCAGGAGAACTGTCAGACCCCTGACGTACTGTGAAAGAGCGTGACCGCTCTTGCTGGAGCGGCAGGGCATGGACGGCTGTTAACGCGGTCGCCCCGCACCGACCCGCGGCGGATCCCCAAGTCCGCCGGCCCGGACCTGGAGGGGCCATATGGCCGTTATCAGCACTTCCATCTATGACGTCCCCGATCTGCAGGAGCCCATCTCAGTAGACGATGCCTACGACCGCTCGCGCAGCGCGGCGCTCGCCGACACCACTGTGGGCCCGGTCGGGCTGGAGATCGAGACCCACCTGGTCAACCTCGATTCGATCGGAGCACCCGTAACGTGGCCCGAGGTCGAGGAAGTCACCGGCATCCTGCGCGGGATGGGCCTGCGGGCCACGATCACGGTGGAGCCGGGAGGCCAGGTCGAGCTGTCCTGCCCGCCGGCCCCGGACATCGTGACCGCAGTGCATGGCCTCGAGGCGGAGACCAGTGAGGTCCACCTCGCGCTCGGCCGCCACGGACTTGGCGTCGCGTATGTAGGGGCCGACCCGCTCAGGCCCTCGCAGCGCGTGAACCCGCGCCCGCGCTACCGCGCCATGGAGCAGCACTTCCGGGCGACCGGCCTGGGCAGCGCCGCCGCCGTGATGATGAACTCGACCGCGGCCCTGCAGGTGAACCTCGATGCAGGCCCCAAGCACCGCTGGGCCACGCGGGTTGCGCATGCGCACCGCATCGGCCCGACGATGGTAGCCATTTCGGCGAACTCACCGTGGCTCGCGGGACGGCCAACGGGCTGGAAGTCCGCACGGCAGCGAGCCTGGGGCGCGCTCGATGCGCGCGCGTGCGGCCCGGTCCCCGGCTGCGACGCGGAGCGGGCGAGCGCCGATGACCCCGCCGACGCGTGGGCGCGCTTCGCGATGCGCGCGCCCGTCGCGTTCGTGCGCGGCAGCGGCGACGAGGTCCAGGCCGTCGGCGCGCCAGTGCCGTTCGAGCAGTGGGCCAGGGGGGATGTCCGGCTCGGCAACCGCGCGCCCACGGCCGCGGATCTCGATACCCATCTGACGACGCTGTTCCCGCCGGTGCGGATGCGCGGCTACCTGGAGCTGCGCTACCTGGACGTGACCGCGCCCTGGTGGTGGCCCACGATCGCCGCGGTCGTCACCACGCTCATGGACGACCCCGTCGCGGCCGACCAGGCCGCCGAGGCGACCGAGCAGACCGCACTGCTGTGGACCGAGGCGGCACGGGACGGGCTCGGCAACGCGCAGCTCGCGAGATCGGCGGCGCGCTGCCTCGCGACGGCCGCGACGCGAGCCCCGGTCGAGTTCGCCTCGGCGATCGCCGACCTCGCCGACCTGGTCGAGTCGGGGCGCTGTCCAGGGGACCTGCTCGCGGACCGCATCAAGCAAATCGGACCCGCCGCCGCATTCGAGGAGCTCGCCCATGCATGAGACCGTCGTCCGCGACCTGGAACGAGCGCGAGCGCGAACCCTCCATCTCACCGATCTGGACGAGCCGATCCTGGTCGCTCAGCATGACCCGCTGATGAGCCCGCTGGTCTGGGACCTCGCGCACGTCGGGCAGCAGGAGGAGCTGTGGCTGCTGCGCGGCGGTGACCAGGGCAAGCCGGGAATGCTGGCCCCGGAGATCGACTCCCTGTACGACGCGTTCAAGCACCCGCGAGCGGAGCGGCCCGCCCTGCCGCTGCTCCCGCCGGTCGAGGCCCGCGCGTACGACCACGAGGTCCGCGGCCGAGTCCTGGACCTGATCGAGCGCACGCCGGCGGACGACTTGTTCACCGCGGGCATGGTCGTGCAGCACGAGGAACAGCACGACGAGACGATGTTCGCGACGCTGCAGCTGCGGCAGGGGCCGCCGGTCCTGCTCGAGCGCCGCGGCTTGCCACCGGGCCGCGATGTCGATCCGGCGCGCGTGTTCGTGCCGGGCGGGCCGTTCACGCTCGGAGTGGACGCCGCCGACGAGCCGTTCGCCCTCGATAACGAGCGGCCCGCTCATACGGTCGACGTGGGCCCGTTCTGGATCGGCACGGTGCCGGTCACCAACCGGCAGTGGCGCGAGTTCATGGCTGACGGCGGATACGGCCGGCCCGACCTCTGGTCAGCGCGCGGGTGGAAGCACCGGACCGAGGCGGGGCTGGAGCGGCCGATGTTCTGGACGGCCGAAGGCACCAGGCGGCGGTTCGGCGGCGAGGAGGAGGTGCCACCGCAAGAGCCCGTGCAGCACATCTCCTACTTCGAGGCCGAGGCGTTCGCCCGGTGGGCCGGCGCCCGGCTGCCCACGGAGACGGAGTGGGAGAAGGCCTGCGCCTGGGACCCGGTCGCGCGGGCGAGGCGGCGCTGGCCGTGGGGCTCGGCGGCGCCGTCCGCTGACCTGGTCAACATCGGCGGTCTCGGGCTGCGGCCGGCCCCCGTGGGTGCGTTCCCGGAAAGTAAGTCCGCCTACGGCGCCGAGCAGATGATCGGTGACGTGTGGGAGTGGACGTCGTCCGACTTCACGCCGTGGCCCGGCTTCCGGGCGATGATCTATCGCGACTACAGCCAGCCGTTCTTCGGCGGCGACTACAAGGTCCTGCGCGGCGGTTCGTGGGCGGTGGCGCCGACCACCATCCGGCCGTCGTTCCGCAACTGGGATCACCCCATCCGGCGGCAGATCTTCACCGGCGTCCGGCTGGCCTGGGACGCCTGAGTGTGCCGTCACCTCGCCTGGCTCGGCTCACCGCGTTCGCTCGGCGAGCTGCTGCTTGAGCCTGCCCACGGGCTGCTCGTGCAGTCGTACGCGCCGCGCCGCCAGGCCCACGGCCGGATGAACGCCGACGGCTGGGGCGTCGGCTTCTTCACCCCGGGCCGGTCCGAGCCTGCGCGCTGGCGGTCGAGCCGGCCGCTGTGGGCCGATGCCTCGTTTGCGTCGGTCGCGCCGATACTCAGGTCGACCTGCGTTGTCGCGGCGGTGCGGTCGGCTACCGCCGGGATGCCGATGGACGAGACTGCGGTCGCGCCGTTCCAGGGCGGCCGGTGGCTGCTCTCGCACAACGGCGTGGTGGACCGGACCGTACTCGGCCCGCATCCCGCAGCCGAGTCGGTCTGTGACTCAGCGCAGCTGGCGGCGCACCTGTTCGACTTCGGGGCAGAACGCGTCGGCGAGTTCGTCGCCGATCTCGGCAAGCGCGACTCCGGCGCCCGGCTCAACCTGCTGCTGACCGACGGCAGCCGGATCCTTGCCACCCGATGGCACGACACGCTCAGCGTGCTGCGCACCGAGGACGGCGTCGTGGTTGCGAGTGAGCCCTACGACGACGACCCGCGCTGGAGCGACGTCCCTGATCACCACCTCGTCGACATCAGGGCCGGCGAGGTCACCATCACCGATCTGGAGGCATAACACCATGCCAGCATCGAACCGGGTCCAGGCTCGACCCGACCGCTACCTGGCGGCGCTGCGAGCCGACGTCCTGGCCGGGCTGTCCGCGACTCCCAAGTCCCTTCCGCCGAAATACTTCTACGACGAGCGCGGCAGTGCGCTGTTCGACGAGATCACCCGGCTGCCCGAGTACTACCTCACCCGGGCAGAGACATCGATCCTGCGCGAGCGCGCGGCCGAGATCGCGGCGCTCGCGGAGTGCGAGTCGCTGGTGGAACTCGGCAGCGGCACCTCCGCGAAGACGGGGCTGCTGCTGCGCGCGATGCTGGACGCAGGCACGCTGCGCGAGTTCGTGCCGCTGGATGTCGATCCGGCGGTCCTGGCCGAGGCCACAGACGCGCTCGCCGCCCGCTATCCCGGCCTGCTGCTCTCGCCGTTCGTCGGTGACTTCGAGCACGACCTCGGCGCGATCCCGCGGTCGGGGCGCCGGATGATCGCGTTCCTCGGCTCCACGATCGGCAACCTCGGCCCGTCCGACCGCGCCCAGCTGCTGGCTGAGATCAGCGCCGCGCTGCGGCCGGGCGACACGTTCCTGCTCGGCACCGACCTGGTCAAGGACACCGGGCGCCTGCTGCGCGCCTACAACGACGCTGCCGGGGTGACGGCGGACTTCAACCGGAACGTACTGCGCGTGATCAACCGCGAGCTGTCGGCTGACTTCGACGTGGACGAGTTCGAGCACGTCGCGATCTGGGACGCGAAGGACCAGTGGATCGAGATGCGGCTGCGGTCCGCCCGCGCGCAGACCGTCCGGGTGGCGGACCTGGATCTGACCGTCTCGTTCGCCGCTGGCGAGGAGATGCGCACCGAGATCTCGGCGAAGTTCCGCCCCGAGCAGGTGCGGTCCGAGCTGAAGCAGGCCCGCCTGGACCCGGTGCGGTTCTGGACCGACGACAACGGCGACTTCGGCCTGACGCTGGCCCGCCGCCGGTAAGCGTGCCGCGCCTGCCGGGAGCGGCAGCGGCAGTGGCAGCGGCCGCGTGTCCGATTCGCGGCCCATGCGACCGGCTCCGAATCACGTAGGAGACTTACAGTCCGGTGGGGACGTTTTGTCTCCATCTTGAGGAGGGCCGGGTCCGGGAAGCCGACTGCGCTGGCCGATAGCGTGATGCTGACACGGGCGGGATGACCGGCCGCCTGGACAAACTCGAGCGCGCCGCCCTCGACGACCAGCTGCGCGTGCTGGTGGCGGAACTGGAATAGCTGGGAGTGCAACATGGAGCAGCGGATCAGCCTCGTGACCCTCGGCGTTGCCGACCTTGGCCGGGCCCGCGCGTTCTACGAGGCGCTCGGCTGGCAGGGGGCCCAGCAGCCCGACGACGAGGTCTGCTTCTTTCAGACTGGCGGAATGGTCTTCGGACTATGGACTGCGCTCGGCGGCCACGGCGCCCCTGGGATCGAGCTCGCGCACAACGTGCGCACGCCCGAGGCGGTGAGCGAGGTGCTCGCCGAGGCGGAGCGGGCCGGCGGCACCGTTGTCCGGCCGGCGGGTCAGGCTGAGTGGGGCGGGATAACGGGAGCGTTCGCCGACCCTGACGGATACGTCTGGGAAGTGGCGCACAATCCCGGCTGGACGATCGCCGAGGACGGTTCCGTCCGCATCTGAACCTCGCCCGGCCTGCCAGGGCGGTCGCGGGCGAGCTGGGGCTCGAAGATCCACCAGAGGATCAGGCCCAGGCCGGCGGCAATGGGCAGGCTCTCGAACGTGTCGCTCAGCCAGTGCGCGGCCAGGTACGTGCGGCCGAACATCATGAGCGCGGTCGCGGCCCCTACTCCGGCCAGCGCATAGCGCCGGTGCCCCGGCCGGACGAACACGACGGTCAGGGCTATGCCGACACCGAGAACAGTGATCACGTGGCCAGAGGGAAACGAGCCCAGATCCGCCGACACCAGCGGATGCGCCGGCCGGGGCCGCAAGACGAAGTGCTTGATCAGATCCGAGCACGCCGATCCCAGGGCCTCGGCGAGCGCGATGTACAAGGCGGTGCGCCACCGTCGCATCGCCAGCATCACAAGACACAGCACGGCAACGATGATCGTGGCGCCAATCGGCCCTCCGACGACACTCGCCGCCTTGAACACAGCGGTGACCGGCGTGCTGCGGGCGCCGGCGACGAGGACCAGCCACGCCTCGTCCATGCCTGCCACCGGCGGATGCTGAATGTCGGCGCGCATCAGACCGGCGAACGCCGCGGCAATCGCCAGCAGGCAGCAGCCGGTCACGAGCATCCAACGCTGGCGAGACGGCGCCTGCAGGCCGAGATCCTCATCCATCACGCGTTCGCCTCCTTCGGCGAGGTGAAACGTCGTGCAGACCTGCCCCTCGAGGCGAATCTCAATCGCCGGTCATGAGTGATCACCCTCAGGCGTGGTAGCTCTCACCGGGTGACACTTCACAAGCACGTCGCGGCGGCCGACGAGCGGCTCCTCAGCCGGCTCGCCGGGGCCGACCAGCCCGTCCTCGACCAGGCGATGCTCCGCCTCGGCCAGGCCGCGAACCACGGCGCGCTCTGGATTGCCGTGGCGGCCGCGCTTGCCGCCAGGCGCAGCAAATGGACCCGCCGCGCGGCGCTGCGCGGCGTCGCGGGCTTAATGATCGGCAGCACAGCCGCCAATGCCATTACCAAGCAGGTCGTCGGCCGCACCCGTCCAGAGGGTGCGGCCGACCGGTCTTCCGGGCCGCTGCGGACGACGTCCTTCCCGTCGGGGCACGCCGCGTCCGCAGCCGCCTTCGCGACCGGGGTCGCACTCGAGGTGCCTGCCCTGGCGCTCCCGGTCGGAGGCCTCGCTGCGCTGGTCGGCGTTTCCCGCGTCGTCACCCGCGTGCATTTCCCCTCCGACGTCGCCGCGGGCTTCGCCATCGGCACCGCCGCCGGATTGCTGACCCTGCGCTGGTGGCCGAGACGCCCGACCGAACCGGCCACGGCGGCGCGGCCGCGGCGGGACGCGCCGGCCTCGCCCGACGGCGTCGGCCTGGCCATGGTGGTCAACTGCAGCGCCGGCACAGCCTCCGCCGACCTCGCCGAGTCACTGCGCCAGAGCCTCCCCGAGGCCGAGATCATCGTCGCGACCGCGGAAGACGACCTTGACGGACTGGTCCGGAAGGCAGCCGCCGGAGCGCGCATCCTGGGCGTAGCCGGCGGCGATGGATCGGCGCGGCTGGCGGCCGGGGTAGCGGCGGAAGCCGGCCTCCCGCTGCTGGTGATCCCGGCCGGCACCTTCAATCACTTCGCCGCCGACCTCGGCGTCACGTCGGCTGAAGATGCGCTCGAAGCACTGAGGCAGGGTGACAGCGTCCTTGTGGACGTGGCCGACGCCGACGGGGTCGCGTTCCTTAACACGGCGAGTACCGGCGTCTACGTCGACCTTGTCCGCGCGCGCGAGCGCATGGAAAAGGTCCTCGGGAAGTGGCCGGCCGTCCTCATCGCGCTGGCGCATGTGCTGCGCACGAGCAGGCCGGTCGAGCTCATCGTCAACGGCCGCCGCCGCAAGGTGTGGCTGCTGTTCGCCGGCAACTGCCGCTACGAGCCGGCCGGCGCCGCGCCGGCCTACCGGCCCGACCTGGCCGACGGCACGCTCGACATCCGGCTGATCGATGGCTCGCAGCCGCTGGCCAGGACGAGGCTCGTGACCGCGGTAATGCTCGGCACGCTCGGCCGGTGCCGGGTCTACCAGACGTGGTCGGCTCCGGCACTGCGGGTCGAGTCGGTGGACGGAAGCCCCGTGCAGATGGGCCTTGACGGCGAGGCCACCGAGACCAGCGCGGCGATCAGCCTCGTGAAACACCCGAAAAATCTGCTGGTCTACCGGCCGGCGTCGGGTCAGTAAACCGCTCAACTGGAGGTAGCCATGGTTGCGCGCACTGCGCATCGCGGAACGTTCCGCGCCCGAAGAGCCGCGCGCCAGACGGCCAATAGCCGTCCGATGGCATGGCTGGCACGAGCCGGCCTCGCCGCGCGCGGCGTTATGTACGTCCTGATCGGCATCATCGCCATCGAGATAGCCATCAACGGATCGAAGCAGCAGGCCGACCGGACTGGGGCCGTCCGGCTGGTGGCGAAGACACCGTTCGGCTCGGTCCTTCTGTGGCTGGTCGTGATCGGGTTCGCCGGCATGACCCTCTGGCGCCTCTCCGAGGCGATCTGGGGCAGCAACGAGAGCGGCGGCCGGAAGGCCAGCAAGCGGCTCGCGAACCTGGTCCGCGCGGTGTTCTACGGCGCGGTCACCTACGGGATCCTCAAGTACGCCCTCGGCGTCGGGCAGCCCTCGTCGAGTGACAAGCAGTCGCAGGACCTGACGGCGACCGCGCTGAAGCACCAGGGCGGGCAGTGGGTCGTAGCGATTGTCGGAATCATCATCGTGATCGCCGGCCTCTACACGATGTACCGCGCGTACAAGCTCAAGTTCCTCAAGCACATGCGGCTGGGCTCGGCCTCGGCCGGTACCCGCAAGATCGTGACGCGCCTCGGCCAGATCGGCGGGATCGCCAGAGGGTTTGTGTTCGGGACCGTTGGCGTCTTCCTCATCATCGCCGCGAAGGACGCGAACCCGCGGCAGGCGAAGGGGATCGACACCGCGCTGCGGGCACTCGCGCACACGCCGCTCGGTCCGTGGCTGCTCGTGGTCGTGGCGCTCGGGCTGGTGACGTTCGGCGTCTACTCCTGGTGCGAAGCCAGGTGGCGTGAGGTCTGATCGGGACCGATGACCTCACCTATATAAGGCGAAGCCCGGGCCGGCACCATCGGAGCCGGCCCGGGCTTCTGCGACGAGATGACCGGGCTCAGGCCAGGTCGAACCGGTCCAGGTCCATGACCTTGGCCCAGGCGGCCACGAAGTCGTTGACGAACTTCTCCTTCGCGTCGTCACTCGCGTAGACCTCGGCGAGCGCACGCAGCTCGGAGTTCGACCCGAAGACCAGGTCGACCCGGCTGCCGGTCCACTTAACCTCATTGGTCGCCGCGTCGCGGCCCTCGAAGGCGTTCGCGTCCTTGGCCGTCGGCTGCCAGGTCGTGCCTATGTCGAGCAGGTTGACGAAGAAGTCGTTGGTCAGCGACCCGGGCGTGGTGGTGAACGCGCCCAGCGGCGACTGCTCGTAGTTCGCGCCGAGGACGCGCAGGCCGCCCACGAGGACCGTCATCTCCGGCGCGCTCAGCGTCAGCAGGTTCGCCCGGTCGAGCAGCAGGTACTCGGCCGGCAGCCGGTTGCCCTTCCCGAGGTAGTTGCGGAAGCCGTCCGCCTTTGGCTCCAGCGCCGCGAACGAGTCGACGTCGGTCTGCTCCTGCGCCGCGTCGCTGCGACCCGGCGAGAACGGGACCTCGACGTCGAAGCCCGCGTCTCTGGCTGCCTTCTCGACGGCAGTGCCGCCGGCGAGCACGATCAGGTCGGCGAGTGAGACCCGCTTCCCGCCGCCGCTCGCCGAGTTGAAGGACTCCTGGATGCCCGCCAGCGTGCGCAGGACCGTGGCCAGCTGAGCGGGCTCGTTGACCTCCCACCCGACCTGCGGCTCAAGGCGGATCCGGCCGCCGTTGGCTCCGCCGCGCTTGTCACTGCCGCGGAACGACGAGGCCGCCGCCCACGCGGTGGACACCAGCTGCGGCACCGACAGGCCGGAGGCCAGGATCTGGCTCTTGAGAGCGGCAACGTCCGCCGCGTCGACGAGCCCATGCGTGACCGCCGGGACCGGGTCCTGCCAGATCAGTACCTCGGTCGGCACCTCGGGCCCGAGGTAACGCACGATCGGGCCCATGTCGCGGTGGGTCAGCTTGAACCACGCGCGGGCAAAGGCGTCCGCGAACTCGTCCGGGCTGGCCAGGAAGCGCCGCGTTATCTGCTCGTAGACCGGGTCCATCCGAAGCGAGAGGTCGGTCGTCAGCATCGTCGGAGCGTGGCTCTTCGACGGGTCGTGCGCGTCCGGAACGGTGCCAGCCCCGGCGCCATCCTTCGGCTTCCACTGGTAGGCGCCCGCCGGGCTCTTGGTCAGCTCCCACTCGTAGGCGTACAGGGTCTCGAGGAAGCTGTTGTCCCATGTCACCGGCGTGGGCGTCCAGATCACCTCGATGCCGCTGGTGATCGCGTCGGCGCCCTTGCCGGTACCGTAGCTGCTCTTCCAGCCGAGGCCCTGCTGCTCGAGCGGGGCCGCCTCGGGGTCCGCGCCCACGTTATCCGCCGGCCCGGCGCCGTGGGTCTTGCCGAAGGTATGGCCGCCCGCGATCAGCGCGACCGTCTCCTCATCGTTCATCGCCATCCGGCTGAACGTCTCCCGGATGTCGCGGGCCGCGGCCACCGGGTCCGGGGTGCCGTTCGGGCCCTCGGGGTTGACGTAGATCAGGCCCATCTGGACGGCGCCGAAGGGCTCCGCGAGCTCCCGGTCGCCGGAGTAGCGCTCGTCGTCCAGCCAGGTCGTCTCGGGGCCCCAGTAAACATCGTCGTCCGGCTCCCACTCGTCCACGCGGCCGCCGCCGAAGCCGAAGGTCTTGAAGCCCATCGACTCCAGCGCGACGTTGCCGGTGAGGATCATGAGGTCGGCCCACGAGATCTTCCGGCCGTACTTCTGCTTGACCGGCCACAGCAGCCGGCGGGCCTTGTCGAGGCTGACATTGTCGGGCCAGCTGTTGATCGGGGCGAACCGCTGCTGACCCGCGCCTGCACCGCCGCGGCCGTCGGCGATGCGGTAGGTACCGGCGCTGTGCCACGCCATCCGGATCATGAGCGGGCCGTAGTGGCCGAAGTCGGCCGGCCACCAGTCCTGCGAGGTGGTCAGCACCGCCAGGATGTCCCGCTTCACCGCCGCCAGGTCGAGAGTCTTGAACGCCTCGGCGTAGCTGAAGTCCGCGCCCATCGGGTTGGCGACGGCCGGGTTCTTGGCCAGGATCTTGAGGTTGAGCCGGTTCGGCCACCACTCCTGGTTGGCGTCACCGAGGGTCGGGTGCGCGCGTCCGGGCGCGATGGGGCATTCCCCTTCCGGGGTCGCGCCTTCGACGACTACTGGATCATGGTTCTCGGACATGGGAATACCTCCGGACTAGGCGGATCACGGCGCCAAGGATGTGTTGCGGGCAGTGGAGCAGTCGGGGCACAGGCCCCAGTAGATGACCTCGGCCTCATCGATCGAGAAGCCGTGGTCGTCGGACGCGGTCAGGCAGGGTGCCTCGCCGACGGCGCAGTCGACGTCGGCCACGGCCCCGCATGACCGGCACACCACGTGGTGATGATTGTCGGTAATGCGTCCCTCGAACCTGGCCGGGCTGCCGGCCGGCTCGATCCGGCGTACGAGCCTTGCGGCCGTGAGCGCGTGCAGGGCCTCGTAGACGGCTTGCAGGGAGACATGGCCGACGCGATCACGCACGCCGGACGCGATCGCCTCGACACCGAGGTGATCACCGACCCGGACGGTCTCGAGCAGCGCGACGCGGACGGCCGTCACCCGCAGACCCGCGCGCCGGAGCTCATCGGCGGTGGCCGGTATCTGAGCGGCAGTCATCCCACGTCCGACCTGTCTGGCAAATACGAACTATCCAATAAAACGAATGACTCAAGTCTACAGACAGCCTCCTCGGCCTCCTTGCCGGGGTTTCCGTCGTCCTTTCGTCCCGTTTGCAGTCAGTGGCCCGGCATCCTGAGACCGCGGCGCGCCCGGACATCGGGACCGATTGTCAGGGCTATGCACTGAGAATCGGTCCCGATCAGCCTGGCCTCAGGCATCTCGCGCGGGCCGCGCCCCGAGCGCGCCATGCCCGCGGCTGATGAGGCGCATGGGATAGACTGCTTCTACACGGCATATCGTGAGGCGACGCCATCAGGGCGCGCCGGTCGTACCTCGCTCGGTGAGCGGGATGGTTTCCACGGATTTCAGGTGGCGGCCCTCGAAGATGCGGCCACCTGAATCCGAAAGTGATCACTGATGAAACCTTCGCCTGCCGAGATGACGCCTGCCCACCGGCGTCGGCGCCGGGGCAAACCCGCGCCGCCCGTCACTGGCCGCACGCAGTCCGGCCGACCGCCGGCCGACCGGACCCAGCAACGCCCGGCCCGACCGGCCGGCTCCTCCGACGCCAGGCCCGCGGTCCCCCCGTCGAACGCGACCTTCGCCGAACTCGGCGTTCCCGCCCGGCTGCTCGCCGTACTGGCCGACGCCGGCATCACCTCGCCGTTCCCGATCCAGGCCGCCACTCTGCCGGATGCGCTCGCCGGGCTGGACATTCTCGGCCGCGGCCGGACCGGCTCGGGCAAGACGCTGGGCTTCGCGATCCCGATGGTCGCCCGGCTGGCGGGTGGTCATACCGCCGCAGGCCGTCCCCGGGGCCTGGTCCTGGTGCCGACCAGGGAGCTGGCAAGCCAGGTCCGGGCCGTGATCGAGCCGCTGGCCCGCGCCATGGACCTGACCGTGACGTCAATTTACGGTGGCACCCGGCAGAATCCCCAGGTAGCGGCGCTGCGCCGTCGGGTGGACATCGTCGTGGCCTGCCCCGGAAGGCTGGCCGATCTCATCGAGCAGGGGCACTGCGACCTGGGTGACGTCGAGATCAGCGTGCTTGACGAGGCCGACCACATGGCTGACCTGGGCTTCCTGCCGGTGGTGCGGCGTCTCCTGGCGGCGACGCCGGCGCACGGCCAGCGCATGCTGTTCTCGGCCACGCTCGACAATGCCGTCGATGTGCTGGTTAGCAGGTTCCTGAGCGATCCGGCCGTGCACTCGGTCGACTCGCCAGCGGCGGCTCCCGCGGCCATGGTCCATCACGTCCTCACCGTCGATCCAGGGGACCGGGTTGAAGTTGTCGCCACGCTGGCCGGTGGCAACAACCAGTCGCTGGTCTTCACCCGCACCAGGAGCGGCGCGAAGAGGCTCACCCGCCAGCTCAGCGGCGCGGGAGTGCCCGCGGTTGAACTGCACGGCGACCTCGGGCAGGGGGTCCGGCAGCGCAATCTGGCGTCGTTCGCGTCGGGCGCCACCCGAGTCCTGGTCGCCACCGACATCGCCGCCCGTGGCATCCACGTGGACGGGATCGATCTCGTCATCCACGCCGACCCGCCGGGCGAGCACAAGGCTTACCTGCACCGGTCGGGCCGCACCGCCCGGGCCGGCGCCACCGGCGTGGTGATCACCCTGCAAACGCCGGCGCAGGTGACGGCCGTACGAGGGCTGATGCGCCGCGCGGCAGTCACCCCGATGCATGCGAGCGTCGGCCCGGAGTCGGCGCTGCTGCAGGACATTGCCGGGCCGCCGGCCGACCGCGTCCTGCCGACGTCCTCTTCCCGGCCCGCCGCAGGCGGAGCGCCGTCGACCAGCCCCAGGGCGGCGAGGGACGCCAGGAACAGCCGCAGCACGGGCGCGGCGTCCCGCGGCTACCGCGGGCGCGGAGGCGCTGATCCGCGACCGTCAGGCCGGCCTGGAGCCGGCCAGCGGGCACGTAAAGGCAACGGGAATAAGGCGGTTGCACGCTGACGCTGAAGCTTCCAGTTGTTGTCGACGTTTGCGATCGTTGAGGCGCCCGCATTTTCGACGTTGGGCGTCTCGCCATCTGGCTGAGGATCTTCATCCGGGGCGGGCAACCAGCAGCTGATCCGCATGATCATGCGGCTCCAGGCTCGTCTTTGAAGGAGACAGCAGAATGGCACAAGGCACTGTGAAGTGGTTTAACCCGGACAAGGGCTTCGGTTTTATCGCGCCCGACGACGGCTCCGCGGATGTATTCGTGCATCACTCGGCGATCGACATGGGCGGCTATCGCAGCCTGGCCGAGAACCAGAAGGTCGAGTACACCACGCGGCAGGGCCCCAAGGGCCCGCAGGCTGACCAGGTCCGCGCCCTCTAGAGCAGGCATCGGCGGGCCCTCGTTTTCACGCGAGGGCCCGCCGCTCCACATGCGCACTTGGCGGACGGTGAACGAACCGGCCCGTTCGTTGCGCATACTGGTGTTGATGAGAAACCAGCCCGCGCCATGACCCGGCGCCCCTTGCCCGGCAGTCCGTTCAACACCCCGCCGCCACCGCCCGAGCCGGTCGAGGTGTTCGCGGCGCAGGACCTCGTGACCCACGACCGCTATGGCCTTGGTCGAGTTATCAGTAGCGAAGCAGACACGGTGCTCATCGACTTTGGTGGAGTCAAGCACCTAATCCGCGCCCCTTACACCAAGCTCACCAAGCTCTGACCCCGGCCGCGCCGAGCGCAGGATCCTGCCTGCCTCTCGTCACGACTCGCCGCTGCGATGGCCTCGCCTCGCGGCGGCGCAGCCATGCCCGCCGGCTGAGTCGTAACCACAGACCTTCGCGTTAGGGCACAAAGTAACAAAATCGTCACAGCCGGGCTGCTGTCCGCCCATGGCCCTAGCCAGACATCCAACCCTGATACAAACTGTGGCCAACGCGATGCAAACGCTGTGGTCTTGGCGTCTGTCTAGCTAAAACCAGATATCTTGGGCCAAAGCCAAGATGACGCTATACCTGACCGGAAAAGCAGGGAGTTGGAAGCGATGCGTTCGACCCGCCGACTGGCCGCATTGGGGGCGGTGCTAGCCCTCGGAAGCCTGCTCGCCGCGTGCGGCAGTACGTCTCCGAAGGTCGGAAGCGGCAGTGCCGTCAAGGGCCAGCTGGTGCGCGGTGGCGTCGTCAACATTGCCCAGCCGTCCGGCGCGACGCCTAACGACATCTTCCCGCTAGGGCCGGCCACGAACGCCAACGGCTACAACGTGAACCTGACCATGGGTTCGTGGCCGTCGCTGGTATACGTCGGCGACGGCACTCAGTCGGACGTCAATGCGCAGGAGAGCCTGTACAGCTCGCTGACCTGGTCGAACAACGACCAGCAGGTCACGATCGTGCTGAAGCCCTGGAAGTGGTCCGACGGCCAGCCGATCACCGCCAGGGACTTCACGTTCGTTTACAACCTGCTGAAGTACAACTACAACGACTGGATCGACTACACCCAGGGCCTGTTCCCGACCGACGTGACCAAGGTGCTCACGCCGAACTCGCGGACGATCGTGCTCGACCTCAACCGGTCGTACAACCCGGCGTTCTACACCGACGACGAGCTGTCCTACATCCCGCTGCTGCCGCAGCACGTCATGGACCGCACGTCGCTGACCGGCAAGGTGAGCAACTACGACCTCACCAAGGCCGGGGCCGACGCGGTCTGGACGTTCCTGCAGAAGCAGGGCGAGGAGGAAGGCACCTTCACCTCCAGCCCGCTGTGGCAGGTAGTGGACGGTCCGTGGAAGATCACGACGTTCCTGAGCGACGGCTACTACGCCTGGACGCCGAACAAGAACTACTCGGGCCCGGACAAGCCGATCCTGTCCAAGGTGATCTACACCCCGTTCACCGACGACGACGCTGAGATGGACACCCTGCGCTCGGGCACCACCCTGAGCCTGGCCGCCCTGCCGCTGAACGACATCAAGCAGATCCCGGCGCTCGAGGCCGAGGGCTATACCGTCGCCACGGTGCCCACGCCCGGCGTGGCCGAGATCGTCCCGAACCTTTACAACCCGGTCAACGGCCCGATCCTGCGCCAGCTGTACATCCGCCAGGCGTTCGAGTACCTGGTCGACCGGCCGCTCATCGTCAACAAGGTGTATGCCGGGTACGCCGACCCTGGCAACGGGCCGGTGCCGGTGCTGTACGGCCAGCAGTGGGACTCCCCGCTGGAGAAGTCCGGCGGCCCGTACCCGTACTCGCCGTCCAAGGCCACCGCGCTGCTCAAGGCTCACGGCTGGAAGGTCGTCCCGAACGGCGAGGACACCTGTCAGCAGCCCGGCTCTGGCCCGACGCAGTGCGGTGCCGGGATCACGGCGGGCGAGAAGCTCGGCTTCACCCTGATCTACTCCTCCGGCTCGGCCACGTTCGACCAGCAGAACGCCGACATCCAGAGCACCGAGGCGCTGGCCGGCATCAAGGTCGCGCTCAAGCCCGAGCCGTTCAACACCATCAACGCCACCACCGGCTACTGCAACGCCTCCTCGCACCCGACCTCCACGTGCAGCTGGCAGATGCAGGACTACGGATACAACCCGTACTCGCTTGACCCGGCCGGGGCCGGAATGTTCAACACCGACGCGGTCGGCAACTACGGCGGCTACTCGAGCCCGGAGATGGACTCGCTGATCAATCAGACCGAGTACGGGTCCAGCTCGTCAGCGTTCTTCAACTACGAGAACTACGCGGCCGAGCAGCTTCCCTACCTCTGGCTGCCCGACGAGTCTGGCGTCTTCGTCTACCGCAAGAACCTGGCCGGGGTGTTCCCGTCGAATCCGTTCTCGGCGACGCTCAACCCGGAGGTGTGGTACTACACCAAGTCGGCCAAGTGACCCGCTATCTGGTCCGCCGGCTCGGCCAGTCCGTTGTGGTCGTGTTCGGCGTCATGGTCCTCACGTTCCTGCTCCTGCACATGGAGCCGGGCAGCGTGGCCAGGGCGATCCTGGGCAACGGCGTCCACGTCTCCCAGCTGCGGCTGGCGATGTTCGACAGCCTTTACGGGCTGAACAAGCCGCTGTACGCCCAGTTCTGGCTGTACATCGTTCAGCTGTTCCACGGCAACATGGGCGTGTCCTACCAGTCGCTCCAGCCCGTGTCGACGCTGATCGCGCAGCGGCTGCCGCGGGACGCGGTGCTGGTCGGCTTGTCCACTCTGCTGGCACTGATCATCGGCATCCCGACCGGGGTCTACCAGGCCCTGCACCACAACGAGCTGGCCGACGACGTGCTCGCGGGCACCTGGTTCACGCTGTACGCGGCGCCGGACTTCATGGAGGCGCTGCTGCTGATCGCGCTGCTGTGCGTCCAGTTCCACGTGTTCCCGCCGGCCTTTCCCGGCGGGGTCACCTCGGTGGGCGGCCTGTTCACCAACTGGCGCGCGCTTTTCCTGCCCGTGGTCGTGCTGTCGATCAACAGCGTGGCCGGCTTCAGCCAGTACGCCCGGTCGACGGCAATCCAGACGCTGGCCGAGGACTACATCCGGGCGGCGCGGGCCAAGGGCCTGTCCGAGCGGCTCGTGGTCACCCGCCACGTGCTGCGCAACTCACTCCTGCCGGTCGTCACGATTCTCGGACTCTCCCTGCCCGACATCGTGGCGGGCGCCCTCATCGCTGAGGCGATCTTCAACTTCCCCGGCATGGGACTGCTGTTCTGGCAGTCCGCGCTCGCACACGACTTCCCGGTCATGCTGGGCGGCACTCTGATCATTGGCGTCGCGACCGTGCTCGGCAATTTCGCCGCCGACATCGCCTACAGCGTCCTGGACCCGAGGATCCGGTATGGCAACTCCTGAACTAGCGCCACCGACGCTGGCCGGAACCGACGTCATCACGCCCGAAGGCGGCGAGGCGGCCGGCAGCACCGGCGGGGCGCAGCTCAGCTTCAAGGCCTTCCTGCACAACAAGCGGGCCATGACCGGCACCGCGATCATCGTGCTGATGGGCCTGTTCTGCTTCGTGGGCCCGCTGCTGTACCACACGAACCAGACCGCGGTGAACCTCGGCCTGGAGAACAACCCGCCAGGAGCGGGCAACCCGCTCGGCACCGACCAGTACGGGATTGACATCCTCGGCCGCCTGATGGTGGGCGGTCAGTCGTCGCTGGAACTCGGCTTCGCCGTGGGTCTGGCCAGCACGCTCATCGGAATGTTCTACGGCGCGATCTCGGGCATGTTCGGCGGCGTGGTCGACACGATCATGATGCGGATCGTCGACACGCTGCTGGCCGTGCCGACCTTCATCCTGCTGATCATCGTGGCCAGCATGTACTCGCTCAGCCTGGGCGTGATCATCCTGATCCTGACCGCGCTGTCCTGGTCGGACATCTCCCGGCTCGTGCGCGGCCAGGTGCTCGCGCTCCGGCCGAGGGAGTTCGTCCAGGCCGCGACCTCGATGGGCGCGACCCGATGGCGGATCCTGATCCGCCACATGGTGCCGAACACCCTGGGCGTCTGCGTCGTCACCGCGACGTTCGCGGTCGCCGACTCGATTTACGCGCTGTCGGCACTGAGCTTCCTCGGCATCGGCCCGCCGCCGCCGTTCGCCGACTGGGGGACGATGCTGACCGGCGGCGTGGACAACCTCTTCAACGGCTACTGGTGGCAGGTGTACCCGCCGCTGATCGTCCTGGTCATCGTCGTGGTGGCGTTCCGCCAGATCGGCGACGCGCTCAACGACATCGTCAGCGGCAACCGGACCACCTCCGTGCGCCGGAAGAAGCGGCGGTTCGGCTTCCTGCCCCTCTCGACCCGCTACGAGTGACCTACGGCCCGGTGCTGGCCGTGGCGCTGGTCTTCGGTGCCGCGTCAGGCAGGGGTACCTAAGCGTCCCGGTACTGGTCCCATGAGCTACGGACGTCATGACAGATTCGTGACTCCGTGCCCGCCGCTAGCGTCGAGATCGCCCGAACCCTGGTCGGCGGGAAGGAATTATTCAGATGGCATCGATCATCCGGGAGGCAGTGATCAGTGCCCCGGCGGCGCAATGCTGGGATGCGGTCCGCGACTTCGGCGCCCTGCACAAGCGGCTGGCCGCGGGGTTCGTGACCGATGTGACGATGGTGAACGAGCGCGACCGGCGGGCGACGTTCTTTACCGGGGCCGTCGCCACCGAGCGGCTGATCGGCATCGACGAGGAGTCGATGCGTCTCGCCTACAGCGTCATCGACGGCCCGATGCAGGCCACGCACTACAACGCCTCGGCTCAGATCGTGCCGCTCGGCACGGATCGCTGCCGGTTTGTGTGGACGATCGACGTCCTGCCGGACGAGCTCGCGCCCAGGGTCGCAGAACTCATGGGCGCCGGGCTCCGCGCGATCACCGCCACCCTTGATGGCAGCTAGCCACTCAGGCCGATCCGGGCAGGCCGAAGCGGGCAAACAACTCGGCGCCGCCGATCCAGCGATCGCAGTCCGGCGGCTCCAGCGTCTCGGCGGCCAGGAAGGCGGTTACCGCTGAGATCCTCTCGCCGTCCAGCGTGAGGACGTTGATGGCCGCCGCGACGTAGGCGTCCCTGGCCGTGCTGAACATATAGCCGCCCAGCGCGAGCTGGCCGTTCGCCCGCGTCGGCCGGTGCCGCCACCGCTCGGTCAGCGGGAAGCGCTCCACGAACTCCCGCACGCCGGCGTGGCCCTGGAACCAGGTCGGATAGGGCGGCATGGACCACGAGACATCTGCCGTCAGCATCGTGATCAGCGTGTCGGCGTCGCCTCGTTCCAGCGCGTCGGCGAATTGCTCGACGATCTGCTGGGTCCGCTTGTCGCCTAGCAGGCGCAACGCCGACTGCTGGCTGCCGGCGGGCAGGCGCCCGGCCGCCGCGGCGCGGGCGCGCTGCAGTGCGCTGTTCACCGCCGACCTCGAGGCTCCGAGCTGGCCGCATATCTCGGCGGTCGAGAAACCGACGACCTCGCGCAGCAAGAGCACCGCCCGCTGCAGCGGCGGCAGCTGCTGGACGACGGCAAGGAATGCTAGTTCGAGGCTCTCGCGCTGCTCGTACCTGGCTTCCGGCGAGAGGCGGACGGTCCCGGTGAGCCACTGGTCCGGGTAGGGCTCAAGCCATAGCGGTTCAGCCAGCGGTCCGCGCAGGTCAGCGAGGCGCTCCGCCGCCGGGCGGAAGTCCACGGGAAGCTCCCGCCGCGACCGGTGCTTCATGCTGTCCAGCGCGGTGTTGGTGGCGATCGAGTAGAGCCAGGAGCGCACTGAACCGCGGCCCTCGAATCCGGCCAGGCTCCGCCACGCTCGCAGCAGCGCGTCCTGGAGCGCATCGTCGGCGTCGTGCACCGAGCCCAGCATTCGGTAGCAATGGGCGCGCAGCCCGCTGCGATAGACCTCGACCAGGTCACCGAAGGCGCCGGTGTCACCTTCCCGCGCCAGCCTCAGAAGGGCCTGCTCGTCGACGCGCGTGTCCTTGGAAACGCTCACCTACGCACGCTAACCGGTCACTTCCGCGCTAGGTGGCATAGATCCGCGGCGCGCGGCCCCTGGGCAACTCCCACTCCTCCGGCCGACCGGACGCCGTCATGTCCAGGTAGAGACAGCCCAGGTCGACGTGGTCCGGGCCGCGGACGTAGGCCGAGTAGGTGTGGAAGATCGCGCGGTCAGTGCGCAGGAAGCAGCTGCCCCCCGGCAGCTCGAACGAGTCGTCGGCGGGGAGCTCGGACACGGATTGGTAGTCATAGTTTCGCTGCCCGGCCGCCCCGTCGAGAGTCACCTGGAAGTCGTAGTTGAAGTCGCTGCCGTAGGAGGAGTACCAGGGCACCGTCAAGTTGCGGCCGCCGCGGTAGGCGTCAATCTTGGCGTAGGGCGCCCGGCACACCATCGCGTAGGTCGTGTCGCGCGAGCGCAGCCGCTCAGTCAGCGAGTCCGTCAGCTCGCTAGTGACCTGAGGGCAGCGCGGGCACGCCGAGTCCCAGTCGGGACCGAACATGATGTGCTGGATGACCAGCTGACTGCAGTCGCCGAACATGTCCGCGAGCGAGACCTGCCCCTGCGAGCCCTCGAAGGCGTAGTTCTTGTCGACCCGGGCCCGGAGCCACTCTTCCCGGGAGGCAACCTCCGGCAGTGCCATGACATCCTCCTCCGCGGGCAGCAGTCGCACCCGGTCCCTCTGCCTGATGTGACTGGGCGGCGGGCGCGAAATCATCGGGCAACGACCGCCGATCACGCCGACAGTTCGACAAAGTGCGGTTGAAATGGGTCGTTACTATCCCGCAATGGCCCCGTAGGCTTTATGGGAATTTCCCTCCCAAGGAGGCCCCCCGGCGTACCGTAGATGCAATTGCACATAGGAACGTGCAATTGCGCTCAGGGGAGGGCTTCTCGATGCGGCCAGCTGGCTCTGTCGGCGTGAGCGGCCGACACAGGGCACGGTTAGTGCGGCGGCCCATGAAGGGCCGCCGATTGGCAGCTGCTGGTGCAGCGCTACTGGCGACGTTAGCCGGCACAACAATCGCCGGCTCCGGAGCGTCGGCCAACTCCAGTGAGACCGTCATTGTCACCTCGTCGGGCCTGTTGAGCCCGGTGACCGCGGTCGTGAGCGTGCTCGGCTCGGTGTTGTCGCCGCTGCCCATCATCGGCGGGGTCGTGGCCTCGATACCCACGGCCCTGGAACCGGTCCTCGCCGCACTGCCCGGCATCACCGTGACCCCCGATGTCTCGGTGAGCATCGAGTCCACGACCGAATCGACCGGGCCGCACACGCCATCGGATGCATTCCTGCAGCAGACCGGCGCCACGCAGCTGGCAGCGGACGGCGACACCGGCCAGGGCGTCACCGTCGGGGTGATAGACACCGGGATCGACAACCTGCCCGACTTTGCCGGACGGCTCATCGGCGGAGTGGACCTGACCGGCGGCGGCAACCCGTTCCAGGACAGCTACGGGCACGGAACCTTCGTGGCCGGACTGATCGCCGGAAACGGCGCCTCATCGAACGGTCAGTACTCCGGCGAGGCGCCCGGCGCCGACCTCGTGTCGATCAAGGTTGCCGGCGCGAGCGGCGTCACCAACCTGGGCACCGTGATCCTGGGCGTGCAGTGGGCGATCGACCACGAGAGCACCTACAACCTCAGGGTCCTCAACATGTCGCTCGGGTTCCAGCCCTTCACGTCGACGTTGATCAACCCGCTGGACATGGCCGTCGAGGCCGCCTGGAACTCGGGCATCGCGGTGGTGGTCTCCGCGGGCAATGCCGGGCCGTCTAACGGCACGATCCTGTCCCCCGGCGACGACCCGCTGGTGATCACCGTGGGCGCCCTGGACGACATGGCTCAGTCCAATGTCGCTGACGATGAGATGAACGACTTCAGCAGCGCCGGGCCGACCTCGCCGGACGGCTGGACCAAGCCCGACCTGGTCACGTCAGGCCGCTCGGTGGTCAGCCTGGCGGCACCGGGATCGACGGTCTACAACCAGAATCCGTCCGCCCGCATCGGCTCGGGTAACTTCGTGGGCTCCGGCACGTCGTTCAGCTCGGCGATCACCGCCGGCGCCGCCGCGCTGGTGCTGGCCGACAACCCCGGCCTCACGCCCGATCAGCTGAAGGCTCAGTTGCTCGGCAACACCGACCCCGGGCCCGTCGGCAACCCCTTCGTCGACGGGCACGGGGCGCTCAACGCCTACGCGGCCGCCACCTCGGCCCCGATGAACCTGAGCCAGTCGACCGCGGGCCTGCTCCCCACCCTGCCCGGCGCGACTGTCTCCCTTTCGCCCACGGGCCCCGCCAACACCTGGAACGTGAACCTGTGGACAGGGATCTCCTGGCCGCAGTCGTCAGCCGAGGACACGAGCTGGGGCGGCCTGGACTGGACGGGCAAGGAATGGAACAACTGGGCCTGGACCGGCAAGGAATGGAACAACTGGGCCTGGGCGGGCGCGGACTGGAACGGCCTGACCTGGGACGGCTCCGCCTGGACCGGCAAGGAGTGGAACGACTCCGCCTGGGAAGGCGCGGCCTGGGCCGGTTCGGCCTGGAACAGCTCCGCGTGGAATTGACGCCAGGGCACAGAGCGGGCCGCGCATGAAGACCTCGCGGAAGACGGCGGCGATCGTGGCCGCGGTGGTGGTCGGCGGCGCGCTCACGTTAGCCCTCGCCGGCTGGCGCCAGTGGGGCTTAGAGCACGTCGATCAGCATCAGTGGATCATCGCCAGCGCCATGGGCGCGCTCGCGCTGGCGAGCCGGGTCTGGCCGATCGTCCTGTTCCGCGACGACGAGTCCGAAGCGTTCAACATGGACGAGGCCTTCTTCGTGATCCTCGCCCTGCTTGTGCCACCACTCGTCACGCTGGGCGCGTTCGTGCTCGTGACGATCCTGGCGCAGGCGGCCCGCAGGCGCGCCTTCGTCAAGTTTGCGTTCAATGCGGGACAGGTGGCGATTGCGACCGGCCTGGGGCTCGTGGTGAGCCGGGGCATATCCGCCCCGTCCAGAGTGCTCACCGTCGAGGCCGTCACGGCAGTGATCATCGGCGCCGCGGTGTACTTCGTCACCAACACGCTGCTCGTCAACAGCGTCCTGGTGTCGATGGGCACGACCTGGGGAGAGTTCGCCAGGGACCTGCGGATTCAGGTGACGCTCGCCGGAACCGGGGTGCTGTTCGGCGTGATCCTCGCGCTGGCCGTCGAGGCGCACATCTGGGCGCTGGTGCTGGCTATCCCCGGGCTCGTGCTCGGCAGGCAGCTCATCAGCGCCAGGTTTGCGGCCATCTATGACCGCAAGCGCATGGAGGGCCTGTACGAGGTCACGTTGCAGGCCAACCGAGGGCTGCGCCGGGAAGCCGTTCTCGAGACGATTCTGGGCTCGGTGCGGCGCCTGCTGCGCAGCCCGCAGGCCGCCGTAACGCCAGAGGAGCCAGGGCCGGGATCGCTGACGGCGCCGATGATCGTCGCCGGGCAGCAGCGCTGGCTGGTCGCCTCGGGCCGACGGCGGGATGAGCCGTTTGACGAGGCCGACCGCGGCCTCCTGCGTGCCCTCGCTGCCGTCGGCACCGGCGCGCTCAGCAACGCCGAGCTCTACCAGCAGGTCCACGTCGAGCGGGAACGGCTCGCCTCGATCACACTCAACATCGGCGAGGGCGTCTGCGCATTATCGGCCGACGGGACGCTGACCTTCGTCAACCCGGCTGCGGCAGACATGATCGAGCTCCCCCGGATGGACTTCACTGGCAGCGGCCCGATCGGCGCTGCGGGCCCGACCGCGCCGGACTTTCTTCTCGTTCCCGCCTTCGAAGCCATGCGCACCGGCCGCACGATCCGCGAGGACGATGCCCGCTTCCGCGGCAAGAACGGCGCCGTGATCCCGGTCGCGTACACGGCATCGACGGTCAGCAGCGATGGCACGCCGTCGGGCGCGGTGATCGCGTTCAGGGACATCACCGAGCGCAAGGCGTTCGAGGACGAGCTTCACCATCACGCCTGCTACGACAGTCTCACCGGGCTGTCCAACCGCCGGCTCCTGGTGGAACGTCTCGACCAGGCGCTGCGCCGGTCGGCCCGCGACCGCAAGACTCACGCGCTGATCTTCGTCGACGTGGACCGGTTCAAGAGCATCAACGACAGCCTCGGGCACGTCACCGGCGACGAGTTCCTGGTGGCGATCGGGGCCCGGCTGAAGGGCGTGGTGCGCGCCGACGATCTGCTGGCTCGCTTCGGCGGCGACGAGTTCGTGGTGCTGCTCGAGGATGTGGCCGGCGTGGACGAGGCCGTCATCGCGGCGCGCCGCATCTGCACGGCCGTGGAGCAGCCGATGGTCCTGCCCGACGGGTACGAGATGGTCGCGACGGTGTCGGTCGGCATCGCGCTGACCGAGCCGGGCAAGAGCGCCGACGACGTGCTCCGGGACGCCGACGTCGCCATGTACGACGCCAAGGCGAAGGGCGGCGGCGGCATCTACAGGGTGTTCGACCAGGTGTCGATGGGCTCCCGCTCGTCGGAGCGTCTGCAGGTCGAGGCCGACCTGCGCAAGGGCCTGGAGCGGACCGAGCTTGAGGTCTACTACCAGCCGTTCTACTCACTGGACGAGCAGCGCATCGTCGGCGCGGAGGCGCTGGTGCGCTGGCGGCACCCCACAAATGGCCTGATCAGCCCCATGCGGTTCATCCCGATCGCCGAGGAAACCGGGCTGATCCTGCCGCTCGGCCGCTACGTGCTCGAGCAGGCGTGCGGCCAGGCGCGCTCGATCAGGGACCGGCTCGGCGTGGACCTGCCGATCAGCGTCAACCTCTCGCCCCGCCAGTTCCAGGAGAGCGGCCTGCTGTCGCAGGTAGCCGCCGCCCTCGATGCCAAGGGGCTGCCCTCGGAGTCGCTCATCTTCGAGATCACCGAGAGCATGGTCATGGAAGACCTCTCGGGTGCCCGCGAGGTCATGAAGAAGCTCAACCGGCTGGGCGTGCGGCTCGCGATCGACGACTTCGGGACCGGGCACTCATCGCTGGCCTATCTGAAGCAGTTCCCGGTGCACGAGGTCAAGGTCGACCGGGCCTTCGTCCAGGGTGTCGCCGAGAGCCCGGTGGATTCGGCGATCGTGCGGGCCGTCATCGACCTCGCCAACGCCATCGGGATCTCGACGGTTGCCGAAGGCGTCGAGACCACCGACCAGGTGACCGGCCTCCGCAACCTCGGCTGCCGGGTCGCCCAGGGCTTCTACTTCTCCCAGCCGCTGCGGGCGGAGGAGTTCGACAACCTTCTCAGCAGCCACTTTGCCGGGAACGAGGCTCCCGCCGCGCCAGTGCTCCTCGGCGATCGCGGCCGCGGCCGTCGCCCGGCCATGCGGCGCCGGTAACCGAGGCCCGGTTGGCGCCAAAATACTGCTATTTCCGTGCCCTAATCGCCGTGCGATCATCGCCATAACGGCCACCACAGGCATGGAGGCAGGCGATGACCACAACGACGCCAGCGGCCACCGAGACCGGGCTCCGCCGGGACGCGATCGGGCTACGCGAGGTCCTGTTCCAGAGCATCACTGACATGGCACCCGGTGCGGCCATCGCCGCGTCCATCCCTGCCGGTATCGCCTACGCGGGCGGCTCGCTGCCGCTGTCCGTGCTCTTCGCGCTCGTTGCCTGCCTGCTGTGCGCCTGGTCCATCGGCCTGCTCGCGCGGGAACTGCCCGCCGCGGGATCGATGGCCACCTACGCGGCCCGCGGCCTGCACCCGGCCATCGGCTACCTCGTCGCCTGGGCGTACATCCTGGTCGGGCTGCTGATCCAGCCGCTCGTCCTGCTGCAGCTCGGCTTCACCACCGCCTCGACCATCAACTCGGACTTCCCCGGCTACCCGGCAAACCTGTGGTGGCCATGGTCACTGGCCGGAGCGGTCATCATCCTGGCGGCCGGGTTCTACGGCATCCGCACATCGGCCCGGCTCGGCACGATCCTCGGCATCACCGAGATCGCCGTCTTCGCAGTTCTCGCCGTCTTCTTCATCGTCCACGCCGGCGGTCACAATACGGGAACGGTATTTGGCACGGGGTACACGCCGTCCGGCTATCGCGGCATCTCGGGGGTCATCGGCGGCTCGGTCTACACGATCCTCGCGTTCGGAGGCTTCGAGGGCGCGGCGCCGCTGGCCGAGGAGGCCAGGAACCCGCGGCGCACCATCCAGCGCGCGGTGCTGCTGGCCACGCTGCTCATCGGGGCGCTCTACGTGTTCACCACGTACGCCGTCGACGTGGCCTACGGGCCGCATAAGTTCGCTTCCTTCAGCACCGCCGGGCCTTCTTCCTGGGAGGGCATGGCCAAGTCGCTGTACGGGCTGTTCTGGTTCTTCGTCTTCCTGGCCATCGTCAACTCCACGATTGCCAACTCGAACGCGGGCATGAACGTCGCGAGCCGGACCGGCTACGCGATGGGCCGGATCGGTGCGCTGCCCCGGTATCTCGCCCAGATCAGCCCACGGCACCGCTCGCCGGTCGCGGCGATCGTCACCGCGTTCGTCTTTACCGTCGCGGTGACCCTCGGCCTCGGGCTGCACTACAACCCGATCGTCGCCTTCTCCATGGTGGGTGTCGCCATCGTGATCCCGCTGGTCGCGGTCTACATCCTCATGAACGCCGCGTGTATCGGCTACTTCGCGCGCCAGCGCGACCGCTTCAACTGGTTCTCCCACCTGGTCATCCCCGTGCTCGGTATCGCCGCGTTCGTGCCCGCCTGGCTGACCGCGGCGGGGATCAAGGTGTTCTCCTTCGTCGCTCCGCTATCGGCGCCCTACTCCTACATGGGCCCGGGCGTCGCCGGCTGGATGGTCGTCGGCCTGATCTGCCTCATCTATCTCTATGTGCGGCACCCGCAGCGCGTGACCGAGGTGGGCCTCGTCCACCTCGACCTTGATGACCGCTAGTCCCAGCGCGCCGGAAGCTCGCTGAGGCTGTCCAGCCCCATTCCCGGCTTGAACCTCAGTTCGTCGGCCGGCACCGCCAGCCTCAGGTTCGGCATCCGGCCGAGCAGGCCACGGAGAGCCTCCTGCAGTTCGAGCCGGGCCAGGTGCGCGCCCAGGCAGTGATGGGTACCCGCGCCGAACGCGAGATGGCTGGCCGGCGCACGCCGGACGTCGAATCGGTCGGGATCCGGGAAGACCGACGGATCCCGGTTGGCCGCCGCGTACAGCGGGTGTACCGCCGCGCCCGCCGGGATGGTCACGCCGCCGAGTTCCACCTCCTCCCTGGTCACCCGGGGTGGCGGCAGTGCGCTGCCGAGCCGGAGGTAGCGCAGGGATTCCTCGACCGCACCGGGGATGAGGTCCGGCTCGGCCTGCAGTGCCGCCAGCTGGGCCGGCTGGTCGAACAGCACCAGGAGGGTCAGGTTGAGCTGATTGGCCGTGGTCTCGTGACCGCCGATGAGGAGCGCGCAGCCGAGGGCGGTGAGCTCGTCCTCGGTCAGCTTGTCGTCCTCGTCGCGCGCCTCGATGAGCGCCGTCATCAGGTCGTCACCAGGATTCGACCGCCGGCGCTGAGTAAGGCCCGCGAAGTAGCCGTACATCTCGGCCATCGCGGTCAGGATCTGGTCGGTGTCGCGCTGCCAGTCACCGAGGGCTGCATCCGACCACGCATGGAACTGCTCCATGTCGGCCTCGGGAACCCCGAGCATCTCGCAGATCACCTGCACCGGCAGCGGCAGTGAGAACCGCGCGGCCAGGTCGGCCGGCTGCGGCCCGGCAAGTAGCGAGTCGATCAGCTGATTGACAATGGCTACCACCCGCGGGCGCATCATCTCGACCCGCCGGACCGTGAACGCCTTCGCGATCAGCTTGCGCAGCCGCGTGTGCTCGGGCGGGTCCATGCCGAGGATCGAGCCCGCAGCGAGCACATCGGTGCCCTGCAGCGAGCGTCCGGGCGCGACCGCTAACGCACGCGAGAAGCGCGGGTCAACGACGGTCTGCCTGACCTCCTCATAGCCGCCTGCCAGCCACGCGGTGCTCCCGTCGGGCAGCTCCGCCTGGACGACCGGGCAGGTCCGGAGGAGGGCGCGGAACTCGGGCATGGGCGGCTCCGGCCAGGGCGGAGCCGCGGGCGGGATCTTGATCGGACGGTCGGAGGCGTTCACGCCATTACGGTTACACTCGGCGGCCCGACAAACAAGGCAAGAACGGGATGGATCAGGATCGAGTCATGCGCCCTGCCCGGCAGACCCGGTACGCGTTAGCTCACGACCTCGACGACTGGAAGACCGATCCGCGCATCGCGGAGCGGGGCTTCGCCCACCGCTGGGACTCGATCGTCGAGGACGGGAACGGGGAGGACTTCTTCCTCGAGCTTCTCGACCGGCACCTGCGGCCCGGCCTGGATGTACTGGACGTCGGATGCGGTCACGGCCCGCTCGCACTCAAGCTCGCGGGCACGGTGCGCTCTGTGGTGGGCGTCGAGAGAAACGCCGGGTATCTGAGCCTGGCCGGCGAGCTGCTGGCCGAGTCCGGCCTGGCCAACGTCCGCTTCGTGCGGGCCGAGCTTGACGAGCGACATGGCGGGTCTCTGCCGCTCCCGGACCAGTCGGTCGATCTCGTGGTCGATCGCCGCGGGCCGACGCTGGACCGCTTCATCGACGACCTGCGCCGGGTGGCGCGGCCGGGTGCGGTCATCGTCGGTATGCACCCGGCGGGGACGGCGCCGCGACCGTCATGGGCGGTCAGCATGCCCAGTCTGGCCAGCCGGTTCGCGTCGATGGACTATGCCGAGGTGGCGGGCTGGGTCACCGCCCCGCTCACCCGCCACGACATTTCTGACTTCCGGCTGTGGTGGATCGACGTCCCTGAGTATCTGTGCTCGGCGCGTGCACTATACGACCGGCTCCGGGACGACCAGGCTACGCCGTGGCCGACCGGCACCGCAGAGATCGAGGCAGCGTTTGCCGCTGGTCAGCACGACGGCGCCGTCGTGCTGCGGCACATCCGCCTGGTCTGGACGGCGCGGCTACCGTGAGCACGCCGGGCCGGCTAGCCGAGATCGGCACCGATGTCGTGGCCAAGCTCGGCTCGCAGCTGGTCCTCAGTACGCAGGCTGTCGGCACCGAGCGCGCCCGTGACCGCGGCCGCCAGCTTGCCGACCGCGGCCGCGATCTGGTCGGCTAGATCGGCCAGCTCGGCCAGGCTCCGGGTGATGACCGTGACGTCCTGCGAGTCCCGCTGGCTCTGCAGGGTGACCAGCGCGCTGCCGGGCCGGTAGGCCCAGGAATCGTGGATGACCCGGTTGCGCTGCCTATTCGCCGCGTCACAGGCATTGAGCGCCTCGCTCAGCTCAGCCCGCGCGGATTCCGGTAGGCCCGTGTGCACCCTGGCGATGTGATGGCAGTCCTCGATGAGCGTATGAGCCGTCATCCGGCCGTCGAACACCGCCGCGTACTTGCTGCCGACCAGAGCGCTGAAAGTGCCCCGCAGCACCCGTTCCAGATGTGCCGACTCGAGAACGACGCCGCCGAGCGCGCATTTCAGCTCGTCAATGTCCATGCCACGAGCATCGCAGCGTTGGCGCCGCGATGCCGGATATGGCCCGCAACGCCCGCCGGTCGTACGCTGCGGGCATGTCATCCGGCTGGGAATACCTGTGCACCTCGAACGCCCATGACGCTGACCGCCTGACGCAGCACATGAATCGCGTGGCCGGCGAAGGCTGGGAGCTGCTGACCGTCACGTTCGCCATCAAGGGCGAGAGCGGTATCCACGTCCTGTTCTGGCGCCGGCCAGCCGGCGCCGGCCCGCGTACTTGACCGGTGGGAGCTGCTTATCGCGCGCAACCCCGATCCGGACTCGAGCCTGCCCTATCTGCTGCGAGTGCCGCTCGGTCCCGGCCTGCTGTTCCGTGCGCGCGGCACCTGGCCGCGGACAAGTGCGGTCTACCTGCACCCCGTGGACCTGGCCGACTGGCCGGATGAGCCGGAGATCGTCGAGAGAGTCGGAGTCCGTTCCTGCGTACGCCGCGGTGCAGCCATCGACCTGGTGTTCTGGCAGTCCCCGCAAACGCGCAAGCAGGCCCGGCCGAGGGTGGCAACGCCGACGGCGCGCGCGTCCGGTCTTCCGGATCTGACCATCGTGGTCGATGCGCATGAGCGCTACCCCTACAAGTTCGCCGAGAAGCAGGTAACGACTGTTCGCCGCGGCCTCCCCTGCGGCGACTACGCGGTCGAGACCGACGAGGGTGACCTGCTTGCCTCGGTTGAACGCAAGAGCCTCGCCGATCTGGTCAGCTCGCTCAGCAGCGGCCGGCTCCGGTTCGCGCTCGCCGAACTCGCCGCCCTGCCGCGGGCTGCCGTTGCCGTGGAAGACCGGTACTCCAGCGTCTTCGGGCTCACGCACATCAGGCCCGCCGTCGTAGCCGACATGCTGGCCGAGTTGCAGGTGCGATACCCCATGGTGCCGATCGTCTTCTGCGAGACCCGCAAGCTCGCGGAAGAGTGGACCTATCGCTACCTGGCCGCGGCCTGGACGTGGCGCGAGGAATAGGGATACCGGCCACCAGCGGCGAAATCGCCAGCAGAGCGCCAGCGCACAGCGGAACCGCATGCTATCCGTGGCGGATCACGCTCCACCCGGGCCAGCCGCTTCGCCGCGCTGGGCGGTTTTGCATCTCGCGCGGTACCGGACATCCGCCTCCCGGCCGCGCCCGACGAGGGGGCGGGCGCGGCCGGGGGACGCCTCGCAGCGAGCGGCGGGGACTTGGCCAGCCTGATACCGGTCGGCAGCGACCGGGTCACGTTCTGACCGGCCCCGCGTATCCGCGCGCCGCCGGAGGTAAGTGTCACTGTCGGTGCGCCCTGGTAGCCTCTCGGCCTTGTGACCTTCCCCGCCTCCGCTACCCGTGATGACGCGCGCGCTGAGTTCAGCCCGGCGAGGCCCGAGTTGCTGGCGGGACTCCGCGACTGGCAGCGGGACGCTTACGGTGCCTACTTCCGCCGCCCGCAGCGCGACTTCCTGCTGGTCGCGACCCCTGGCGCGGGCAAGACCACGCTCGCCCTGACCGTCGCCGCCGAGCTGCTCGCCCGGCGGGATATCGCGGCAATCACCGTAGTGACGCCGACGGAGCACCTCAAGCATCAGTGGGCTCAGGCCGCACACCGCCTCGGCATCGCCCTCGATCCGGCGTTCAGCAACGCCCAGGGCAAGGCCGCCGCGGACTTCGCTGGCGTGGCGGTTACCTACGCCCAGGTCGCAGCGCACCCAGCGCTGCACATGCAGCGCACGCTGGCGCGGCGCACGCTCGTGGTGTTCGACGAGATCCACCACGCGGGCGATGCCCTCTCGTGGGGGGAGGCGGTCCGGACTGCCTTCGATCCGGCGAGGCGCCGGCTCGGCCTCACCGGCACCCCGTTTCGCAGCGACACCAACCCGATCCCGTTCGTCACTTACGGGCGTGGTGACGACGGCGCGCTGCGCAGCAGCTCCGACTATGTGTACGGCTACGGACCCGCGCTGGCCGACGGCGTCGTGCGGCCGGTCATTTTCCTGGCCTACTCGGGCGAGATGCGATGGCGGAACCGCGCCGGCGACGAACTGGCCGGCACACTCGGCGCGCCGATGACGGCCGATCAGCTGGCTGCAGCCTGGCGCACCGCGCTCGATCCCGACGGCGCGTGGATCTCCAGAGTGCTGGAGGCGGCCGACCGCAGGCTCACCGAGGTCCGGCGGGCCATGACCGACGCCGGCGGCCTGGTGATCGCCAGCGACCATGACGATGCGCGCGCGTACGCGCAGCTGCTGCAGCGGGTGACCGGCCGCCGCCCGGCGGTCGTCCTGTCCGACGACCCGGCGGCAAGCAAGAAGATAGCCAGGTTCGGCGCGTCCGACGAACGGTGGATGGTCGCCGTCCGGATGGTCTCCGAGGGCGTCGACATCCCGCGGCTGGCCGTCGGCGTATACGCGACCAGCGTGGGGACAGCGCTGTTCTTTGCCCAGGCCGTCGGCCGATTCGTACGGGCCACGCGGCCGGGCGAGACCGCGTCGGTCTTCCTGCCCTCGATCCCGCCGCTGCTCGGGTACGCCGCCGAGCTCGAGGCCGAGCGGGACCACGTTCTCGACCGCCCAGGCCGCAGCGACGATGAGGCCGAGCTGCGCGAGCTCGCCGAGGCCGCCCGCCGGCGCGACGTGCCTGACCAGCCCGACACGGCCCCGTTCCAGGCGCTGGAGGCCTCGGCCCATTTCGACCGCGTCCTCTATGACGGCAACGAGTTCGGAGTCACCGCCGAAGAGGAGGAATTCCTCGGCCTGCCCGGATTGCTCGCGCCCGAGCAGGTCGCGATGCTGCTGCGCAACCGGAAAGCCAGCGTGCCCCCGCAGGCAAGCCACCGGGAGCCGGCCGCGACCGTACCTGCCAGCGCGAGCGAGTCGCTCACCACGCTGCGCAAGGAACTCAACGGCCTTGTGGCCGCCTGGCACCACCGCACGGGGCAGCAGCACGGCGCCATCCATGCCGAGCTTCGCCGCACCTGCGGCGGACCGGCGCTGGCGCAGGCGAGCGCCGACCAGATCAGGGCGAGGATCCAGGCGCTGCGCAGCTGGACCAGCGCCCGCCGCTAGCTGCCAGTGAAGTGCGGCTGGCGCTTCTCGGCGAAGGCGAGGACGCCCTCGGCGAAGTCGGCCGAGCCGGCCATCTCCCGCTGAATCTGGGCCTCTAGCTCAAGCTGGTCGTGCATCCGGCCGTACAGCCAGGCGTTCAGCTGACGCTTGGCACCGGCGTAGGAGCGGGTCGGGCCGGTGGCGAGCCGGCTGACGAGTTCCTCGGCGTGCGGCACCAGGTCTTCGTCCGGCACGACGCGGTTGATCAGGCCCCAGTCGAGCGCCTTCGGGGCCGGCAGCCGCTCGCCGAGCAAAGCCAGCTCGGCGGCCCGGGCGAACCCGATCCGCGTCGGCACCAGCAGGGACGAGCCGCCGTCGGGCACGAGCCCGATGTTGACGAACGCGAGCAGGAAGTAGGCCGACTCGGCCGCCACGATCAGGTCGCACGACAGCGCCAGCGACGCCCCGATGCCAGCGGCCGCGCCGTGCACGGCGGCCACTACCGGCTTGGGCATCTCGCGGATGCCGGCAATGATCGGGTGATACCGCTCGGTCAGCGTCTTGTATACGTCCGGGCGCCCGTCCTCGGTCAGAGCGCGGTCGTCATCGCGCAGGTCGGCGCCGCTGGAGAAGGCCCGGCCAGCACCGGTGATGAGTACGGCCCGCACGCCGGAGTCGGCGGCGAGGTCGAGCACCGTGTCACGGAGCGCGACCCCGAGGCCGGTGTTCCACGCGTTCATCCGTTCCGGGCGGTTGAGCTCGATCTTGGCGGCGGCGCCCTGCCGGTACAGCCGCAGGGCGCCCAGGTCGCGGTCTAGTTCGAACTGGCTCACAGTGGTCATGGTGGCAGAGTAATACTCCGGAGTGTTACTCTGCCAGTCGTGGACGGACCGAATGTTGCCGCCGGCACTGAGCAGCTGAGTACCGGGCAGCTGAGTACCAGACAGCGGGTCATGGCTGCGGCCCTGGGCTGCTTCCTGGCGAGCGGCTACGAGCAGACCACTATTGCCCAGATCAGGGCCGGCAGCGGGGTCTCCAACGGAGCGCTGTTCCATCACTTCCCCACCAAAGAGGCCATTGCCGAGGCCATCTACGTTGACGGCATCAGCTCGTTCCAGGGTGGTCTGCGGGAGATCGTCGCGCAGCCGCCGGATAGCCTGCGAGCGGCTGTCGGGGCGGTCATCGGCCACCAGCTGGCCTGGACGCAGGAGCATCCCGATCAGGCGCGATTCATCTACCAGCGCGGTCATCTCGACTTCGACACCGAGGGCGGTGCCGCGGTCGATGCAATGAACCGTGAGCTGGCGGCTGAGTTCCGGCGGTGGATGGCCCCGTTGTCGGATCAGATCCGCCCGATATCGATGCTGATGGTCACCGCGATCGTCAGCGGGCCGTCACACGCGCTCGCCCGTCGCTGGCTGGCCGGCCAGCTCAAGGGGACCCTGACCGGATATGCCGATGACCTCGCCGACGCGGCCTGCGCCGGTCTTTCCGGCACCCCGGTGCGGCGGCCCGACGGCGGCAGCGGCCAGCCAGCCGGGAGCCTCGGCCGCGTGCGGCTCGAGATCCTCGATGACGACGGAGCGGTTACCCGCCGGGGCGAGGGAACGGTCCAGCTCGCGCCGCCGTAACCGGCTGGCGTAACGTCGCCTCTATGTGTCGCAGCATCAAGACGCTCCGCGAGCCTTACACCGAGAATGTCACCGACGCCGACGTGCGAGCGGCCGCGCTCCAGTACGTCCGCAAGATCAGCGGCTTTCGCGCCCCGGCCGGCCATAATGCGCAGGCCTTCGATGAAGCGGTCGCAGCGGTAGCCGCCGCCACCGCGCACCTGCTTGACCATCTCGAAGTGCGCGGTCAGCGGACGCCGGCTGCAGCCGGGACCGACTAGAGGGGAATTGCGAATGCCTGAAGCAGGCGACTGGAACAGCGGGATCATCACGGAGTTCCGTGCCAACGGCGGCAAGGTGGGCGGGCCGTTCGAGGGCATGCCGCTGCTGCTCCTGCACACGACCGGCGCCAAGACGGGCCAGGAGCGAGTTCACCCCGTTTCCTACCGGCGGGCCGGAGACGGCTATGCGGTATTCGCCTCGAAGGCCGGCGCGCCGACGAACCCCGACTGGTATCACAATCTGGTCGTGAACCCGCAGGTGCAGGTCGAGGTCGGGACCCAGACGCTCCCGCTCACCGCCAGGGTCACGAGCGGCGACGAGCGGGAGCAGATCTGGACCGAGCACAAGACGCAGTACCCGGGCTTTGCCGAGTACGAGACCAAGACGTCACGGCAGATCCCGGTCGTGGTCCTTGAGCCAGCCAGCTGATCTAACTCCGCCCCGCCGCGACGCCGCAGTGACGGAGACAATGCAGGCGGTGCGGTTCGATCGCTATGGCGGCCGGGACGTGCTGTATATCGCGGACGTCCCTGTACCCGCGCCAGGACCTCGCCAGGTACTGGTCCGGGTGCTGGCGGCTGGGATCAACCCCGGCGAGGCTTCGATCCGGTCCGGGGCGATGGCCAGCCAGTTCCCGGCGGCCTTCCCGTCCGGCCAGGGCAGCGATTTCGCCGGGGTGGTGAGCGCTGTCGGCTCTGGCGCGGGGGAGGTCGCTGCCGGCGATGAGGTGCTCGGGTGGAGCTGGGACCGGGCCAGCCACGCCGAGTACGTCCTGATCCCGGCGGAGCAGGTAGTGCCCAAGCCGGCCGAGCTGAGCTGGGAGGCAGCGGGCTCGCTGTACGTCGCCGGGGTCACGGCCTTCGCCGCGGCTAAGGCAGTCGGCCCGAGCGAGCGCGATGTCGTGGCGGTCTCGGCTGCGGCCGGCGGCGTGGGCAGCCTGGTCGTCCAGCTGCTGCGGCTGACGGGCGCGTCGGTGCTGGCGATCGCATCGCCGGCGAACCACGCCTGGCTCGCCGGCCACGGCGCGACCCCGGTCGCCTACGGGCCGGACCTGCGCCGCGACTTGGCGGCCGCCGCTCCCAGTGGGATCGACGCGTTCATCGACCTGTTCGGCCCGGAATACGTCGACCTCGCGGTGGAGCTGGGCGTGCGGCCGGAGCGGATCAACACGATTGCCTCATTCGCGAAGGCGGCCGAGATCCGGGCCAAAACCGAGGGCAGCATGGCCGGCACGAGCCCCGAAGTGCTCGCCTACCTCGCCAGCCTGATCGCGTCCGGCCGGATCGAGCTGCCCATCGCCGCCACGTTCCCGTTGTCTGAGGTCAGGCACGCGTTCGAGCTCGTCGAGCAGCGCCACACGCACGGCAAGGTCGTCCTGCTGCCGTGAACATCGCTAGACCACGCCCCCTGGGAACCCGTACACCGGGGACGCCGGAAGAAGTGCGACGTCGGCCTGTTGCAGCCAGCCGCGGTCGGCGTCAACCTCGACCGTGAGGCTCAGACGGCCATCCCGGCCGGCCAGCTCGACGGTGACGCTCGTCGCGCCGTCACCCGCCAGATAGCTGGCCAGCTCGCAGGGCCCCGCCCAGGCGGCGGCGATGCGCAGCTGGCGCAGGACGTGCCCGGTGCTGGCGGCTGACGTCAGGCTGGCCGGCCAGTCCTGCGCGCCGGAATTGAGCGCGCTGACCAGCTCGGTGAGCGCGTTCCCAAGTACCGAGCCCGGCCGTGGCGGGACCGCGAGGATAAGCTGCTGCACCCGCGGTGCTCGTAGCGGGGCCAGCCGGATCTGCACGCGCGCGGTGCCGCGCTCGCCAGTGACCCACCAGCGGCAGTGCGCGGGCGAGTCGCATTCGACCGGGCGGGCGGGATCGGGGCGCAGTTTGCCGACTCGCTCCCGCAGGGCCGCGATGTCGGCCCGGCGCTCCCCCCACGGCTGGTCGAGGGCGACGTTAGCGGTGAAAAGATGATCCGCGGCCGCGTCGTCCCACTCGGCGAGCAGCCCGTTAACGGCCCCCATCGCCGCCAGCGTCTCGGGCCACGGGCCACCGGGGGCGGGCACCGGGCCGGCCGTCACGGGGCCGTTCTCTCCGCGGGCCTGATCCTGCAGGACCGCCGCGAGCATCTCCCCCGCGAGCGCACCCGCCGCAGCGTAGGTGCTGTTAGCCAGCACGATCGCGACGAGGCCGGTTGCCGGATGCCAGCGCATGTGGCTGCCGTAACCGGGGTAGCCGCCGCTGTGCTGCACGATCGTCCCGTGCACCGGGTCGTTTTCGGCGAACAGGCCAAGGCCGTAGCTGACCGAGGCCGGACCGGCCAGCCGCGCCGCCGGAGCGTCGAGCCCGCCCACGATCGCAACCTGCGGCAGTTGCATTTCCCTGCGGCTGGCCCGGCTGAGCGGGTGAGCGTCGTCCGGCGCATCTCGCGCCGGGAAGGCCGCCGCGAAGCCCGCCGCCCAGATCGCGAGGTCAGCGACACAGCTGAAGATGCCGCCCATCGGCGCGAACGCGCCGGACGGGTCCGGCTCGAGCGCCTGCCAGCCGCCGCCCCGCTTACCGTAGCCCGCAGCCAGTTCCGCGGCCTCGAACTCACCCGCCTCGAAGCCCGTGCGCGTCATGCCGAGGACGGCCAGCAGGTTGTCCCGGACGGCCTGCTCGTAGCCCGTGCCGGTGATCGCCGCGATGACCCGGCCGAGTATCGCGTAGCCGAGGTTGGAGTACTCGAACCTGGTGCCCGGTGCCCACGCAAGCCTGACCGCGCCGTCGGCGAGCAGCTGCCCGAAGGCGGCCAGCGCCAGTCCTTGCTGCCGGTCTCCCCACGGGTCGTCGGTCGGGAATCCCGCGGTCATCGTCAGCAGGTGCCTGATCGTTACCGGCGGGCAGTCCGCGGCCGGCGGGCTGAGGCCTGCGAGCTCCGGCACGTACTCACGCGCCGGGTCGTCCAGCCGGAGTTCGCCGCGATCGCGGAGCAGCATGATGACCGAGGCGGTGAAGCTCTTGGTCATCGACGCGATCCTGAACACCGTGCGGGCATCGGGCGCCGGACCGCCGGCGAACCGCTCGCCGGTCCCGCCGGAGTGGACCAGCTCGCCGGCCGCGACGACGCCGAACGCTAGCCCCGGCTGACCGCCCCGGGCAGAAAACCTCGCGGCGAGCTCATCGATTCTCGCCGTGTCAACGCGCACCCGGTCCCCTTCAGTCAGGCGTGCCCGGCCAGCATGAAGTCCGCGCCGATCGGGTCGTCGGCCAGGTCGAGCAGGCGGCATCCGACCCTGATCTCGAACCGGGCCTGCGCGGGCGACGCCACGCCGGCGAGCCACCGCCGGGTCGCGGCGCCGAAGATCGCCTGGACGACGGGCAGCAGCCGGCGCTGCTCCTCGCTGATCGGCTTCCCGGCGCCGGCGACATGGGCGAGCATCTCCAGGTGCAGCTGCTCGGTGCGCTCGATGATCTCGGAGTAGCTGCGGCTGGTCTCGCTGATGACGCGCACGAGCGCGGCCGTCAGCCGCGGCTCGCGCTGCTCGGCGCGGAACTCCCTGAGCAGATGGCTGGTCACCCGCTCGCGCGGCGTAGCGCCGGACGGGACCTGGCCCGTGACCCTGGCCAGCGCCGCCGAGTAGCGGCTGAACAGGATCGCGAGCAGCACATGGTCCTTGGCCGGGAAATACCGGTACAGCGTGGCGACCGAGACTCCGGCGCGCTGAGACAGCTCCTTCATCTGCAGCGCGTCCTCGCCGCCGGCCTCGAGCATCGCGGTCGCCTCGGCCAGGATCCGGTCGTGCCGGCCGTGCTGCGCGGCCGTCGACGGGATCGCCGGGCCGGCCGGTTTCACCGCTGCCGCCGCGCTAGATGCCGAGCGAGTCCGCGAGCCGGTCGAGCTGCTCGCCGGGCGCGCCGAGAAGCACCTTGTTGGACAGCCCGTTCTTGTAGTACAGGTGCGCGTCGTGCTCCCAGGTGAAGCCGATGCCGCCGTGCAGGTGCACGGTGTCCACGGCCGCCTCGGCGTAGGCGTCGGCGAGCATGACGCGCGCTACCGATGCCGCGACCGAGAAGCGGTCGGGCTCCTCGTCGCCCGCCCTGGCCGCGTCGCGCAGCGCCGCGTAGCCGAGCTCCCACGCGCTCTGCATATCGGCCAGCCGGTGCTTGACCGCCTGGAACGCGCCGATCGGCTGGCCGAACGCCACCCGGATCTTCGCGTACGAGCTGGTCATGTCCACGCAGGCGCGCATGGCACCGGCCGACTCCGCCGCCAGGGCCAGGTTGCCCAGGTCCTCCGCCGCGGCCAGGGCCGCGGGCCCGTCACCGGCCAGCGGCCGCGCCGGCGTACTCGCCAGCGTCAGCCGGGCGAGCGAGCGGCTGTGGTCGACGGCGGTCAGCCGGGTCCTGGTCAGGCCTGCGGCATCCCCGTCCACCAGGTAGATGACATCACCGGCGGGAACGAGGATCACGGCGGCCTCGGCGCCGTTCAGCACCGGAGATACGGTGCCGGTCAGGGTCACGCCGTCATCGGACGCCGACGCACTCACGTGCGCGCCGAACGCGCTGGTCAGTGCCAGAGTGGCGACAATCTCGCCGTCGGCGATCCTCGGCAGCAGCTCGTTCTTCGCGGCCTCGTCGTCCAGGCTGAGGAGCGTCCGGGCCGCGAGCACCCCCGCGAGCAGCGGCGAGGCGACCAGGCCGGCGCCCAGCTCGGTCAGCGCGACCGACAGGGCGGACACGCCCGCGCCGGCGCCGCCGAACGACTCGGGGATAGCCAGGCCCGAGAGGCCGAGCTGAGCGGTCATCTGCTTCCAGACGTCCGCGTCGTACGGCTCGCCGGAGCTGATGAGCTGGCGCAGCGAGGTCAGCGGGCTGCGGTCAGCGACGAACTTGCGTACCGAGTCGGCGAGCGCCTGCTCCTCGTCGGTCAGAATCAGTGCCATTGGTGTGCTACCTCAGTTCTGGCGCTGCGTGCCGACGCGCAGCTTGTTGAACGGCGTCGCCCGGTCGACTCCGGGGTCCTTCGCCAGGCCGAGCACGCGCTCGCCGATGATGTTCCGCTGGATCTCGCTCGTGCCGCCGGCGATGGCACTGCCGGGCGTGGCCACGATCGACGTCGTTACGGCCTGCAGTTCCTCGGAATCGAAGCCAGCGAGCTGGTCACCGAGTACCGCGGCAGCGACGTTCCCGGCAAACCGTCCGAGCTCGGACCCGGCGAGCTTGGCCACCGACCCGCGCGCGCCCGGCATCCGCCCGGCCATCGCCTCCTGCCGCAGCAGGAGGGCGAAGAGCTGCATCGCCTTCCCCCTGGCGTACAGCTCGGCGAGCTCGCGGCGGACGGCCTGGTCGCTGGTCCGGCCGAGGCCGGCGGCGATGTCGCGCAGCGAGTCGTAGGCCAGCGGGCTGGTGCGCGACCCGCCCATGGTCCCGATCGCGATGCGCTCGTGGCGCAGCATGACCACGGCGGCCGCCCAGCCCTGGTTCTCTTCGCCGATGATCGCGTCGGCGGGGAGGCGGACGTTGTCGAAGAACACCTCGTTGAACGGCGAGTGGCCGGTCGCGACCTTCAGCGGCCGGACCGTGACGCCGGGCGCGTGCATGTCCACGATGAACATGCTGATGCCGCTGTGCTTGGGCTGCGCCGGGTCGGTCCGGGCGAGGATCGCGCCGTAGTCGCTGTACTGGGCACCCGATGTCCAGACCTTCTGGCCGTTCAGCACCCACTCGTCGCCGTCGCGGACCGCGCTGGTCTGCAGGCTCGCGACGTCCGAGCCGGCGCCGGGCTCGGAGAACAGCTGGCACCAGATTTCCTCGCCGCGCAGCATCCTGGGCAGGAACCGCTTCTTCTGCGCCTCCGAGCCGACCTCGAGGATCGTGTTGCCCGGCATGGACAGGCCGATGAAGAAGACTCCGGTCGGGAGGTCGTAGTCGCGCGATTCCTGGCTCCAGACGATCTGCTCGGCGCTGGTCAGCCCCTGCCCGCCGTATTCCTTCGGCCAGGTGATCCCGGCGAAGCCGGCGTCGTACAGCTTGGCCTGAAACGCCTTCTGCTCGGCGATGACCGCGGCCTGTCCCCTGGTCTCGGCCTCGGCTTCCTCGTCAGCGCCCCGGCGGGGCGCGTTGGCGTCCAGCCACGCGCGCGCCCTCGCGCGAAAGTCATCGCTCATCGGCGTACCTCTCCCTGATCAGCCCAAACGCACGGCCAGGCCCGGAAAACTGAAATCAGTTATACTTCTTGTCTGGCTCAGAGCGAAGCATGGCGCCAGATCCCATGTCAACCGAAGCGTACGTTTGCTGCGCGCGAGAGGACTCCGATCGGATGCGGGTAACCGGGACGCTGCAGCGCGACGCGTGGCAGCGGAAGGAGTTCCCGCCGGTAGAGAAGGTCGCCGGCGGCGTCTGGTCCGTGCCGGTGCCCATCATCGGCAATCCCCTCCGTTATGTGCTCAGCTACCTGATCGAGCACGACGCGGGCTTCGTGATGGTCGACCCAGGCTGGAACCACCCGGACAGCTGGGAGGCGCTGACCAGCGGGATGGCCGCCTGCGAGATCCCGATGAGCGCGGTGACCGCGATCCTCATCACGCACGTTCACCCCGACCATCACGGCCAGTCGGGCAAGGTCGCCGAGCAGTCCGGCGCCTGGGTCGGAATGCACCCGGCCGAGGACGCCTTCCTGGAACGGCGCGGCAACGCCATGCTGATGCGCGACGGCATGCAGGCCTACCTGCACTGGTGTGGTGCTCCCGAGAGCCACCTGGCCGAGCTCGTTCAGTCGCGGCAGCACGTCGGCCAGATGTCGCCGATGGTGCGGGCCGAGCGGCTGATCGAGCACGGCGACCTGATCGACGTCCCCGGCCTGCGGCTGCGCGCGGTGTGGACGCCGGGTCACACGCCCGGTCACCTGTGCTTCCACGACGAGACCCACGATCTGCTGCTGACGGGCGACCACATCCTGCCGCGCATCACGCCCAACATCTCGTCCTACGACCTGGTGTCCAATCCGCTCGCGGACTACCTGAGCTCGGTGGAGAAGCTGCGCGGCATCCAGCCGCGCGAGGTCCTGCCCGCCCACGAATATCGTTTTGCCGACCTGGACTCGCGGCTCGACGACCTCGCCGAGCATCACCGGGAGCGCCTGGCCGAGACCGAGAAGATCCTCGCCGACGCCGGGCCGTCGGGCCTGGCCGCGTGGCAGGTGGCCACCGGCGTGACCTGGTCGCGGGCCTGGGCCGACCTGGCCTCGTTCCAGCGCCAGGCGGCGGTCGGCGAGGTGCTCTCCCACCTGCGCCAGCTCCAGGCGCGCGGGCTGGTCGCCGAGTCGGACGTCGACGGCGTCGGGCGCTGGTCTGTGCTTCCCGCTCAGCCTGCGGCGCGCCTTTAGGCGCCGCCTTCCCTCGTCGCAAAACCCGCTCCTCAGTCCAGGCGACACCGCGCTCCTCGGCTCGCTCAGTGCTTCCCGCTCAGCCTGCGGCGCGCCTTTAGGCGCCGGTCCTCGGCTCGCTCAGTCCCGCGCGCCGCGGCGCAGGCGGGCCCGCAGCGCCAGCCGCGCGACCGGCCCCAGATCATCGAGCACCTCGGCCAGCGCGGACAGGGCCTCGAGCGTGTTGAGCGCGCTGGCGGCCGCATCCGGGTCGACGCCCTCGTACAGCTCGATGCCGATGAACGCGGCGGCCACGGCGGGCGCGAGCCCGGCCGCGTCCGTCAGCTCGGCGACCGGGCTGTCCGCCAGCACCCGGCGCAGGACGGTCTCGATCTCGGCTACCCACAGCCGCAGTGAATACCGCGCGGCCGCCGCCAGATTGGGATCTTGCTGCGCCCCGGCAAGGACCTGGCCAAGCACGGCGACGTTCCCGGCGTCTCGCTCCGCGACGTTGAGCTCGCGGCCGAGGGCGAGGAGGTCCCGCAGCGAACCCACCGCGGCGAACCGGTCGTGATACAGCGCCACCCGGTTGGCGGTTGACTCACGGCAGGCAACGTCCACCAGGCTGTCGACGGTGCCGAAGTGGTAGAACACGAGCGCCTGATTAACGCCCGCCGCCGCCGCGATCACCCTGGCCGAGGTACCGGCGATGCCGCGGGTCCGCAGCGTCTCGATCGCGCCGTCGATGAGCTTGCCGCGGGTGTCGCTCACCCGGCCGAGTCTAGGTCCGCTGGGCCCGGCGCGACTGGCCGCGTTTCCCGTACAAGACGTAAGGCCCGAGCGCGGCTCCGGCTGCGAACGCGGCCGCCCCGACGAAGAAACATATGTGCGCCCAGCCGTAGGCGCCGAGCACTTCCGCAGTTACGAGGAGCGCGCCGGGCAGGAGGGCGGCGCCGATCCCTCCCGTCAGCGACGCCCGCCACTGGCTGATCGGCAAGCGCGGCCTGCCGAGCTGGTCGCGGGTGCGCGCGGACCCGGCGGCGAGCAGCAGCGGTACGGACGCGACCAGGCCGCACGCCATGCCGACGGCCGCGCCGATCCCGGCCGCGTAGATGCCGCCGAACACCAGGACCGCCACCAGGCCGAGGCCGCCGCCAGCTATCCCGGCGACCACGGCCGGCACGAGGAGAACGAGGAAGCCGATGAGCGCTCCGTACCCGGCGCCCAGCCCGACGGACCGCGCCACGACCCGGCCGGGTCGCCATTCTGCGTATCGGACAGTCACTTCAGTCTCCCTCTGACCGGCCTGGCTCCGGCCTCGTTCCGTGCCGTCGGGTGCGCCCGCCCCTGTCGGGGCGCACTCTGATCGTTAAGCGATCGCTCAAATTCAGGATAGAGGCTATTTAAGCGATTGCTCAAGTCCGGGTGCGCCGCCCGCCTGCCGGTCGCTGGGAGAGTGCCGGGCCGCCTCCCGGACCGGGGAGATGCTGGCTGATAGCTTTGCTGCGGTTAGTCCGGCTAACGAAGGGCCTGCCTTGGCGGATCGCTATACGTGGATCGAGGAGGGCACGTTCGCGGTCGCGCCGGGCGTGTACCGGATACCGCTGCCGCTGCCGATGGATGGGCTGCGTGCCGTCAACATCTATGCGATCGAGGCGGCCGGCGGCCTGGTGCTGATCGACTCGGGCTGGGCCCTGGCCAATTCGCGCGATCAGCTGGAGCGGTCCCTGGCCCGCATCGGCGCTGGCCTGCCCGACGTCCGGCGGTTCCTGGTGACGCACCTGCACCGGGATCACTTCACGCAGGCGGTCGCCATTCACCGCGAGCTCGGCACTGCCGTCGGGCTCGGACTGGGCGAGCGCGACTCGATCGACAGGCTGCTCGCGCCCGACTTCCGGGCCCTGAACGCCCAGCTCCGGCAGCTGGAGCTAGCCGGCGCGGGCGACGTCGCCGGCGAGCTGGCGGCCTACACCGCGAGCGAGCCGGGCATGCGGCCGGCGGACTTCGGCTTCGGCCTGCCCACTGAGTGGCTCACCTCCGGCCAGGTCTTCGACCTCGGCACCCGCACGCTGGAGGCAGTCGCCACGCCCGGCCACACCAGGGGACACCTGGTGTTCGCCGACGCCGCCGCCGGGCTCCTGTTCGCCGGGGATCACGTCCTGCCGCACATCACGCCGTCCATCGGCTTCGAGGAGGCGCCCGCGGCGCTGCCGCTTGGTGACTACCTGGAATCCCTGAACGTGGTGCGCCGGATGCCCGACATGACGCTGCTTCCGGCCCACGGCCCGGTGTCGCCGAGTTCGCATTCCAGGATCGATGAGCTGATCGATCATCACGACGGGCGCCTGGCGGCGATGGTCTCGGTGCTCGCCGGCAGCGGTCCGCTGACCGCCTACGAGGTGGCCCGCGAGCTCCCGTGGACGTCGCGCCAGCGGCGCCTCGGCGACCTGGACGTCATGAATCAGATGCTCGCGATCTGCGAGACGGCCTACCACCTGGACCTGCTGGTCGCGCGGTCGGCGGCGACGGCCGCGATCACCGACGGAGTCCGTCGCTACCAGCTCGTGACTGGGCCCGGGTAGCAACGGCTGCCCGGGCCCAGAGCGTCCTGCTGGCAGGACGCTAGCGCATGTGGCTCCTCACGCCCGGCTGGTCGGCGCGGGCGTGCTGCTGAGGACTGTTGCCCAGCCAGCCGGTGGAGACCACCAGCGTGCGGGCGAGGTGGTCACCGATCCGCTGGCGGTGCCGCGAGCAGAGGATGACGATGAAGCCGACGAGGCCCGTGAACGGCCACGTGTACGGGATCGCGTCGAAGATCAGGCAGATCCAGCGGATGAACAGCTGGGCCATGCTGGCCGGCCCGCCGTCCTTGCTGATCACGCGCAGGCCGAGCAGCTTCATCCCGAATGTCTGGCCGTTGTGTGAGTGCGGCCTGATAACCCAGTACCACAGGCCGATGAGCACGAACAGGACGAAGGCGACGATCCCGCCGATGATGTGCAGGAAGGTGCTCCCGCTTCGGTCGAACGGTATCGACACGAGCGACGGGATAAGCGAGACCAGGAAGGCGTCGATGAGGTACTGGACGACACGTCGTCCGGTGACCCGCGTCTCGGCCTCGTTCACCGGGCTCATCGAGCCCCGCCGGGTGCCGTACTGCTGTTGTCCCTGCATGCCGCCCTGCGGCCCGCCCGGCTGCTCGCCCCATTGCTGACCGGGGTCGCTACCCTGCTGCTGGCCGGGCACCGGACCCTGCTGCGGGCCTGCGTCGTTCCATTCGCCTGGACGAGCGCTCTGCTGAGTCCTGCCCCACTGTCCAGGTTCTTCGCTCTGAGGCATGTTGCTCATGTGATCCCCCGATCCACGCCCGCCGTGAATGCGTTTTGTGACAGCTCCATTACTTTCTGTCACTGAGGCGTATCCGGTTCGTACCCTCGGCGTCTCTCCAGACACATCCGCCGCCACCGGGCAAGATCCGCTCTAAGACGGGAGCGATATGAGGAGTATGGGGGTTGTTGTCGGTTTGGCAGTGCCGCCGGCCGGCTCGACGGTCACGCCGATTCGGTCGCCGACCGCCAGGCCGCTCGCGAGCGTCGGTGTAGTGGTTCCGTTCGGCGCCCGCGCCAGCAGCCCGTCTGAGATCGCGGTCGCGGTCCCGGCCGGTCCCAGCACCCAGAGCTGATACACCTCCGCGTCCGGGAGTCCGCGCAGGCCTCTGCCGGTGAAGACCAGCTCATGCAGCGAGCCGGCGACCACCACCGACGCTGAGCCGCCGAGCGACGTCCGGGCGCTGATGATCCGGTCTCCGGGCGCGTCGAGCACCGCGTCGATGGACCGCTGCTGCGCCGTTTCCGAGCCGAGCTCGCTGCGGCTGATGCCGAGCAGCACGCCGAGCACGATCGCGGCCGCTGAGCCGACGACAGCGAGCGGGATGGCCAGGCGCCGGGTCACCGTCGTTCCCCGCTGCGGTTGCTGCCGCATCTCGGGAACGGCTGGCAGCTGACGGGTGCTGGCCGCTTCCGCCAGCACCCGGTCCCGCAGGCCGCGCGGCGGCGGGGTGCTCGCGGCCAGGGCGAACCTCGTGGCGGTCTCCTGCAGGCCGCGCACCTCCTGCTCGCACTCCGGGCAGGAGGCCAGGTGGCGCATGAAACGCTCGCGTTCGCGCCCGGTGACGGCATCGAGCGCGTAGACGCCGGCCAGGGCGTGCTTGTCGGGACGCGTGGGCAATCTCATGAGACCACGCCCAGGCAGTTGCGCATCCGGGTCAGACCGTCGCGGATACGGGTCTTGATCGTGCCCAGGGCCACGTTCAGCAGGCGGGCCACCTCGCGGTAGCTGTATCCGCCGTAATACGCGAGAGTCACGGACTCGCGCTGGATGTCAGACAGGCCCTGGAGGCAGCGCCGCACCTGCTCCCGGTCCATGGCCGCCTCGACGGTCTCGGCGACCTCGTCGGCTGAGATGTCGACGCCCGCCGTCGCGGTCCGCTGCTCGCGCTGGGCCTCCGCCGCAACCGAGCGGACCCGGTCGACGGCGCGCCGGTGGGCGATCATCATCGCCCAGGTCATCGCCGTGCCCTTCGCCGGATCGAATCTGGCGGCGCTGCGCCACACTTCCAGCAGTACCTCCTGGGCGACCTCCTCGGACTGGGCCGGATCGCGGACGACCTTGCGGATGAGTCCGTAGGCAGGGCCCGCCATCCGGTCGTAGACCGTCTCGAACGCCTCTTTGTCGCCGCGCGCGACGAGACCGAGCAGCGAGTCGAGGTCCCGTTCGGGTCCGCCTGCCGCCCGGCTGCGAAGTTTGTCTGACGCCGACATGTCCGCAGGGCTCATACCCACCATTCGAGGCCATGGCCGGAGCGGATGAGTAAACGGCACGCCGGCAGTCTGTTTACGCGGAGCGCGGGAGACGGTGCATACCGGGCCGAAACCGGACTAACGGGCGAGGCAGCGCCTGGCCTTCTGGCTGACGGCCAGGTGCGGATGCGTGGCGATGCACGCCAGTTCCGGCACGAACAACCGGGCGTCGACCGTGCCGACGCCCGAGGCCAGGTCGTAGCCCCGGCGCGCGCCGTACCCGGTGACCGTGTGCCATCTGCCGCTCTGCCGGAACGCGACCGTGTTGTTGCCCGCCACGATGTCCACCAGGCCGGGCGCCCGGAGCTGCGACATCAGGTAGAGGTACGGGTTGATCAGCCCGATGGGATGCCCAGCCACCTGATCCGCGAGCGCGACGATGCCGGCGAATTCGGGCGTCGCCTCGCTAGTGCCGCAGGTCGGATACCAGCCCGTCGCCTGCCCGGCGAAGCTCTGGTACATGTCGGCAGCGCCGTTGCACGCGCCGCTCATCGAGATATCGGGTACGCCGCGCTGACGTCCGACGATGCTGGCAACGGCGTTCTGATAAGCCGGCCGGGCGAAGATAACCGACTTGCCGCCCCCGCCGGCGAGCGGGCTGAAGCTGCTGCTCCCGGTGATGTAGGCCAGCGTTGGCCGACTGTAGGTGTCGTTCCAGACCGTGGGCCTGGCCGTCTCCCGCCCGCTCCCGCTGAGGTGCAGCTGGGCGGCGCCGACTCCGGTCACCAGCGGGTCACTGTCTGGCCAGGACGTTACCGGGCGCATGAAATAGCTGACGCCGTCATAGTGCACATCGGCGGCCCCGCTGTCCCCCGAGGCGGCCAGGATCGTGACGCCCTTCCTGACCGCGTCCCGATAGGCGGCCCGCAGCGTGAGCAGGCGCCGCGGACTGGCGAAGCTCAGCTCGCTGGCGCTGAAACTCTGGCTGATGACCCCGCCCAGGTGGTGGTTGATGACGTAGGTCTCCGCCCGGACGATGGCCGGGAAGCCGGTCCGGCCCTCGTTCTCCGCCGTCGGAGTCTCGACCAGCAGGATGCTGGCGCCCGGCGCGATCGCGTGGGCGTACTCGACATCGAGGTCGGCCTCGCCCGCCCAGCCGGCGCGATTGGCCGTCGGCCGGTAGGGCGCCACGGGGCCCGCTGGCTGGATGATGGTGAGCTTCGGCGGCGCCGGGAGCCCGGCGGCCAGGTCGAAGACCGCCAGGTCGCGGCGCACCGTCGGCGAGCCGAATGAGTCGACGATGACGATCGTCTCGCCCTTGCCGGTAATGCCCTTCTTATAGAGCGCGGTCAGATCGAAGGCCTGCTCGACCTGCCGGGCGGTGTAGCAGGCGATCTTGTAGTTGCGCTCGCAGAATGCCGTGCTTGGCGCGGCGTCCATGGCCCCGAGCAGGTGAACGACATCCGGGCGGATCGAGATGACCGGGGTTGCACTCGCTTTGGCGGGGGCCGGACGCAGCGGGCGCGCCGGGTGCGCTGCGGCAACGCCGAAACCCACCACCAGGGCGGCAGCGCCGGCCGCCGCCAGCGCGCTGGCAAAGCGCATCTACGAGCTCCTCGGGGCAGGGCGCCCGCTTGTTCTCGGGGTCAGATGCGAGCCTGCCAGCTCGCTGACGCGCGGGCTAGTGCACACATCGAACTATGATCCAGTTTCTGAGATCTTGAGACCTGCCGCGCGGGCGCTAGCGTAGATGCAGGCAGGCGACGGGAGGTCTGGATGAAGCTCAAGCTGGACCTGCACGATGTTTATAACCGCGGCCAGGACATCGACCGGGCCCTGCGGGGCGTCATCGATGAGGCCGTCAGGACCAGGGCGCCTCTCGTCGAGATCATCCCCGGCAAGGGCTCCGGGCAGCTCAAGAAGCACGTGCTCCGGTTCCTGGAGCAGCGCGAGATCAAGGAGCTGTATCACCGGGTCGAGAAGGACTCCAAGAACTTCGGCCGGATCTTCGTGCATTTCCGCTGGAAGTAACACTTTCCTGTCCGCTGTCTGCCTACCCCGACCGCAACCCAGGGCTCTCGACCGTTCTGGCGCATAGGCGATCAGGACGTGACGGTGACTCGGCACGGGCGTTCCGGATGCGGGTAACCCGAACGGCGCGGCACGACACTATCTAGTGTGGAACCCCCAGACGGCGAGCTGGTGCGGCTCGCTCAGGGCGGCGAGCCAGCAGCGTTTCGCCTGCTCGTCGAGCGATACATGCCGATGGCCCGCGCTAAGGCGTCAAGATTCTGTCCGGATCCCAACGATATTGACGACATCGTGCAGGAGTCATTCCTGCAGGCCTTCATGGGCCTCGACCGGTTGCGTGACCCCGAGCGCTTCGCCGGGTGGCTGAGCGGCATCGTTCTCAACGTCTGCCGCGCTCTACGACGGCGGGCTCCGCTGACGCTCCTGGCGGACTGGCCGGAACAGCTCCACCCTGTATCGGCCGACGGCCTGCCCTCAGCCGATGACATCGATCGTGCTGAGGCGCTGCGCCGGGCCGTGGCGGGGCTTCCCGCCGGGCAGCGGCAGGCCGTCACCATGTACTACTACGCTGACCTGCCGGTCGGCCAGATCGGCGACTCGGCCGGCGCGGCCAAGAGCAGCCTGCACAAGGCACGCCAGCGGCTGCGCGAGCACATCACCGCGCACCGCCCTGATCTCATCCCCGCTGCCCTTCGGAGGACAGTCATGGCTCAGGTACGCATCGCACACGCCGATCCTCGGCCCGGAGACCTGGGCGATGGCAGATTCGCCGTCAATGAGGTCCTCATCGTGCTCGCCGACGATGCCGGTCATCGGGCCGTCCCGGTCTGGCTGAACGCTTCCGACGGCGGCTCACTGTGGCGGTTGCTGTCCCCGGATGCTGGAGAGGCCGCGCTGGAGCGAGTACCGGAGCAGCTCACCAGCCGGCTGCTCCTGGCAGCAGGAGCCACGGTCACCGGAGTCGACATCGACGAACTGGGCCCCGGAGTCACCGCCGCGCGGATAAGCCTGGCGGGACCAGCCGGAAGCCAGCAGGTTACCGCCCGGCTCGCGGACGGCCTGTCGCTGGCGGCGGCAGCCGGCGCACCGGTCCGGATAGCCGACACGGTGATCGATCAGCTAGGTGTCCCTGCAGACGGCGACAACCTGCTCGCCTCGTTCCCTCCGGCTGAACCGGCCGGCCGCATCCTCCGCAGGCAGCCCCGTCGTGAGCCGGGAAACCTCGGCTTCACCGACGGCCTCGACCAATGGGAACTCACCGGCAGCTACCTGCGTGACGTCAGCGACTCCCACTGGCAGGACTACTCCTGCACCGTCGAAGACCATGCCGCCGTCCTCAGATCGGCTGTGCCCGACCCCCACGGTTTCGCGGCGCTGCGCCAGACACTCTTCGCCGAGGACTACCGCGGCGCCGCCATCGCCTTCCGGGGCGAACTGCGCGCCACCGATGTCGCCGACCAGGCCGGGCTGTTCCTGCGGGTCAGCAGGGGGCCCGCACGGGCCAGGCGTAACGACCCGGCAAATCACACCGCCGAACTGACCGGCAGCGTCGACTGGAGCAGGCAGGAGCTGACAGTCGAGGTTCCGGACGAGGAGTCCTTGATCATCCACTTCGGCATCTTCTTGATCGGCCGCGGCCGGATTGAGCTGCGTAACGCGGAACTCGCGGCTAGCCGCCTGGCCTGCCGGTGACCTCGGCGCCGCGCTGATGCGGCCGCTGAGGCAGGCCGCTGCTCATCCAGGTTCCGCCGGTCCGCCCAGCCAGCCTCCGCAGGCGTCGACGTGGCTCGGTGGTTTTATGCGTACTTCCGCTCGAGGCGGGTGCAGGCCGGCTTGGCCAGCCCCCGCCCGCTGGCGCCTAGCCCAGCAGGATGTTGCGCTGCCAGCTCTCGCCATGCGGCCGCCGGCGGCGCGGCGGGCGGCGGCCATCTCTGCGAGCCGCCGGCGGCCGGGTGTGCCGGCCGCGCGCGGCCTGACGACGCGGGTCTTCGCGGGGGGCGGCTGGGTGCGCCCGCCGCCGCGCGTGCTGGCCTCGGGGAACGCGCTCCGGAGGCGGATCGGGCCCGAGAAGGCCGCCAAAGCCGTCGACAGGCACCCACATGAACCCCATACCGTGCTCCCCCGAGCGATCCCCGGCCTCGGCCAGGGCTTAATCCCCGAGCCCGATGGTGGCACCCGGTCATCCCCGGCGCCAGCATCGCGGCCGGTCAGAAGCCACATGGGGGAGAAGAAATCCATCTGGAGGGGATTATGGCTGTTTGCCGGACCATGGCAGTATGTCGCCATGAAATTGCTGCTGCGCATCCTGATCCCGGCTGTTGCCCTGGGCGTCGCCCATCTGCTGATCTCGGGCATCGAGCTCACGGGTCACTCGGACGCCAAGAAGGCCGGGACGCTGGTCATAATCGCCTTGATCTTCGGCGTGGTCAACGCCGTCCTGAAGCCCATCATCAAGACGATCGGCTGCCTCTTCTACGTTCTGACGCTCGGGCTGATCGGCCTGGTCGTCAACGGGTTGCTGCTCTGGCTGTGCAGCTGGATCGCCGGCAAGCTCACGGTGCCGTTCCACATCACGACGTTCTGGGCCGCGTTCTGGGGCGCGATCATCGTCGGAATCGTGGGCTGGCTGCTCAACCTGGTATTCGACGAGAAGAAGGTCGAGGCCAGGCACTAGCCCCGCACGGCCCGGCGGCGAGCATCGGCCGCCGGAAGCTCCTAGGCTGACGGCCAATAGTCCGCAAGAAACGGGGCGCGGCCCGCGTGCGCGCCTGGGAGTGCTGATGCCGCAGCGATGGCCGGTCGTTGACCTGTTCTCCGGCGCCGGCGGAATGAGCTGCGGGTTCCAGCGGCACGGCGACTTCATGATTGCCGGCGCAGCCGACGCGGAGATCGGCAAGCCGAGCGCCGGGCCGGGGAAACTCGGCTGCAACGCCAGCTACGCCGCGAACATCGGCGTGCGGCCGGTCCCAGCCGACCTGGCCACCGCGGATCCGGCCGAGGTCTGCTCGGCCATGGGCCCGGCCGCGGCCGCCCCGGCCGTGCTCACCGCGTGCCCCCCGTGCACCGGATTCTCCCGGACGATGGCCAGCAATCACCTGCGAGACGACGCCCGTAACGGCCTCGTCGGACGGGTTGGCGAGTACGCCGCGCTGCTGCGTCCCGACATCGTGGTGGTGGAAAACGCGCGCGAGCTGGTCATGGGGCGGTTCGCGGCGCACCTGGCCAACCTGGCCGGGCGCCTGTCCGGGCTCGGCTACCAGGTCGGGGCGGGCACGTACTTCTTCGACCGCTTCGGGCTGCCGCAGCGCCGCGAGCGGGCCGTCATCGTTGCCGTCCGGCGGCCGCTCGCCCTGCGCAGCCTGTCCGCACTCTGGGACGCGTGGCGAGTGGACGCCAAAGCCACCCACGTCCGCCGGGCGATCTGGGACCTGCCCGTGGTGCCGGCGGGCCAGGCGGATCCGGCCGATAACCTGCACGTCTCCCCGGCGTTCCGCTCGGCCGCGAACCGCAGCCGCCTGGCAGCGGTGCCTCGTGACGGCGGCAGCTGGGCAGATCTGCGCGATCGCCCCGACAGTAGTGTCCTGCTCACGCCCGCGATGACACGCCGGGTCGCGCGCGGCGACCTCGGCAGCCATCCCGACATCTACGGCCGGCTGCACTGGGACAGGCCTGCGGTCACCATCAAGCGCGAGTGCGGCCACATCGGCAACGGCCGGTACGCCCACCCCGAGCAGGACCGGCTGTGCACAGTCAGGGAGATGTCGATCCTCCAGGGATTCCCGCGCGACTACCGGCTCGCCGGCTCGGTCGCGAACATGTACCGGCACGTCGGCGACGCGGTCCCGCCGCTGATCAGCTACCAGCTCGCGGGCCTGTGCCGCTGGATCCTCACGGGCTGCCGGCCGGCCGCCGATGACCTGATCCTGCCCGGCTGCCACCTGCGGACCAGCGACCTGCAGCGCACGGCCTAGCGATGGCCTGGCCCGCCGAACTCGGCTAGGCTGGAAACATGCAACGACTACGGCGCTCGTGCTGGTGGTGGCCGCGCTAGGCGGCCGCCTGTCCTTGCTGTTGTTCGACGGTGCCCGCCCAGGCGGCGCCGTTTTTTTTGGGAACGTCGCGTGCCGCGGGCTGGGCTTACTTCCTAGGAGGCACGTGCTATGTCCACCCCAACCCTTACCCGCTCGGCGCAGGCCGGCCTGCAGCGCAGTGTCGCCGTCGAGCAGGCAGTCGCCCGCGATCCGGGCGCGTTCCGCATCCTGACCGGCGACCGGCCGACCGGGCCGCTGCACATCGGCCACTATTTCGGCACGGTGGCTAACCGCGTCCGGCTGCAGGAGGCCGGCGTTGAGCTGTTCGTGCTCATCGCGGACTACCAGGTGATAACCGACCGGTTCGCGACCGCACAGCTCCCGGCCGATGTGCTCGGCGTGCTCGCCGACTACCTGGCGGTCGGGATTGACCCGGATCGGGCGACGATATTCGCGCACAGTCAGGTGCCCGAGCTGAACCAGCTGCTCCTGCCGTTCCTGAGTCTGGTCAGCGTCGCCGAGATCGGCCGGAACCCGACGGTCAAGGAGGAGATGACCGCGTCCGGTTCCACGGCGATGACCGGCCTGATGTTCGCCTATCCGGTGCACCAGGCGGCCGACATTCTCGCCTGCCGCGCGAACCTGGTGCCGGTCGGCATAGATCAGCTGCCGCACCTCGAGCTGACCAGGGTGATCGCGCGCCGGTTCAACGAGCGGTACAGCCCGGACGCCCCGTACTTCACCGAACCCGACGCGCTGCTCAGCCGGGCGCCGCTGCTACTCGGTCTCGATGGCGGGAAGATGAGCAAGAGCCGCGGCAACGCCGTGGCGCTGCGCGCTACGGCGGACGAGACCGCGCGGCTGGTGGCGAAGGCGGTCACCGACTCCGAGCGACAGATCACCTTCGACCCGGCGCTGCGGCCGGAGGTCTCGAACCTCGTGCTCATCGCGGCGCTCTGCCGCGATGAGTCACCGGAAGCGGTTGCCGAGCAGATCGGCAGCGGCGGGGCGGCCGCGCTGAAGGCGGCGGTCATCGAGGCGATCAACGAGCGGTTCGCCCCGATCCGAGCGCGCCGGGCCGCGCTGGCCGCCGATCCTGAATACCTGCGGCAGATCCTGGCCGCCGGTAACGAGCGCGCCCGCGACCTGGCCGAGGACACGCTCAACTCGGTGCGCCAGCTCATGCACACCAGCTATTAGGTCGTCGTGCGCCGGGGTTCGCCCTCGGCTGCTTGGCGCTCTTCCCCTGGCGATATGCGGGCATTCCGGCCTTTGAGGTTGAAGCGCGCCGCTCTTCTTCGCCCGCCATCTGGCCGGCTAGCCGGTCCCGGCGACGTTTGCGTGTCCCGTACGAACCCTTCGTACTCTCCACGCAAACGTCTGGGCCGATCATGGCCCGGGGCGCCTGGCCCCTGTTCCCGGATGGCAGATTGCGGGTTTTGCCCGATCTGCGGGCGGGGCTGAAGATCATCGCCCGAACGTTTGTCTGATTGGTGTGGTTGGCTGGCGCAACACCATTCAGGCAAACGTCGCGTCGGGAAGGCCCCTGCCCGCCGCCACTTCAGGGGAAGAGTCGGCGTGGCGATCTTATGCCTTGCCACTTATATATTTGATCAGTTATATTAGGCGGCATGCAGTCGACGTTCGAGGTTGTGGCCGAGCCGACGCGGCGGCGGATCCTCGATCTGCTGCTTGCGGGCGAGCGGCCGGTCGGGGACCTGGTAGCCGAGCTGGCCATGAGCCAGCCCGCCGTGTCTCGGCATCTGCGGGTGCTGCGGGACGCCGGCCTGGTCCACACGCGCATCGACGCCCAGCGCAGGCTCTACCGGCTCGAGCCCGGTCCCCTCGCGGCGGTGGACGCGTGGCTCACGCCCTACCGGCGGCTGTGGGCCGCCAGCCTCGACGACCTCGCCCGCCACCTGGACGAGATGGACGACGACCACGGAAAGGACTCCTGATGACCGAGATCGACGCACCACAGGAGCAGGACTTCGGCGTGCTGGAGCGCGGCGATGCCACTATCGCGGTGCGCTTTACCCGGCAGCTCCCGCATCCGCCGCAGAAGGTCTGGCGCGCGCTTACCGAGGCCGGTCACCTGGCGGCCTGGTTCCCCACCACGATCGAGGGCGACATGACGACCGTCGGCGCACCGCTGCGGTTCGCGTTCAGCCAGGTTCCGGTGCCGCCGATGGACGGCCGGATGCACGCCTTCGATCCGCCGAAGCTGCTCGAGTTCACCTGGGGCGAGGACACGCTGCGGTTCGAGCTCACCGCGCACGAGGACGGGACCACGCTTGAGCTCACCGCCACGTTCATCGAACTCGGCAAGGTCGCCAGGGACGGCGCGGGCTGGCACGTGTGCCTGGACCGGCTCGGCTACGAGCTCGCCGGCGTGCCCGCACCTGGCGAGGAAGACCAGCGGTGGCGCCTCGTCCACCCCGAGTACGTTGCCCGGTTCGGCCCCGAGGCCGCGACTATCGGGCCGCCCAGGGAGTGGGAGGACACCTACGGGCCTGCCGACGCTGGCCCGGGCTGATCCCGGCCCGTCCGCTAATGCCGCTGGGGCGGGCCGCAGATGCGGCCCGCCCCAGCGGCTCTTAGGTTGAGACTGCGGATCAGGTGGTGGTGGTGGCGGCGCCGGAGAGCTTGGCCAGTTCTGCCTGCACCATTGCCTCGTGCTCTTCTTCATCGCGCTTCGCGTCACGCGGCCGCCAGCGGCCGCGCAGCAGCGGGATGCTCAGCAGGAAGAAGATCATTCCGCCGAAGCAGACCCAGAACCAGGTCCGCCACTGTCCTGGCGACTTCGCGAGCGCGGACGCGGTGGTCGGTCCGTTCGTGATGAAGTAGTTCAGGTCAGAGGTCGGGACCTTCGCCAGCGCGCCCAGTTGCGTGGCGTACTTCGTGGCCACGGCCAGGACTGGCTTCGGCACCGCAGCCAGCTGCGTCAGCTGCGTGGTGTACGGCACCAGCGTCTGGAGCTGCGGAGCCACCGCGATGACGCCGTCGATCGCAGCCGAGTTCTTCGAAATCGCGCTGAGGATACCCAGGCCCTTCAGACCGCCGCCGGCGGCCGTGACCAGCTTGGCCGCGAGGGCTGCCGGGACCTTGTTCGCCGGGTACTTCGCGGCCTGCAGGAACAGGGCCTCGTTGGCCTTGATGACTGCAAGCTCCGGAGCGAACTTCACCGCGTTGGCGAGCTGCGTGGAGTACTGCGTGGCCGTGGCGACGATGGTCGGATTGGCCCCGGCCCAGGCCAGCTGGGTGGCGTACGGCTTCGTCTCGGTCGCGGCCGCGGCAAAGGCCGGCTGTGAAAGATCGGTCAGCACGGGGTACTTCGTCGTGATGCTCGTCAGGTTCGACCCGTAGTTGACAATCGGCGTGACCGAGTTGATCACGACGGGGAGGAACAGGAACGAGGCGAAGATGATGACGCGGATGATCCAGCCCCAGATCGCGAGGCCGGCGGCGATCGCAGCCGGGTTCTTGTCCTCGACGGTCTCGGTGAAGCTCGCCATCCAGGGGGTGTAGGCCACGCCCATGAAGAACAGCATGATGGCGAGCAGGGCCGCGATCGTGGCGAAGTGCGGATGCGCCCCGACCTTGGCCTGCTCCAGGAAGAGCACGATCAGCACCGCGGCGCCGATGCCGCCGACCACCATGAACGGCTTCCTGACCCGGAACCGGTCGGAGAGCATGCCGACGAGGACCACCGCGCAGGCGTTGAATGCCCAGGCATAGTAGCCGAGGTTGTTGGCCTCGTTGAGGCTGTAGCCGAAGATCGACGTCGCGTAGATGACCAGGAAGCCGACCAGGGCGTAGTACATCAGCAGCATCACCGAGACCGCCACCGCGGAGACGACGATGTCGGCCTTGAGCAGCTGGCGCCAGTGGTTCTTCAGCGCGGCCTCGATGTCGATGCCCTTGGCCCGCATCTCGATCAGCGCCCGGTCCCGCATGCTGACCATCAGCTGATCCCGCAGTTGCGGCGATAGCTCCCGCAAGCAGAGCAAGGCGACCACGGTGACGACCAGCCCGACGACGCCGCAGATGCGGTACTCGTGCGTCCAGAAGTTGAGCGCGGGGTTGGCCGGGATCGTGATGCTGCCGACGATCGCGACGATCAGGCTGCCGAGGACAGGACCGGTGGTCCAGAACCCCATCGCCGTAGCGCGGCCGACCTGTGGCGAGAAGTCGCGGATCAGGGCCGGGGTGGCGACGAGGCAGATGCCCTCGACGATGCCGACGATGAAACCCTCGCCCACGAAAGCCCACTTGTTGGGAGCGATCGGGAGGATGAACTCCACGAAGATCGCTGCGAACAGCAGGCCGAAGACGACTAGATTCGCCCGGCCGTACCGGTCAGTCAGTCCCGCGAACAGCGAGCCGAACGCGCCGAGCAGGTTCCCGAACGCCAGCGTGAGCACGTAGAACTTGAACGTCATGCCGAAGTGGGTCAGGACCAGCGTGGACACCGAGCCACCGACATACAGCTCGTAGTACAAGGTGATCGTGGCCAGCACGACGATGGCGAGATAGAAGATTCTTCTGCCCGTGTCCGGATACGAATCCAGCTGCCGGTGCACCAGCGAGGAGGCAAAACCCCGCTGCCCGGTGACTGGATCCGCCGTGGCTGCTGTCATACGGTCCTCCTTGCTTGTGAACCGATGTTGGCCGGAATGACTACATGCCGACTAGACGGTATCCCCAGGGTCGGTACGAAATCAACGGTCAGTTGTGAAGCTGGTCACGTGCCGGTCACGTGCGCGAATACGGCACGGAGGCGGCTGGATACGTTGCCAGGGGGACAGCAGGCGGCGCCGACGGGCCGCGGATATCGCTGGTGATGCCGACGAACGGCGTACTCAGAGTGAGCGCGCTCGGAGG